>Ga0182017_10002176_pt1 | contig 14963 bp, 20 predicted proteins | sample 712E3DmetaG_FD_120492 | JGI IMG/M metagenome (GOLD analysis project Ga0182017, IMG submission 120492) | Permafrost microbial communities from Stordalen Mire, Sweden - 712E3D metaG | ecosystem: Environmental > Terrestrial > Soil > Wetlands > Permafrost | place: Sweden: Stordalen | collected... | reverse complement strand
ATGCGAAAAAAGAGCTTGCGAAGTTCTTTGATCGCTACAATACACGGCGGCCCCATCAGGGTCTTGACGACAGGACCCCGGATGAGGTTTACTGGAGTGCCCTGCCCAAGGTGAGGGATGCGGTATGAAACATGAGCGGCGAAACCACTTAAAAACCCTCGGAGGTTGTCTGAAAGATCTTGACCATCTCTCTTCACCAAAGCGTGATAGAGGCCGATTCCGTCTAGAGATTATCCGATGACAAACCACCACCGAACGAATGGGTGCAGCCAATCGGCGGGAAAAAGCGCTCCGCCTCTGGCTGACACTTGTGTTATCATTAAGTAGGGAAGAATGGTGAATCGTGCCGGGTGCTAGAGCCTATGGTTTCAGAATTGGAGACAATGCAGAGTTACTCGCTGAGTTTGTTATCTCTCGATTAGCTTTTACATCTAGAGTTCCACGAACGGAGGACGTCGGACACGATTTCTTGTGTTCACTTGCCGAGAGAGAGGCAAAGATGTTCAAGGCAGGGCCGTTTTTTACCGTTCAGGTAAAGAACAAGAGAGGTCCAATAATCTTTGAGAAAGAACACGAACTTGAATGGATACGAAACCAAGAAAATCCCTTCTTTTTGTGCGTTGCAAATCGAGAGTCTTTGAGTGTCGAGCTATATTCCACCTGGAGCTTGCTTACTGGCATTTTGCACAAGTCTGCCAAGAAAGTTGTTTTATTACCTGGCTCTGAAAGTGAACCATATAAAGCGCCAGAGACTGAAGAAGATTTGTCTGAACAGCGTATATACCTCGGAAAGCCAATTCTGAGGATCTTAGCCAACGAGCTAGTCAATGATGAGGCAGTTAGCAAATATGCAGCAATTCTTCGGCAGTGGATTGAAATAGACCGAGAGAATATCGTCAATAGATACGCTGGTATGTATTGGATTGTAGGTCCCGCGACATATGAAACCAATGAACCTGTCCCGGAGCCACATCAATCCGTCTTGGTATTTCTGTGGAATCCGAACAACCTGGAAAAATGCAGGACTAATTTTGGACGATCAGCCACTGCCTTGAGGGTAGTATTTAGAGCCGAATTGGGCAAAGAAGGAGAAAATACTCCGGAAGTTGGTTCGATGATTGTCAATCTTGATAATGTACTAAGATTAATGAATGAGTGTCTTGACCCTTATGCAAAGGATATCTTACGTACCGAAGTAGGATTAGAGATAAAATGATAACAAATCGTTCCTCACATTGGAAGCCTTAGAATCGTTGTTCGCGAAAGCGTTGAAACCGGAACCGCCATGGATGATTACCAAAATAGAGTTTCATGAAGCTGAAGGGGTCATAAGGGTCTTTATAGACTTCCCGCGGGGAAGCATGTTCCCCTGCCTGGTTTGCGGGAAACACATGAAAGCTTACGACACCGCAGAGAAAGAATGGAGGCATCTCATCAGGAGTGACACAGTTAGGGGTCGATGAAACGTCAAAGGCAAAAGGGCACGACTACGTCTCTCTTTTTGTTGACCTTAAAGAAAGACGAACCATCTTTGTGGCGGAAGGAAAAGGCTCAGAGACAATGGGTGCATTTACCAAAGACTTCAAGGAACACCATGGGAATCATTTTGGCATAACCGATGTCTCCATCGAGACAAAGAAAATCGTTGTAATTTGTAAAGAAAGGCCGGATAATCTTGGAAAGAAAACAGAAGGGGGAACAATGATACCATCAACCATTAAAGCTATTTTCTTTTTGTTTATTCTTTTTTGGGTAGCAACGGCTGGAGCCGGCACGATCTATTGCAGGGATGAGGTATTACCCAATGGGAAGATCCACCATATTTTCAGCAACACCAATAACATAATAGACAACAAGTGGTAGGTGTCAGACATGCCCAAAACGGACAAATGGAAGTGCATGGGATGCGGCAAGTTAAACGATGCGGATATGAGGCGATGCCCTTGTGGCCGTTTTATGGAAGATGTATCAAACAAAAGGGCTGCGGAACGTCAACCTGAAGGCAAGAAAATAGAGAATATGTCATGGAAAGAACTGATAACCTTTTTCGTTTCAACCGCTATTATTCTTACCGTTATCTACACATTTGCGAAAATTGGCAATATTGCAGATTGGATGCTTGTCAATTTGACTTACCTTGGATGGAAACGAAGCTGGAAGTGGAAGGCCGTCATCCCTGGCGGAGCGTTATACTTATTATCGTTTACGCTTGGGCATACAGGGGTTCCTCCAAATTTTACAACCACTTTGGTCTTATACCTCATGGCTTTCGGAATTCTTGCCCTCATGATTACATTTGAGAGGAAAAGGCAAGCGTATCAATCACCGGTAGACATTAAGCAAGAACATTATGCGGTGATTCTGGAAAAGATTAAATCCTTTGCAACATCACGTCCTATTTTTGCATACATCCTTGCTGGCTATCTCGGGTTGGCTTTATTAATCTTTACCCCTTTTTACAATTATACTTTCGCAAGAGATAACGGTTTTTTCAGATGGTTTATGTTCGGCGAAGTCGTCGCCACTGCAAAAGCTGCTGTATGGCCATATTTTCTCTTAACATCGTCGTCAAGCAGTATCCCGAGGGATTTTGATGAGTGCATGATAAAATATAGCAAAAACACCATAAATAATTATTCGCTTTTCTTTATAAGAAAAAGTTGTAAGGCATTCTCCGAGCAACAAGACTCCGATTATGATAGGTGTATTTTAAATAACATACAAGGAATCAACAATATCCCCACTGTGCTTGCAGTCAACAGAAAATGCAATCCCCCTCAGTAGTCTATTTATAGTCATACATATATAGTTTAGTTAAAGTAGTAGATAGTTGATATTGACTGGCGGGGAAGACAAACGCATATATCGCAGAAAAGTAAAAAGGGGTGATAGGGACGGAGTCATCACACGTGAACCCTTGCGCGCACATATGCGAATAAATAGGACTTTATTATAATATAATTTTTATTGAAGATATTATTTCACTTCTTTCTCAATGTTACTCGGCATATGCACCCTCTTAGCAGGGGTTACAGATCATGTGTGGGAAATTGAGGAAATAGTGCGGTTAAAGGTGTAGAATTTTATTTACTGCTTTTTTTCTTATATGAAATACCGGTTGCTGTGCCTGTCTCGACAACAAAAACGGTTTTTTGGGGAGCTTGAGGAAAATATATAACCTTAGTGTTGCTCTCTTTCCAACGGTATAGCCCTTTGTATTCCTCGCCCTTCATCTTCCGTATACGTCTATCTTTTGGGTGATATAGAGGGTTGGTCTTTACATCTCGTTCAAAATTTGTTTGGCACGGTCTTTGATCTGCATGGTCTTTGAAAAACTTCTTGTATTCTTTTTCTGTGCTATTTGATTCAAAATCAACCTTCCATTCTTGGTCAGGCATTGCATTTATTTGATAATAAGCCGGTAAGGACTGCGTATCTCGAAAGAAGTTTCTTCTTCTTCGTTGGTGCAGAATTGATCTCTGCCGTTTCTTCCCAATCCAGCACGCATTGCAGCAGTTCTTTCTCGTTCGCAGACAACGACAATTCTATAAGCTCGGACAGGAGTTGGTTTCTATCGTCTTGTGATAGGTTTTTCAGAATGAATCTGACCCTACCTTCAATTGGTGTACAACTATTCCTTGCTTTTGCCATGAGTCTTTAAATAATCCTCATAATTTGTGTTCAATGCATCAATAATGAGTGGGATTAAATCCACAGGAACCGCTATTTCTATCTGTACCGGGGCTTTGATGACGCCTTCTTTAACCACTTTTTTTGCTTCCTCTTGATCGGCCGGTGGTTGAGTGTCGCAAAATGTCAACGTGAAGTCGAATGGGCCATGATTTACCGATAAAAAGTTTGCATATATTCTTTCTGACTGGGTTTCCTTGGTGGGAATAATATTTACCTGAACGGCCTTAGCTTGGACTTCTTTTTGTTTTGCCATATTATCCCCCTTACTCCATGTTTCATTCTTCACAACTACTTATCGGCAATACCGATATAAATGCTTAATCCAAACCAGCCGTGGTAGTGGGTCAGTTTGGATTCCTACTAAGTATAGTTCTGCCTGACGGGCAAGTCAAGGGGAAAACGTTGTCTGCAAGACAACATTGTGAAAACAATTTCAAACTGGCTTGCATAAAATAGTTTTCAAATTGAGTCACTACCGGAATTCCTCAAAGCTTGACTATGAATGCCCGATACGGTATACAATACACTTCACACAGCCAACAAAGCCCGCCGCTTCGTGACCTCTTCGGTCAAGTCATCCCCCCCGACTGAGACGGCGGGCCCTTTTTCATTCTCATGAAAAAACGTGCGAGGGGGGTTCCTGCTAAAACCACGCCAAAAATGTTAGCGTGGAAATAGTAGGTAATAATTTCCATATGTTACAAATGGGTAGATGGTTTCGATTCCCATGCACTTCCGCCATAACTTATTGAATTTATTAATTGTGACCTTCTGATTTTCATTCCAGAATAGTGCAAGATTCTTTAATAAAGAAATAAATAATAGGTCCCGCCGTTGCGGTCGAGGGGGATGACTTGACCGGAATGGTCGTCTGTAATTTTAACTATACGCTGCTTTATTTGTAAGGTGAGGATTACCAGGGAAAGATACATTTTCGATTACCTTGGTTTGATTTCAGCCGCTATTCACTCAGACGAGAAAGGATCTGTCCATTCTCTCAATAACATCATCCAGGGAGCCCCTGAATGGACCGGCGGACTCCATCTTGATTGAGGCCATAGCTGCGGCGAACCGAAGCGAGTCTTCAACGGAATGATCCAGCCTACGTGCCAGGTACGATCCCATAACAGTGTCGCCTCGACCCATCCTGCTCCGGGTGCTCCTGTTGGTAAATTTCGCAAACGTGGTCTTTCCCTTGCTCCGAGCCAACACCCCCTCTGAAGAAGTTATTATAGTCTCGGAACTCCCCCAGTCTTCCAGCATGTGCGCCTGGTCCTGCAGAACGTCGGCACCCGTCAAGGTTTGTGCCTCCACAGCATCAAGCTTTACGAAATGTGCCATGCTCAGGATTTCTTTTTTCTCCGGAACATCTTTAAGGTGGATGGCCCCCGTCTCATCGTCTGCCTGGAGCACGAAGCCCTGCATATCCACTGACAAACGGAATCCGCGTGCCTTCAGTGCTCGCAACAAGTCCAGCTGAAACTCGCGGACGCCGATGCAGCAAAGGTGGATCAGACACGGTTCGAAAGGAGGTATGTCGCTAATAGCAAAAGGTTCCCCGACCTTTGTTCGAAAAATCTGCCTTTCATCGACATTTCCGGTCGGGAAGACAATGCGCCCTTCTGTGATTCCTCCCGGCTGCACGAACAGATCAATACCGGCAGCTTTCACTGGTTCCAGAAGGTATTCTTCGCTCTCGGAGATTCTCGTCACTGCGGCAATCCTTTTTCCCGGACAGGAGGCTGCTATTGAAGCAAAGAGTACCGGACCGCCCCGTTCGATGAAAGGGGATCCTTCGAAAGGAACAATTGTGTACTTACCCATCTGACCGATAAATATAATATCGTAGCGATTCATCCTCAGCCTTTCCGGTTGGCGCCGCCAGCGGACTGGCTGGCACACTCACCACTGTATACCATTTTTTCGTCTACCGTAAAAGAGATATTGACGGCAGTTATCAATAATAAACACTTACACAGAACGTAGTTTTGGCAACTTTATGGTTTAAAAATTAAGTTTTGGCAACTTTATGGTTGAATATACCGAGATATGAATGCCGAAAAGATCCAGAATAGCATCTTTTTGTGTAAAGTTATGGTTAGACTTACAGAATTTCTCGCCGGAGTTTAGACAAGACAATTCATATCTGATTTAGTACAATAACCTGAAAGCTATGAAGATAACCACTGCGCGGATTTCTCAGCTCGTATTTCTTGCTGCGTTTCTCTTTCTTTTTGTTTTTACCGATTACCGGGGGAAGGATGAGATCAGCGTTGCCGTAAACAGCTTCTTCCGGGCAGACCCGCTCGTTTCTCTAAGTTATTTCCTTGCGACAAAGAGCTTCACATACCTGCTGATCCCGGGCGCGTTGATGTTCATTGTTTCAATCGTACTGGGAAGATTTTTCTGCGGATGGGTCTGCCCGCTGGGTGCCGTTATTGACCTTGTAACGAGCAAAATCAAGAAAACCGCCCCCATCAAATTTTTTAAAACCCCTCTAAAATATTATCTCCTCCTCACCCTGCTTTTTACGGCCCTCTTCAACATCAACCTTATCGGTATTCTTGATCCTATAGCGATTCTTATCCGGGCGATGACCTTTTTTTTCTATCCCCTCTTCGGATATACCGTGCGGAGCGGCTGGACAGGTTTGTACGCTGTCCTGGGTGGCACGCGGGACAGCATTGAGCCCCTCTACCGTTTTCTCAGGGATTATGTCCTTCCCTTCAGAGAAACCTTCTATCCTCTGGCATTCGTCTCATTGGTTCTCTTCCTCTTCATCCTTTTCCTTGAACGTTTTGAAAAACGCAACTGGTGTAAAAACCTCTGTCCCCTCGGTACCCTTTTGGGCATTTTAGGCCACTTTTCCCTGTTTAAAAGGGTCCCCAAAAGACTCTGTTCCGATTGCGGTTCCTGCAAAGATGTCTGCCCCACAGGCTTTGACGAGGAAGTTCTTCAAAAAAGTGACTGTATCCTCTGCATGGATTGCACAATGCGATGCGGCTTCAACAGGGTCCATTTCAAACCGGGATGGATGAAAAGCAAGAATACATCTAAGAAGGTGAGGCCCCTGCCGGTTCTTGAACGAAGGGTTTTTATAGGCAGCCTTTTATCAGGACTCTTCCTTTCGAGGATATTTGCCTTCCAGGTTTCTTCTCAATCAGAAAGGCTGCTCAGACCTCCAGGTGTTGCCAATGAAAATGATTTTCAAAAGAAATGCACCCGCTGTGGCGAATGTATGAAAGTCTGTCCGAGGAACGCCCTCTATCCGGACTACTTCAAGGCAGGATTGTACGGACTATTCATGCCCGTTATAGTGCCACGTCTTGGGTATTGCGAATACAACTGCAACCTCTGCGGGCAGGTATGCCCTACCGCAGCCATACCGAACCTTCCTCTGGAAAAGAAGAAGAAAAGCATCATCGGCCTTGCCGCTATTGATAAAAACCGTTGTCTTCCCCATGCGGAAAAAATGAACTGCATCGTCTGTGAGGAGCACTGCCCTATCCCCGAAAAGGCAATCCGATCGGAGATTGTTGAAGATACGGATTACACCGGCAAGAAGATAACCCTGAAGAAACCTTACATTGTCGATGAACTCTGCATCGGCTGCGGTATCTGTGAAAACAAATGTCCCCTTGAGGGCAAATCGGCCATCGAAGTCTACGCGAAAAAGAAGCGGCAATAATACCCTTTAACAATGTAAAATGTAATTGACATCAGACGACATGTACTTTATACTGTACTTGTATATGTACTTTGTTATGTGAGAGGTGCTTTATGCAATCTATACCGATCATGGAGGCAAGAAAGAAATTGACTTCCCTCCCGGAAGAGCTGGAAGGGCAGGTCGAAGATACAACTGTCGTGGTAACGAGGAGAGGAAAACCTGTCCTTGCAATCATGACATGGGATTTTTTTGAAGCCCTCTATGAAACCATGGAAATTATGGGTGACGAAAAACTCATGCAATCCTTGCGGCAAAGCATTGAGGAAGTTCGAAAGGGTAAAACAATCCCCTGGGAAAAGGCCAAGAAGGAGCTTCGTGATTGAAATACAGAATAGAGATCACCCCTACCGCCCTTTCAATACTCAAAAACATTAAAGACCGGCGTATCAACAAAGCGATTCAGGAAAGAATTGAAAAACTTATCGACAACCCCGATAAACAGGGTAAAGAGTTGCGTGGCGAATTGCGCGGATACCGGTGCGTCCGTGCGGTTGGACAAAGGTATAGAATTAGCTACCGTATAAAAGACTCTGCAATAATTGTGCTTGTTGTTGCCGTTGGGCTTCGGAAAGAAGGAGACAAAAAAGACGTCTATAAACTGGCGCAAAAGATGATTCGTCTTCGGCTCATCGAGCCGATTTCGAAGAAATAATAAAGAGATTAAGCTTCTCCGGAACGAAAATTAACCGCGGGCCCCCAGAGAACATTTGCGTCGAAGACGACCCTCGTAAGACCGTTATGAGAAACCGTGCTGTGCCAAAAGTATGTTTTATTGCCGAGCACCCGAAGGGCTACCGCGTTGTCAGCGCGCCATTCCACTTATCCAGCTGGTCTTTATATTGCTCTGTCAGCTGTGAATCATCTCCCTCTATGCTAACGGACGTAATCTTGTCCCCCGCCACAATAGCGTTTACGATTTTCTGATCCGTTGCGTCAACGACCTCTCCAAAAACAGCATGCTTGTTGTCGAGCCAGCCAGTGGGGACATGGGTGATGAAAAATTGACTGCCGTTTGTGTTAGGCCCTGCGTTTGCCATAGAGAGTATTCCGGGTTTGTCGTGTTTCAGGTCGGGCGAGAATTCGTCTTTGAATTTATAACCGGGACCCCCCATGCCGCTGCCCATGGGACAGCCTCCCTGGACCATGAAGTCCGGAATGACCCTATGGAAGGTGAGACCGTCATAAAAACCCTTTTTGGACAAATTGACAAAATTGAGGACCGTTAATGGGGCCTTATCAGGGGAAAGGGTTAGTCTGATGGTCCCTTTCGTTGTGTTGATTGTTGCCGTCAGTTGCGGATAAGTCATATTCTTTCCACCTTTCTGTGTATTTTTTTCGGCAGCCGTAACTATCTCATCGTGCTGCCACCAGCATAATTTTTCTATGCCTTCATGTCAACCATATATGTTGTCTGGAGTCCTGTCCCACTGATGCCTTTACGTCGGAATTGCATTACCTCTGGGTTTATCTGTCGCCATGACCTTGACCGCCGCCATGACCTTGTCCCGGAGGAGGCCCTCCATGATTGTCTTCCCTCCTCTCATTCCCTCTTTCTTCAGGACGCCCAGGACGGCCTTCGCGCCAGTTCGCATCCTTGTCCCAGTGTTTGTCCCGTTCCCATTTCCCCCAGCTCTTTTTTAGCTGTCCATAGGGTATCTTCTGGTGTCCGGGCGGCACCCTGCGATAGTCAGGCGGCAGGTCAAAGATGGGCCGAGGAACTTTGGGTGGAGCAAGATACACCCAGGGCCCGTTATATGATTTGCCCCTGTACCAACGTCCTTCATGGGGTCTATACCAGTAGCCGTGATAGAAGAGAATCTCGACCGCGATATCGGGCACCATATACACATAGGTTCCCGGTATAACGACCACAGGAGGGGGTGCAGGAGCCCGGTATACAGGAGGGGGAGCAAACACCCCGATATTCACATTGACTCCCGCGGCGCTTTCAATCGGTAACGCCGCCAGTATGAGCAGAAAAACTCCACAGAAGAACCAAACTGACTTTCTTATTTGCATCAAACGCCTCCTTGAAAATATTGCATCACTACCATAAAACCTTTTTGCTTCCACATTCCCGGCAGAAAGATGCCAGAAATTCTGTTCTATTTTCCCAGAAACATGGAGGCATTGCAAGAAAAAGTTGCCGCAGGCTTGTGCTTCATTCAGGCCATATGCATATCGCACGGAGGTTATCAAGAAGCATCCGCATGAATGGCCTCCGGGCATGTTCTTGATATCTGTTGAAAAAAGTCTTATCTTTTTTATCAAGTGTTTTTGAAGGATGAGGCGTCACGTCACGAGACACGCCTGAAATCGAACATCCGAAAAAGGGGGAAATATGGCTCAGAACACAAAAGACAACCGAAAAGCAAAGGTGATAGAGGTATTGAACAAGGCGCGCGCCATGGAACTTTTTGCCATTCACCAATATATGAACCAGCACTACAATGTGGACAATATGGATTACGGGGACCTGGCCGCAAAGATAAAACTTATAGCGATTGATGAGATGCACCATGCGGAGATGTTCGCCGACAGAGTTGAAGAACTGGGCGGAGAACCCGTTGCGGAGACCACAGAAAAGGTTCAAAAAGGCCAGAAAGTTGAAGCCGTCTTCCTCTTCGATGCGAATCTCGAAGACAATACGATTGCCGCGTATAACGAATTCCTGCTCGTCTGCAGAGAAAACGGCGACAGCATCAGCATGAAGCTCTTTGAAACAATCATTGATGAAGAGCAGATACATTTCAATTATTTCGACAATGTGAAAGATCATATCGAACAACTCGATGGAGCATACCTTGCGAAAATAGCCGGCACACCCTCTGCCACGGGCTTAACGACATTGGGATTTGTCGCACGATTCGGCGGCGGCACCCCGCAGGCAGGAGCATAGAGCCTGATCTACTCGGGAGGCGACCCTCAGAACGGTCTGTGCACACTCTCAGGGAATTGCATTACTTCCTCGGTCTCGTGCTCCGCGGAGAGAAAAGTAACTCTTCGGTGCTTAACGTCGGGAGCGTCCCCCCATCCCCCTACCGCTCCTTTCAGTCGCTCCAGGGGGCTCTCTACCCCTCCTACGCCTCAGAGACTTTTCTTAGCTCCACTACGCAATGCCCTCGTCAGTAACGCAATTCCAAATATTTATTTAGAGGGTATACGGAAAAGTTAGGGACAGAACACCAGCGATGGAACCACAAAGCGGTCATATATATGCCCCCCAATTTATTCTTATAATTAAATGAGGATTGTGGGAGAATGGATTCATAGGCGGGGAGTTACTGAAGACAATAACAAAAAAACAAATGCCTTATCTCGGAAATATTCTGTAAAAATCGACCATTAGCGGCATTATACGGAATTATCTCTGTTTGCTTAGATGGTTGTCGAGAAAAATCATTTACATGCACAAACGCCTTAAGCTACAATAGCTAAAACATGAAGACAACTCACAGAATTATTTACGGTGATTCCAGACAAATGGGTCTTGTCGCCGATGAATCGATTCATCTGGTCATTACTTCACCCCCATACTGGCAGCTTAAAGACTACGGGACCAATGCTCAAATCGGATACCACGAGTCCTATGAAAGTTATATTAACAATCTGAATCTTGTCTGGAAAGAATGTCATCGAGTCTTACATCCCGGCTGCCGGCTTTGTATAAACATCGGGGATCAGTTCGCCCGCTCGGTCTATTATGGGAGATACAAAGTAATCCCAATCAGAACCGAAATTACCAAATTCTGTGAAACAATCGGTTTTGACTATATGGGCGCGATTATATGGCAAAAGGTAACAACAACCAACACTACCGGCGGGGCAACCATAATGGGAAGCTTCCCTTATCCCCGGAACGGTATACTAAAACTCGATTATGAATTTATCCTTTTGTTCAAAAAACAGGGTACTCCGCCCAAACCCACGCGTGAGCAGAAAGAACTATCTGTAATATCCAAGGAAGATTGGAATACTTATTTTTCCGGTCACTGGTATTTTGCCGGCGCTAAGCAGGAGGGACATATGGCAATGTTCCCTGAAGAGTTACCTGCCCGACTGATTAGAATGTTTGCTTTTGTCGGCGATACCGTACTTGATCCCTTTCTCGGCAGCGGGACAACATCAATGGCTGCCCGCAATCTGGGGAGGAATTCAATTGGTTATGAAATCAATCAAAATTTTATGTCGACAATTAAGCAAAAACTGAATGCCGGACAAGGAGACTTCTCGGGAACAGAATATGGATTTGTTGAAGACAATATAACTTCTGATTTCAATACAGAAATAGAAAAACTGCCCTATATTTTCAAAGACCCCCACAAACTAGACAAAAAGATTGACCCCAAGAAACTTCAATTCGGCTCCAGAATTGATGAAAACAGCACAGACCGCGAGGAGTATTTCTCTGTTAGAGAAGTGATCAGCCCCGAGCTGATCAAGCTCAGTAACGGGCTGCTTGTCCGTCTTATCGGAGTGCGAGAAAATAAGACAGCGAATGGTTTGGCCGTCAATTTTATTACTGAAAAAACAAGAGGACAAAAAGTTTTCCTGAAATACGATCAGCGAAAGCATGACAGCCAAAATCGCCTGCTTTGCTATGTCTATTTAAAAAACAAGACATTCCTCAACGCGCATCTGATAAAAGAAGGTTTTGCAGACGTGGACTGCTCAACTGACTTCAGGTACAAAGACAAATTCATGAAGCTTGGGGCAAGGCATGGCTAAAGAATGGATTCTAAACAGTGTGATGAACCGTTTCCAGCTGAACTTCAAAAGGAATGTTGGCCCAACTTCAGAAAGCATCAGACAGTGCGCGCCCAAAACTATAGATGAATGGCGGGATTATTATTTTAAGAATGTCTGTTCAAAAGAGCACATAGAAGAGCTTGGCAAGAAACTCTATGTCAAAATCACCGAAGTTATTCATGCTGAAGTAGAGGAGGTCAGCGAGCAGGACTGTATTTACTACATGCTGCAGCTCGTCATTGACCGTACATTTGATGGTTACATGGCCGAAATCAAGACCGTTTACGGACAGATGGAAAAAGAGCTTGAGGTAAAAATAGAACCCGCTCCTGATGAATGGGACAGGCTTTTCAATGTGGATTTTTTCATCAGGATCAAGGATAGATGCATCGGGATACAAATAAAGCCGGTCAATCAGGGGATACAATTATCACAAATCTTCAAAGAAAAAGACTTGCAGGCTAAAAGCCATGAAAGATTCACAGAGAAATATGGTGGCAAGGTTTTCTATGTCTTTTCATCCAAGGTCGGGGAAAGAAAAGAGATAAGGAACAAAGAAGTCATTGCGGAAATAAAACAGGAAATTGAACGTCTAAAGTGATTCAAACGACTGAACGGGCTCATCCGGATTGCATCGCTTCTGCTGATCCGGTTGTTCCACATCCAATCCATCCAATTGAGGATCACTTATGAAACGTTGTGAATGGGCCAATAAGAGCGAGCTGGAGCAGTCCTATCATGATAATGAATGGGGCGTTCCACTACACGACGACAGGAGCCTATTCGAGTTTCTTGTTCTCGAAGGTGCGCAGGCAGGGCTCGCCTGGTCCACCATTCTGAGAAAGCGGGAAGGTTACAAAAAAGCCTTTGACAATTTTGACGCCCGGAAAATTGCCCGATACTCCGAGCATGACGTGTCCCGGTTACTCGCGAATCCTGAGATCATACGAAACAGGCTCAAGATCAACGCGGCCATCACGAACGCGAGGGCTTTCCTTCAGGTACAGGAAGAGTTTGGAAGCTTTGACCAATACATCTGGCAATTCGTTCACGGCAGACCTATTAGGAATTCATGGGAGAGACTGACCGATATTCCTTCCAGTACTCCCGAGTCTCAGGCCATGAGCAAAGACCTGCGGAAAAGAGGATTCAAGTTCGTCGGGACAACAATCTGCTACGCATTCATGCAGGCTGTCGGCATGGTCAACGATCACGTGGTAGGTTGTTTCAGATACACGGAGCTCGGGCCGGCCTTGCTAAATGCGCCAAAAGGTTTATAATATGTATAAATTTGATGTGTCGAGGTTAGTATGAATCAGACAAAAACGTTTTTTCTCATGATTGTTCTTACGGTTATTCTCGTCGGATTGGGAGGCCTTATCGGTGGAAGGTTCGGCGCTATGATAGCCCTTGTGATGAATTTTGTGAGCTACTGGTTTTGCGACAAGATAGTCCTCAGGATGTACAGGGCGCAGCCTGTCTCGGAAAGCGAAGCTCCTCAGCTCTACGCGACTGTTGCCTCTCTCGCCCAGAAAGCTTCTATTCCGATGCCGAAGATCTACATTATCAATAATGAAAGCCCCAATGCCTTCGCGACAGGAAGAGATCCGGAACACGGCGTTATAGCCGTTACAACGGGCATCACGCGTATGCTCAATCGCGAGGAGCTTGAAGGCGTTCTTGCCCATGAGATGTCTCATATAAAGCATAGAGACATCCTGATCCAGAGTGTTGCCGCTACCCTCGCGGGGGCGATCACCATGATTGCCAACTGGGCGCGTTTTGCGGCCTTCTTCGGCGGCGGAAGCAGCGACGATGATAACGGTGGCAACATATTCAGCACCATCATCTTCTCATTAATCGCCGTATTCGCGGCAATGCTTATCCAGCTTGCCATTTCACGGTCACGGGAATATCTTGCCGACGATGGCGGAGCCCAACTTTCCGGGAACCCGCTTTTTCTCGCCAACGCCCTGAAAAAACTCCATGACGGAGTTACCCGTCACCCCATGGAAGATGCCAATCCATCCACAGCGCCCCTTTTCATCGTCAATCCCTTCAGGGCCAAAGGCATGATGGCTCTTTTCAGCACCCATCCTCCGATAGAAGAAAGAATACAGAGATTGGAGGATATGGCCTATAGACGATAAATCCAGCCGCGCCATACGACATCTCTCAAGTAAAATCATCGCGAAAGTAGAAGATGGGGCTTTTCTTGACGAGACCATCGACAGCTATTTCTCCAACCATAACCTCTCGGAAAAAGAAAAAGGGTTAATCTATCAAATAACCTCCGGCGTCGTACGATGGAAAGGCTATCTCGATTGGGTCCTTTCCTCCTACGCTCAACATGAAATAAAAAAAGACCTGCGGTATCTGTTGTGGATCAGCCTTTATCAGATCGCCTTCATGAAAAAGGCGGACTATCATGTGGTCAATGAAGCTGTAGACTATGTAAAAAAAGAAAAAGGCAAAGCACCCGCAAATTTCGTCAACGCAATTCTCAGAAGGTTCCTCCGGGAAAAAGGAGAAACAACAGGCATCCCCGAAGGCGCCATCAACCGCTCTTTTCCGGAATGGCTCGTCAAAAGGTGGCAGGACAGGTTCGGCGCAGTTGATACGGAAAAATTGCTCTTCGCGCTCAACGAAACCCCGAAATTCACGCTCCGGGTGAACCTCGCGAAGCTATCCCTCCATGAAGCTGCATCCCGTCTTCTGGAAGAAGGCATAAAGACAAAGGAAGGGCTGCTCTCGGAATCGGCCCTCTGTGTTGATAAATTGACCCCTGTAT
>Ga0182017_10002175_pt1 | contig 14964 bp, 10 predicted proteins | sample 712E3DmetaG_FD_120492 | JGI IMG/M metagenome (GOLD analysis project Ga0182017, IMG submission 120492) | Permafrost microbial communities from Stordalen Mire, Sweden - 712E3D metaG | ecosystem: Environmental > Terrestrial > Soil > Wetlands > Permafrost | place: Sweden: Stordalen | collected... | reverse complement strand
TTGGCATTGCATCCGGCCGGGCAGCAGCCGTCGCCCGCGACACAGGTGGTGATGGAGGTATGGCTGCAGGCCACGTTGCAGTTGGCACTGCTGCCGGTCATCTGATCGACTGTGCAGGAGTCGCCGTCGGTGCACGAGGTGGGGCAGGAGGATGGTGGGTCGCAGGTCTCGCCTGGTTCCACAACCCCATTGCCGCACGTGATTGTCCCACCACTGCCACCAGATCCTGGGACGCCCCCGGTCTGCGGAGTCCCACCGGTGGCTCGGCCGCCAGTGCTCGACAGTCCGCCGGTCGCCGGGGAACCACCCGCGCCACCAGAGCCGCTTGATAGGGTTCCCGCGCCACCAGCGCCGCCAGAGCCGCTTGATAGGGTTCCCGCGCCACCAGCGCCACCAGAGCCGCTCGATAGGGTTCCCGCACCACCCGCGCCACCAGAGCCGCTCGATAGGGTTCCCGCACCACCCGCGCCACCAGCACCAGCGAACGCTGACGTTCCCCCAGGCCTGCCTCCGTCGACCGGGTTCGATGCCGCCCTGGTTCCGCCCTGCCCACCATGGCCACCCGTCATGGACGCGGTTGCATCCGCGTGGACGCTCGCATCGCCCCCCGGAAGCTTGCCGGCATCCGTTTTCCCGGGCAGGCCACCGCTGTTTAGGCTGCAGCCCAGAAACGAAACGAAAACCCCCGGCATGAAAAAAACCACCGCCATTCGTTGCATGGCCCGACTCCTTGGTATTAGGCGCGGGAGTGTAGCAGATTCTGGCCCGCGTACTCGCCGAGTGTAGGGGGGACCTCGTCCAATCTTTCTACTCGGACGAACGTGACGAGATGCGGCGCGGAGAAGGTTTGGCTTCTTTCCCTCATGGTCCCACGAACGGAACCATCACGGTCTGGGGAATGCGCCAATCCACGGGGAGGAGATAGTCGGGACCCGTAGCATTGTTCGTCGCGGACGGCAACGGATGCGGGCGATCAACCATAGCCGTGGCCGCCGGTGATCACTCCGGCCACGCCTACGGCCACGACCTCCTGCGGCTGTCGCGGGATTGGGCCTACAGGCCCTTCTTCACGATGTACGAGAGAAGCTCGACGGTGCGGCAGCTATAGCCCCACTCGTTGTCGTACCAGCTCACCAGCTTGAAGAAGTTCGGGTTGAGTTCCATGGAGCTTCCCGAATCGTAGATGCTGGAGCGAGCGTCGTGGATGAAGTCGCTGGAAACCACCTCGTCTTCGGTGTAGCCCAGGATGTCCTTCAGGTAGGTTTCGCTGGCCTTCTTCATGGCCGCGTTGATTTCCTTGATGCTGGTCGCCTTGGCGGTCTTGAAGGTCAGGTCGACCACGGACACGGTCGGGGTGGGCACGCGGATCGACATGCCGCTCAACTTGCCCTTCACCTCGGGGAGCACCAGTCCAACCGCCTTGGCGGCGCCGGTGGTGGACGGGATCAGGTTGATGGCAGCGGAACGGCCGCCTTTCCAATCCTTCTTCGACGGACCGTCCACCGTCTTCTGGGTGGCGGTGTAGGAGTGGATGGTGGTCATCAGGCCCTCGGTCAAACCGAAGCCCTCCTTGAGCACGACGTAGACGATGGGGGCCAAGCAATTGGTGGTGCAGCTTGCGTTGGAGATCACGTGGTGCTTGGCGGGATCGTACTTGTCGTTGTTCACGCCCATCACCAGCGTGATGTCTTCATTCTTGCCCGGAGCCGAGATGATGACCTTCTTGGCGCCCGCCTGGATATGGCCCTCGGCCTTGGCCTTCTCGGTGAAGAGCCCGGTCGACTCGATGACCACGTCGACGCCTAGCGCCTTCCACGGCAACTCGGCCGGGGACTTGGCGCTGACGACTTTGATCTCTTTGCCGTCAACCAAGAGAATGTCGACGTCCTTGTCAGGGGCTGACTTCTTCGAGCCGACTTGACCTTCGAACTTACCCTGGGTCGAGTCGTACTTGAGCAGGTAGGCGAGGTTGTCAGCTGGAACGATATCGCCCACAGCGACAACTTCGAAATCCTTGCCGAACAGCTTCTGGCTGTACAGCGCGCGGAAAATCAGTCTACCGATGCGTCCAAAACCGTTGATCGCGATTCGAGTGGCCATCTTTTCTTGCTCCTCTATGCGGCGCCGAGGCGCCATGTGGTCCCCGCCCTGCCCGCCTCTGTTCGCGCGGAATGTAGCACAAGTTCGACACGATCGAGTCTACCACTTTGTCGCCCTGAGACTATTGACGTGGGAACCCTGGGAGGGTTCCCACACCTTCCCGCGATGGTGCGCCGCCGGCGAAGCCGGCGGGCTCCCCACACGACGGTTGGCCCAAAAACTTGCGGGCGGCATACTTGCAGCCCATGTCACCGCCCGTGCTTTCTGCCGACGCTGTGGTAGCTGCTGCGCGGGCCTGCCGGTTCACGCTGGTCGGGGTGGCGCCCGCCGCTCCCCTGGACCCGGCGCCCTTTCTCCGCTGGCTGGCCGCGGGCTACGGCGCTGGGCTCTCAGCCATGCACAGGCGGGTGACCAAACGCCTGGACCCCGGGGCTGTTGTTCCCGGCGCGCGGACCGTGATCGCGCTGGGAATCCCCTACGGGGCAGGGGAAGAGACGGCTCGCCAGCCCGAGCCTCCGGTCATCGCCCGCTACGCCCGCGGTCGTGACTACCACCTGGCCCATCGCGACCGCATGCGCGCGTTGCGCCGCCGCTTGCTGGAGATGGACCCGACCACGAACACCTATGCCTGCGTTGACGCCGGCGTGGCCATGGAAAAGGCCTGGGCCGAGCGCGCAGGCCTGGGGTGGATCGGAAAGCACGGCGTCCTGGTCAGCCGAGAGCACGGCTCGTGGTTCACCCTGAGCGTGATGGTGATCGACCGCAGCCTCGATCACTACCGCCAGCCCCACCCCCGGCTGTGCGGCGATTGCGACCTTTGCCTGCGTGCCTGCCCGACCGGCGCGTTCCCCTTGCCCGGCGTCCTCGACGCGCGGCTGTGCCTTTCGTATCAGACCGTGGAAAACCACGATTCGATCCCGGTCGCGCTGCGCGCGGCCCTGGCTGGGCGGGCGTTCGGCTGCGATGCCTGCCAGGAAATCTGCCCGTACAATCATGGCGGGCTGCCACCTGGCGATCCTCGGCAGGCGCCACGACCGCTCGGGCTCATGTCGGCGACGGAAATTGCAACTCTCGGCCGCGACGAGTTTGCCTGCTTGGCTGCCGGTACCCCCATGGCGCGCGCGGGCTACCATGGCCTGCGCCGCAACGCCGCCCTGGCGCTAGGCTCCGATGGGCGGCCAGGCGCCCGCGCCGCACTCGATCAGCTCAGCCGCGACGCAAACCCCATCGTCAGAGAGGCGGCACAGTGGGCACTTGGGCAGAGTAAGTGATCGCGTGGGACTGCGGTGTCTACCTACGTCTCTTGGCTGCCGACCGTGCACAAAGCGACCGTGCGCAAAGGGGTTGCGGGCGCGCCTCTCGTCAGGGATTTCGAGATTCACCCTTCCAGCAACGCTTCTAGCGCCTTTCGCACACTCCCGCTTTCCACCATCGCCGCGTGGTGGATCATGCTGGCCAGACCCGGGGTCTGGCGGCCGCGCAGGTAGCGCAGAGCCGTTTCGCCCGCCGCACCCGGATCCTGTCGGGCAACGTCGATCAGAAACAGGCCCACCTCCAGCGTGTCGATCTGGCCAATGGCATGCAGGGCGGCCTGGCGAGCCTCGCCGTCGGCAGATTCGCGAAAAAGCTGCGCCAGCGAGGCGAAGGCATCGCGGAAATGCAGCGCGCGCAAGGACTGCAGGGCTTCTCGGCGCACCGTCGCATCAGAATCGGCAAGCGCCTGCCTAACGATTCCGAAGCTGCGCCGGTGCGGGGTGCGACCAGCAGCGGCTGCGGCGGCAGCCCGCACCAAGGCGGCAGGATGGCTGGCCAGCTCCTCGATCGGTCGAAGCACCTCGTAGACCATGACCTCGCCCAGCGCTAGGGCCAACTCAGCGCTGCGGCCGGCGTTTTCCAGGCTGAAGTCCTCATCGGCGGCCACCAGCAAGGCGCGCAGTGCCGCGCGATTGGTGGCGATCAGGGCCTGCGGCTGCACCACCAGACGCGCCAGCACCCAGGCCGGATGCCCGGCCAGCTCCCATTCCACCAGGTCTTGCAGCCAGACTTCCGGATAGGCGTCCTGGCGGCGCCAGTGTTCCGCAGGAGGCGACTCGACCGGAGGGCTGGGGCGCGACCCGCGCCGGCGAGCGGCCAGTTCAGCGTAACGGGCCTGCTTGTCCGAAGGGAGATCCAGTTCGGCCAGAGCGCTGTACAGGCGCCCGATAATGTGCAGGTCACCCAATGACGCCGCTACGTCGATGCTTGCGGCCAGCGCATTCTCCGACACCTCGACCGGCCCGCCCGCCAGCAGATTCTGGCGCGCGGCTTCGTGCCAGAGAGAAACTGCCCGCTGTCGATAGTAGCGATGGTACATCTGCCCAAGGCCCACGCTGAAATCCGCCGCTTCACCAGCCAGCATGGCGGCCGCATGCCACTCGCCTGCTGCCGACGCGACTTCGAGGAAATCGTCGTAGTACTGCAGGACCAACGAGCGCTGCTCGCTGCCGGCCAGCAGGCGAATCGAGTTGAGGTAGCCCTCGGCCAGGTTTTCGAACGAGCCCGTATCCTTGCCCAGCCGAAGCAGGACTCCGTAGCAGTCGAGCGCGCGGTCGCGTTCCCCCCGGGTTTCGAAGTCGTCGGCGCACGCCTCCAGCAGACGCTGCGCAGTTGTGCTTTCCACCAGCGCCGGTTTGCTTTCACCAATATGTCGCAAAACGCGCGCCAGATTGAAATGTGCCAGCGCCGTCTGGTAGGGATGTCCACGCAGCCGTTCATGTAGCAAAGCCGCCCGCCACTGCCCCACCGCCCCCTGCCCATCCCCTGCCCTCTCCAAAGCCATGGCCGCCGACGTGGGTAGCCCGGCGCTACGCAAGACAGCGGCGGCTTCTTGCTGACGCCCCATATTCTCGGCGCAAAGAGCCCACTCATAGGGACTGGTTGCCGGATCGAAGGCGGACTGAGCCTCGTCGAAACGGCGCAGAGCCAGCAGCAAGTAGCCGCCCATGCGTCGCAGGCCCAGTTTGTGATAGGCGGCAAGCATCCCGGCAAGCCAGGTTTCGTAAGCCCCGCCCAGCGCACGAACGTTGTTCAACAGCCGGCGATAGCCGCCCAACGCCTCGGCCGGCCGGCCTTCGCGCAATGCCTGCTCCGCCTGTTTCTGCAAAACCGTCTCCCCGCGGGTCAGCATGGTTCTACCTGCGGGATTCCACCGTCACGGCGTCGACCAGTGCGAGGGCCGCGCGTCGCGAGTCCGCGGGTCGGGCCAGGGTCTCGGCCGTCACCAGCCGGTGACCGCGCAGAAGCGGCAGGTAGTCGAGCACCAATTCGGGCGGCGGCAGAATGAACACGCCCCAGAGCGAAGCCAGGCTGGCCAGACGCGCGACCGTCGACCGTGGGATGTGGCACTGCCCGTGGGTGATGATGGTGAGCGAGAGATCCTGGGCCTTTTCCGCCTGCAGTTCCCACGCCAGGTCATCGAAGGCGCGCGCGTAGTGCCGGCCGTGCTCCGAACGGAAACCCAAGAGATACGGCAGATCCGACCCGCCCAGGGCAGCCGCGGGTACGCGCCGATGCATGCGGCTGTCGAAAAAACGCAGCCACACCATGCTGCCCATGAGCGACAACTTCTTGGCCAGCGCCACGGCAAAGCCGCGCGCAAACACCTCGCGGGCTCCGCGCATCGAGACACTTCCGTCGATCAGAATGCCGTGGACCTGCCGCCGCTCGTCGCGGGGCCGCTCGTGACCGTAGAAGAGCAACTCGTCGGACAACGCCTTGACCTCGAACACGTCGGGGTCATGCGCCAGTTCGCTGGACAGCAGCGCATCCAGAGGACCGCGTTTCTCCAGCGAGGCGTAGCCATCCACTGCGAAGGCCTGGGGCGATCCCCGCCGTCTGGTCTCCAAGAGAGACGGTACCAGGTCCAGACAGAAGTCCAGCGCGCCCGCACCTCGCGGCGCGGAAAAGAGCTGGTACAGGCCGGCCAAGTCAGACACGCCCGCGCCCGGCGCGAAATAGCCCAGCAAGCGCAGCGGTCCCAGATCGAACTGGTCAATCCGCGCGAGAATGTTGGGCCCCTGCTCGACCACGCGGTCGAGGAACCCCACCACCCAATCACTGTTCCATTCGCCCGCCAGGTCGGCTAGCGAGCGTCGGTAGTGCGGCGAAACCAGGGGCAGAATGCTCGACGCGGAAGCCGGCTTGGCTTGCGTGGCCCACAGGCGAAACGCGTCGGCCAAAAGGCGTGCGAGCAGGATCGCGACGATCTCGTCGCGCAGCGGGGCTCGGTCAAACAGCGGCAGCGACTCCGACCGCGCCACTTCTTGCAAGAGGCCGTGGTAGGCCGCGACGGGACCGTCGGGCACTGCTGGCTCGGCGGCCAACTTGACACGCTCCGCGGGACGGGCAAGCAAGAAGCCGAAGTCGTGCACCGCAACCAGCGGTAGATCCAGACCCAAGCGCGCCAGGCCGTTCCACCAGGCCACGGCCTGTACTTCCGCACCTGCTTCCTCTGGCCTCACCCGGGCACGCGAAAGCGTCGCGAGTTGGCGCGCCAGCTCGCGCTCGGCGATTTCGGCGGCTGCAGGGGACGGCACAGCCAGGCGATTGTAGCGCCGCCTGCCACCACCATGCCCAGTGGAAAACTGCACGCCAGGGCAGCCGGCCAGCCCAACTTCGAGTAGAAGAAGAACCCCACGCCTATGAACCTGGCATTGCCGACCTCGCCCAATTCTGCTGGTCCGCCCCTGGTCCGTGCGCAGCCAGCCCTGCGGAGCTGGGCGATGGCACCCAGGCAACGTTGGCTGCGCTGGCTGCTGGTCTTCGCCTTCATTTACCTATACTCGTTTCCCTATTTCGAAAAGCTATGGAGTGCGAACGAGGTTCCCCGCGTCTTCCTGACCCAGGAGATCGTTGACCAGCATCACCTGTGGATCGATGCGCGGATTCCTGGTGGCGGAAGGATTCATAGCCTTGACGTGGCCCAAGCACCCAATCGCCACATCTACCCGGACAAGGCTCCCGGGCTGTCATTGCTGGCGGTGCCCATCTACGCCCTGGCTCGGCTCTTCGGGCATCCGTCCCTGCGCGTCTGCACCTGGCTTTTCCGCGTCTTCGTCGTCACCCTTCCCGCCCTGGTGTTTCTCCCATTCTTTCTCGGCATGGCCAGACGCTTCGCGCCCGACGAGCGAGCCTGTCGTACCGCGCTGGTGGCGTACGCGCTTGGCTCACCCGCGATGGTCTACAGCCTTCTCTTTATGTCGCATCAGCTTGCCGCCGGGTGCGTGGGGGGCACGTTCCTGGCAGCCGTGGCCCTGGCACGCAGGAAGACCACCCGCCCATTTCAGGTCGCCCTGTTGGCAGGGTTCCTCGCGGGCGCTTCGGTGCTGGTGGAGTACCAGTCCGTGCTGGCGGTTCTGGTCATTGCGATCTACTTCGTCGTGCGGGTGCCCAACCGGGTGCGAGCCCTGGGCGCCGCCCTGCTCGGGGCCTTGCCTCCGGCTGTGCTTCTTTGCACCTATCACACGCTAGCCTTCGGATCGCCGCTGAAGACCGGCTACAACTTCGTCCTGCAAAACACCATGCATGCGGGCTTCATGGGCATCGTGGGCCCCAGCGCAACCTGTTTCTGGATAGCCCTGTTCTTGCCCTCCACCGGCCTTTTCACCCTTGCGCCCTGGGCGCTCTTCGCGGTGGTCGGCGCGGTCGCGGTGGCGCGCGATCGCGAAGCGCGCGCACGCTGCGGGGCCGAAGCCATTGTCTGCGCTGTGGTACCTGTCTTGTACATCGCCTTCATCGGCTCCACCGTTCCCTACCAGGCACACGCGGGGTGGTCGGTGGGGCCGCGCTACATGACAGCGGCGCTGCCTTTCGTGGCCTGGCTGGCCGCGGCCGGGTTTCGCGCGGTAGAGGGTTTTTCGCCGACGCGCGTGCTGGGGCAGACCTTGGTGTTGTGCGCAGCGATGGTCTTTGTCATAGCGGCCACCACCTATCCCTACTGGCCCGATCGAATGCTCAATCCACTCTACGAGCTGGCCTTTCCGCTCCTGAAGGAAGGGTTCGTGGTGCACTCGCTGGGGACGCTCATTGGTCTGCACGGTTTGCTTTCTCTCGTGCCACTCTACGCGGTCGTCCTGGCCGCGGTGTTCTGGCTGCTGTCGCGTGGCCTGCGGCGTCCTCTCTGGCAGACGGTTCTCGCCTACATCCTGGCGGCCGGTCTGGTCGCCGGACAGCGAGCATTTCCCATGACCGGCCCCTATGCCACTGGGGTCAGGAGTTTCATCATGGCAACCTGGGAGCCACCGCCGAAGTAGGGGTTCGTCAGGGCTGCCCGTCGGCGCGCCGACGGGCCGATTCCAGCGTGTTGGCCAGCAGCATGGCGATGGTCATGGGCCCCACGCCACCCGGTACCGGCGTGATGGCGCCCGCGCGCTCAACCGCGGCGGCAAATTCTACGTCGCCCACCAGCTTGCCACTCGGCAGGCGATTCATTCCCACATCGATCACGGTGGCACCGGGCTTGATCCAAGCGCCGCGGATCATCTCGGCCCTACCGATGGCCGCCACCAGGATATCCGCCGTGCCGATCACGCCGGGCAAGTCCTTGGTCTTGGAATGGCAAATGGTCACCGTGGCGTCAGCTGCAGTCAGCAACACCGCGACCGGCTTGCCCACGATGTTCGAGCGGCCCACCACCACGGCGCTGGCACCGCGCACAGGCGTTCCCGCCTCTTCGATCAGTTTCATGATCCCGTAGGGCGTGCAGGCGATGAAGCGTGGCTCGCCAATGAGCAGACGGCCCAGGTTTTCTGGGTGAAAGCCGTCCACATCCTTGGCCGGATCGATCGACAGCAGGATGCACTTGCTGTCGATGTGGGGCGGCAGCGGCACTTGCACAAGAACCCCATCCACCGCGCGATCGGCACAAAGCGTCCGCACTAGGTCGAGGAGTTGGGTCTCCGAGGTGGTAGCGGGCAGGTGGTGGTCGAAGCAGCGATACCCAGCCTCGGCCAGCGCCTTGGTCTTGTTGCGCACGTAGATCTGCGACCCCGGATCTTCGCCCACCAGAACCACCGCTAGTCCGGGCTGATAGCCCCGTTCGTGGAGTTTCTTGGCCTCGACCGCAAGTTCGCCGCGAATGCGGGCCGCTAGTGCTTTCCCGTCGATGATCTTGGCTGCCATGATGATCCTTTGGTCTCTGCGCCTATCACGTTTGGCTTGCGGCATGCAACCCTGACTGCCGGTCTGGGATTCGGAGCAGGGGACCGGGGCGGGGCCGGAGACGACGACGGGGACGGGCCCCGTCAGGCCGATATTCGGACATCGTGTCCGCGGCTTGCCCAACTGGCGCGCGCCCCGGACAGGCCGGCAGCGCGGCCGCCGCTCTCCTGTGCGGGTCTCGCACGGCACGGCCGTTGCTTCTCGCGGGTGCATGCATCTGCCAAATCGCCACCTCGTCTCCCATCTCATCGCGCTGCTTGCATGTGTTGCGGAGTCACCTTCCGCAGCAGCCTGGTCGCTAGCGCTGGCTGGCCGAATCGAACGCGTGGCGGCCGCCGGGGATCGGGTGGCGGCGGTGCGCGGCGGAACGGTCATTCTGCTGCGCGAGGACGGCACGCCTCTGGGGCGGGTGGAGGACGTCGAAGCGCCGCCCGCGCATCACAAGCCGCGCATGAGCGCCCGCGCTGAGGAGGACGTGCTCGATTTCCTCGGCATAGATGAGAGCGAGCAGGACAGTGCCTGGGTCGAGGATGAACTGAACGATGAAAGCACACTCTCTGAACGCCGCGCGATGCGGGGCGGACACTCCGGCCACGCTTCGCCCCGGGTGAGTCTTGCGCCCGCCATCGCAGCAGCGGGGCAGGAGATCTGGATTGCAAATGGCCGTGGCCTGTGGCAATTGCCCGCCGAAGGCGATCTCGTGCACGTGGCCAGCCGCGAATTGGCCGCGTCGTCGCTGGCTGCTGACCATGACGGCCGCCTCCTGCTGGCTTCTGGCAATCAGGTCTGGCTCGCGTCCGAACTAGATGGCGCTCGTCGCGTTCTGGGCACCGTCGCGTCTGTGCAGCACGTGGCGCTCTCCCCATCCGGCCAGCGCATGGCATGGGCCAACCGCACACAGCTGTTGTGGAGCGACAGCATCGACGAAGCGCCTGGCCAGACCCTACCCTTGCCCGAACCCATCACCGACATGAAGTTTTGCGGCGAAACCCTGCTACTCCTGTCGCGTGGCGCCCTGGCGGTTCTGTCCCCCGAGGGTGTGCTTCAACTGCGCTCGGCGCGCCTTGCCGCGCGGCGCCTGGCCTGTCCCGCTGACGGTGTCGGCCCATGGCTGGCCGCGGGGCCGGACCTGCTCTTGTCGGCCGACGAGGGGCACACATGGTCTTCGCTGCCCCTCCCCCGCGGCGTGCGTGCCCTCGACGCCGCCACGGGGGATCACTGCCTGTGGTTGGCGACCGACAGGGGGCTCTATTGCTCCTCGCCGGATCAGCCAGTGGCTGGCGAGTTGGTTTCCACCGACGGAGATCAGCCTGGCCCGCGTCTTGTCGGACCGCGCGAAGCACCTTGGTGGGCAGCGCGGCTGCCCCGACTCATCGTACGGGCCGGGGCGTTCTTTGCCGCTGGCCGGCGTGAGTATCAGACCGTTGCCCTGGCCAGCTTCCCCCTCGATGCGTCTCCAGCACGCACCGTGCTGGTGGCTGACAACGACGAAGTCCCTTCTCCACCCGTGAACCGGCTGGTTGACCTGAGCATTCCAGCCGACACGGAGTCGGGTTGTTTGGTCGTGGCGCGTGCCAAGGCTGTGGAGTTGGCCCTGGTGGAGCCGGAAAGGGGCCGGTCGTATGTGAATCGGGCTAGCCACGCGGCCTGGCTACCGGAGATCCGCTTGCGCGTGGATCGGCGTCTTGGACGCAGTGAGTCCTTGGATCAACCTTCTACCTCCACTTCCATCACTTCCCCCCTTGGGGTGGACACCGTGGATGACGTACGATACGAGGCGCGAGTCACCTGGGACCTGGCCAAACTGGTCTTCAGCGGTGACGAACTCGCTGCCCAAGCCCAGACAATACACATGGCTGAAATTAGACGCGACCTTGAAGTCACGCTGACCCGGCTCTACTTCGAGCGACGGCGTCTGGGCCTGGAGCGGCTGCCGGCAGGCCCAGGAGAGCGAACGGTTGGGTTGCGGCGGGAATTGCGCCTGCGCGAAATCGAATCCGAACTGGACGCCCTATCGGGCGGTGCCTTCTCGCAATGCACCGCCGGACGGACGTCCGCGCAAGGAGGACCATGACGGAGGATCTGCGCCGCCATCCACGATTCACTGTAGATGTTCAGGCCAACGTGCGGACCAGCGACGGCCGCAAGCTGCCCGCACGCACGCGCGACCTTTCCCGCTCCGGCATGTGTATCATCACGACCAATTCGCTCGCCCAGCGCGACGAGTTGCTGATCGATCTCATCCTGCTCTTCGGCCCGTCGTCGGTCTCCGAGCCGCTGCCGCTGCGGGCTCGCGTGGTGTGGTGCACGCCCATTTCACAGGCATTCCAGATAGGCGCCATGTTCGAGAAGCTCAGCAAGACTGAGCAGTCGTTCCTCGACATGTTCCTGCGCTATCTCGACGGAAGCATCTTGCCCGCAGGGGCCGAGGTCGAATCGGTGGGCGAGCCATCAGAGTCAGGGTCACACCCAGCCGAACCTCCGCCGGAAGTCAAAGACGATCCCTTTCGTCGGTGAAGTCGCGTGCCGCTCGCGAGAATCCCTAGCTCCGCGAGCGGTGAGATTCAGACTTTCGCAAGTGCCTGCTTCAAGTCGGCGATCAAATCCTCAACGTCTTCCAAACCGAGAGCGAGCCGCACGAGGTTGTCCACGATACCGATGGATTTGCGGTACGCCGCCGGGTAGTCGAAGAACGACATCATCGACATCTGCGTGACCAAGCTTTCGGAACCACCCAAGCTGGGTGTGATGAGGAATAGTTCCAGCGCGTCCACGAACCGGCGCGTTGCCCGCTCGTCACCTTTCACCAGAAAACTGATGACGCTACCGTACCCGCGCATCTGCGCCCGGGCGATGCGATGGTCGGGATGCGACTTGCACCCCGGATACCAGACCTTCTTGATCTTCGGATGAGATTCGAGGAACCGCGCGACTGCGAGTCCGGCCCGGTTGTGTTGTTCCATGCGCAGGCCGAACGTCTTCAATCCGCGCTCCAGCAGGAAGCAGGTGAGCGGCCCAGGAATAGAGCCGATCATCCGTTGCAGCTTGTTCAGGGCCTCCAGCAACTTGTGATTGCCCAGCGCCACGCCGGCCAACAAATCGTTGTGGCCGCCGAGGTACTTGGTGGCGGAATGGATAACGACGTCCACGCCGAGTTCCAGCGGACGGATGTTGAACGGCGTGGCCAGGGTAGCATCGATCATCGTCAGCACCTTGTGCCGCCGGGCCACCTTCACTACCGCGGGAAGGTCAAGCACGCGCAGGTAGGGGTTGGTGGGCGACTCGGTGAAGATGATGTTAGTGTTCGGGCGGATGGCCTGCTGGATGGCCGCGGCGGTGGGGTCGACCAGACTGGTTTGTATGCCGAACTTGGCCAGCAGGTTGGTGGCGAAATCGCGCGTCTGCCGGTAACAGTCGCTGGTAAGCAGAATATGGCCGTCCCTTTTCATGTAGGCCATGAGGGTGAGGATGACGGCGCTCATGCCTGTGGAAAACAGGATCGCCCGTTCCGCGCCTTCAATCGCGGCTAGTTTGCGCTCGGCCTCCTGCTGGGTGGGATTGCCGTAGCGGCCGTATTCGTGTTCGCGGATGACGCGGCCCTGGCTCTTGGCCTGCATGAACTCGAGAACTTCGGAGGTCGACTCGAAGCTGTAGTTCGAGGTCTGCACGATGGGGGTGGAGACCGCGTGGTAGGCCTTGCGTCGCCGGTCCCGGCCGTGAATGGCGAGGGTGGATGGGCCCCAGTCTTGCGTGCGGTGAGTCTTGGGTATCATCGAACGAATCCGTCTCACGGCTACTTCTTACTTCAACTACGCCGCCATCCCAAGCGCATTACGTCTCTATGCCCTGGCTCGGCGGATAATTGCGGCCGCCACCCGCGCGCCATCTAGCGCCGAGCTGACAATTCCCCCTGCGTAGCCAGCGCCCTCCCCGGCCGGATACAGGCCCGCGAGCGCCGGCGATTCCAACGTCGTCGGATCGCGCAGGATACGAACCGGGGCGCTGGTGCGGGTCTCGGCCGCCACCAGCAGCGCCTGTTCGTGAAGGAACCCTGGCCAACGGCGGCCGATAGCAGACAAGCCCGCGCGCAAGGCCTCGGTAATGAAGCCGGGGAAGACTTCATCCAACCCGGCGTGTTCGACACCGGGGCGGTAGCTCGACTCGGGCAGACCGTGGCTGCGGCTGCGGTTGAGAAAATCGACTGCCCGCTCGGCCGGGGCGCGAAGACCGCCGCCACCGCGATCGAACGCTGCCTCTTCGATGCGGCGCTGGAAGTCGATTCCGGCCAGGCAACCCTCGGCCGCTGGGCCGAAATCCGAGCCAGCCACCGTCACCACCAGCGCCGCGTTGGCAAAGGGCGAGTTGCGCTTGGCCAGGCTCATGCCGTTGACCACCAAGCCACCCAACTCGGTGGCCGCGGGCACGATCCAGCCGCCGGGACACATGCAGAAACTGTATACGCCGCGGCCCGCGCTGCAGGCGCGCACCTCGTAGAACGCAGGCGGCAGGCGCGGATGTCCAGCGGCGCGACCGTACTGGAGGCGGTCGATGACCGCTTGCGGATGCTCGATGCGAACCCCCACGGCGAAGTCCTTTCGCTGCAGCGCCAGATGCGCCGCCGCGGCCCAGGCGTACACGTCGCGGGCGGAATGCCCGGGCGCCAGCACAACCAAATCGGCGGGGATTTCCCCTCCGCTGGTCTGCACCGCACGGATTCGCCCTTGCGTTTCGCGCACGCCCATGAACCGGCAGTCGAAGTGGTAGCGCACGCCCTGACCCTGCAAACGCGCACGCAGCGCCTCCAGCAGCTTGGGCAGAAGGTTCGACCCGATGTGTGGCCGAGCGTCGATCGTGATGTCAGCCGGCGCTCCCAGAACGACAAGGTCGGCGAGCACGCCAGCAACTCCGACGCGGTCCTTGCAGCGGGTGTAGAGTTTTCCGTCAGAGTAGGTGCCCGCTCCGCCTTCACCAAAACAGTAGTTGGATTCGGGGTTGAGTTGCCCGCGATGCAGGCCGGCCAAGTCGGCTCGCCGCGGTCCCACCGGCTTGCCGCGTTCGAGAATCGTCGAGGCCACACCGGCCTCGGCCAGGCGCAAGGCCGCCCAAGCACCCGCTGGGCCAGAGCCGACAATCACCACCCGTGGCACCGGCACAGCGACGGGCCACGATGGGCGCGGCGGGCGCGGCGCAGACGGGGAAAGCATCTCACCTGCGCTCGCGACCTCGACCCGCATGCGATAGCCGAGTCGACGCTGCTTGCGGGCATCGAGCGAGCGGCGCAAGACGCGAACCTCCGCGATACGGGTTTCTGCCCACCCCAAGGCACGCGCCGCGATGGTTCTCAAAGGATCGTCCAGCGCTTCCAGGGGGACGACGATGTCGACGATCTCGCTCATGAGCTTCGGCGAACAGTTGGGTTCACGTTATGAGAGATCATTGGCTCTTGCCACGCGCAAGGATTTCTTTCTTGACTGGAGCAGGATCGCAACATAAGAATTCCTGTTTCGACCACACAAGACCGTTCCGGGCCCGCTGCTGGCAGGTCCGCGAACTCGGCCAGACTGCTCCAGTCGCCCCAAAAATCCACAAGTCGCGAGGATTCGCCTTGTTGTCTCGAATCGGTCAAAACCCATCCCGTGGCGCCGTCGCCGTCTTCGCCGGCGCGAT
>Ga0182017_10002174_pt1 | contig 14967 bp, 9 predicted proteins | sample 712E3DmetaG_FD_120492 | JGI IMG/M metagenome (GOLD analysis project Ga0182017, IMG submission 120492) | Permafrost microbial communities from Stordalen Mire, Sweden - 712E3D metaG | ecosystem: Environmental > Terrestrial > Soil > Wetlands > Permafrost | place: Sweden: Stordalen | collected... | reverse complement strand
TCGTCGTAACCGAAGAAGCGCTGGTACTGCTTGGAGAGAGCGTTCTTCGGCTCGGTCAGGATCTTGACGAGGTCTTCACGCTTGAGCTGGTGCACCGCCGAGATGACCGGCAGGCGGCCGATGAACTCGGGGATGAGACCGAAGTTGAGCAGGTCCTCGGGCATCACCTGGCTGAGCAGCTCGGAGCTCTCGGCGTCGTTCTTGGCGCTGATCTCGGCGCCGAAGCCAACAGCGTTCTTGCCGATGCGGCGGCCGATGATCTTGTCCAGACCGGCGAAGGCGCCGCCGCAGATGAAGAGGACGTTGGTGGTGTCGATCGAGAGGAACTCCTGGTGCGGGTGCTTGCGCCCGCCCTGGGGCGGCACCGAGGCGACCGTGCCCTCGAGGATCTTCAGGAGTGCCTGCTGAACGCCCTCACCCGAGACATCGCGCGTGATCGACGGGTTGTCGGCCTTGCGAGCGATCTTGTCGACCTCGTCGATGTAGATGATCCCGGTCTCGGCCTTCTTGATGTCGAAATCGGCCGCCTGGATCAGCTTGAGCAGGATGTTCTCGACGTCTTCGCCGACGTAGCCCGCCTCGGTGAGGGCGGTGGCATCCGCGATGGCAAAGGGAACGTTGAGGATGCGGGCGAGCGTCTGGGCCAGCAGCGTCTTGCCGCAGCCGGTCGGGCCGAGGAGAAGGATGTTCGACTTCTGCAGCTCGACCTCGGAGTCCTCGGCGCCCATCTGGACGCGCTTGTAGTGGTTGTAGACGGCCACCGCCAGGGTTCGCTTCGACTCCTCTTGGCTGACGACGTAGTCGTTGAGGACGCCGTAGATCTCCTTCGGCTTGGGCAGGTTCTCGAGATCGAGCTGGGCCGGAACCGTCAGCTCTTCGTCGATGATCTCGTTGCAGAGGTCGATGCACTCGTCGCAGATGTAGACACCCGGACCAGCGATGAGTTTCTTGACCTGCCTCTGGGATTTGCCGCAGAAGCTGCAGAGAAGCTGTTCGTTGCCGTCGCTTGCTCGGGCCACCTCTACTCCTTGTAGCTCGAAATAGTCTTTTCGGCCAGACCGATCCGCGGTAGACCGCTCTCAGGGCGTGTGGCGAAAGCGGACACTAGCTCTCGCTCTTCTCCGAGTTCGAGGCGCGATGGCCCAGTACGCGGTCGATCAATCCGTATTCGAGCGCTTCGTCCGCGTTCATGAAATAGTCGCGCTCCATATCCTTGGCGACCTTCTCGATCGGCTGGCCGGTGTGCTCGGCGGTGATCTCTTCGAGCCGGCGCTTGATGTTGATCACCTCGCGCGCTTGGATCTCGATGTCGGATGCCTGACCCTGGAAACCGCTGGAAACCTGGTGGATCAGAACCTTCGAATTAGGCAGAGCCGCGCGCTTGCCCTTGGCGCCGCCGGCGAGAAGAAGTGCCCCCATCGACATAGCGACGCCGACACAGGTCGTCTGCACGTCGGGCTTGATGAACTGCATCGTGTCGTAGATGGCAAGTCCGGCGTACACGGATCCCCCGGGTGAGTTGATGTAGAGAGAAACGTCCTTATCCGGGTCTTCGGACTCGAGGTGAATCAGTTGAGCTATGACGAGGTTGGCGATCACCTCGTCGATCTGAGTCCCTAGAAAAATGATCCGCTCGGTGAGCAGGCGCGAGAAGATGTCGGACTGACGTTCTCCGCGCGCGGTCTGCTCGATGACGACGGGCATGTAATGCCCAGAGCTCATGGCTTCTCCTTACTGCCGGGGGTCCACAGTTTCGCAGTGGACTCCGGCTTTTCCTTCTCGGGTGTCCAGATCTGCTTGCGCGCCTCGGCCTGGGCGAGCGGAATCGGCTTGACCTCGGCGACGATTCGATCGAGGGCAGCGCTCAGGCGCAGGTCCTCGCGCAGGTCCTCCTGACTGCCCTGGCGCCAGATCGCCGCCACGAGCTCGTCGGCATCCTCGCCGCTGGATCCCGCCTGGGTGCGTACGAACTCCTCGACCTCGCTGTCGGGGATCTCGAGCTTCAGCTTGTCGGCGGCGGCTTCGAGCACCAGCTCGCGCGCGACCGACTGACGCGCCTCGGCGCGCAGCATCTCGCCGAGCTGCGAGGCATCCTGGCCGGTCAGCTCGAGGTAGAGGTCGAGATTCATGCCGCGGCGCTCGAGCGATCGCGCCAGTTCGGCCAGCAACCCGCGTGCCCGCGCCTCGATCAGCATGGCGTCGACCTCGACGTTCGAGGCCTCGACCAGCCCGTCCACGGTCGCTTCGCGGAAGGCCGCCTGTACCTCAGCCGCGATCTGAGCTAGCAGCCGGCCTTCGATGTCCGAGCGCAACTCGTCCAGAGTGTCGAACTCGCTCGCGGCGCGCGCCAGCTCGTCGTCGAGCGGCGGCGGCACCTTTTCCTTGATCTCCTTGACGGTCACGGTCACCGAGGTCGTCTTGCCGTCCGCGAGCTGGAAGGGCAGCGTACGGCTCTCCCCGGCATCTGCCCCGACCAACCCGCGCTCGACTTCGCCGACCAGGCGGCCGGAGTCGAGCTCGATGACGTAGTCGCGGCTCTCCTCGCCCTGCTCGCTGACCAGGTCGACGACTAGCGTGTCGCCCTCCTTGACAGCCCGGCCCTCGACCGGCGCCAGCTCGGCGACGCTCGAGCGCAGGGCCTCGAGCTCGTGCTCGACCAGACCTTCGGGCACTTCGGCCTCGGCCTTGCCGACCTCGAGCTTGCGCCAGTCGGCGAGCTTCGGCGACGGCTGCACGTTGAACTCGGCGCTGAAGCTCCAGTCCGAGTCGGCGGAGGTCGGCAGCTCGAAGTCGAACTGCGGCTCGGAGACCGGACGCAGACGCTTCTTGGTCGCGGCCAGCCGGAACCAGCCGCCGATGTGGGTCTCGACCGCCTCGGCGTAGACCTTCTCGCTGCCTATGCGCTTGATCAGCACCGGCATCGGGACTTTGCCCTTACGGAAGCCGGGCACCTTGGTGCGCTCAGCCAGATCGGAGGAAGCATGATCGACCGCGTGCTCGATGTCGGCGCTCAGGACGTCGACCGTCAGGCGTACACGGTTCTCAGAGAGCTCGACGATCTTCGTCTTCACGACCGCATTCAAGCAGAGCGAGACCGAGCGAGGTCGGATCTATACGGGCGAGCTCAGGCGAGGAGCTCTATACGTTCGCCGCCGGAGAGCTCGAGGCGTCCGTCGGCCTCGACCTCGTTGGTCAGGATTCGCTCGGCGGAGCGAGCGCAGCGCGGGCAGAACTGCTCGCGTGCGCCGGCACGGAGCTGGGCGAGCGCGTCTTCGACCGGGCGCGGCGCCTGGTAGATGCGCGAGGTGAGCATCGAGTCGAGCGCGTCGGCGACATGGATGATGCGAGCGCCGAGGGGAATCTCCTCTCCCGCGAGCCCATCCGGGTAGCCGCTGCCATCCCAACGCTCGTGGTGGTGACGGATCGCCGGCACAGCGTCGGCGAGGAAGCCGAGACGCTCGATGATGCGGGCGCCCTCGTCGGCGTGGCGACGCATGACTCCCCACTCCTCCAGGCTGAGCCGGGCCGGCTTGAGCAGGATCGAATCGGGGATACCGAGCTTGCCGATGTCGTGGAAGAGAGCCGCGTAGCCGAGCAGGTCGAGCTCCGCTTCCGAAAGCCCGAGCTCGCGACCGATCGCCAGTGAGAGCTTCTGGACGCGACGGGAATGCCCGGCAGTGTAGGAGTCGCGGGCGTCGACCGTGGCCGAGAGGCTCTCCATCGCCGCCGTCGAGCGCTCGCGCAGGAGCTGGTTGGCTTGCGCCAGAGAGACGTTCTGCTTCTTGATCGTCTCGGCCGCTTTGCGAAGCTTGCGCGCGCTGCCCTGGGTGTGGCTCAGGTAGGCCTCCTGCGTCCGCCGGATCAGCACCAGCGGTAGAGCAAAGACGAGCAGCGCGTAGGCGTGGATGGCGTCGTAGCCGAGCACCATCGCTGCCGCCACTGCACCGTAAACCAGGTAGTGGCCGGTCATCCAGGAGAAGCGCTCACGCCAGAGAGCCCACCAGCCCTGGCCGGACTCGAGCGCCAGCGCCAGCGCCAGTAGGCCGGTGTTGAGAACGAAGTAGGCGCCGCCGGCCATCAGCGCCGCCGGAATGACCTCGACCCGGTGCGAGCCAAGAGGCAGCATCAGCACGAGATCGAAGGCGCCCACGGCCCCGATCGTCGAAATGGTCAGAGCGCCGATGTTGAAGAGCAGCTGATGAACCGGCGACCGACGCGTGCCCCAGTCCACGAGCGCCGCCACCAGCGCGGTAGCGAGCGCGATCCGGACCCCAAAGAGCGAGGCGCCGGCGATGGCTCCGACCGCGGTCACCGATATCGACGAGTCGTCGGTCTCGATCGCCAGCACCTGCCCGATCGCGATCAGGGTCACCAGCGCACCCATGCCGACCAGGTCGCGGCTCGACCCGAAGATCGCCCCGGCCACACCGCCAGCGACCCCGGCAAACGTGAGGACAGCGACCAGTCGCATCAGCGGGCGCGGGACATCCGAGACGCGCAACCACTCGCGTGCGCGCGTGCGCCGGCGCTCGACCTTGGGCTTCACTGCCGGTGGCGGCGGCGGCGGCGTCACGTACTCCCCGTCCTCGGGGATCACGACTGTGGCCGCCCTCGAGGGCTCGATCAAAAGGCCGAGCTCGGTCGAGGCGGCGACGACACGGTTGCGACCCTGGAGCTTGGCGCGGTAGACGGCCAGGTCGGCCTGGTGAATCAACTCGGTCTGGGTTGTTCCGTCGGTCGGGAAGCAGGCAACACCAATCGATACCGTCGCCCGGATCGGCTCGGCCGCCGTCTCGACGTGGATGGGCCACGCCGCCACCTCGCGTCTGATCCGCTCGGCGATCTCGAGCGCCTGATCCAGCGGCGTGTCGGGTAGGAGCACGCTGTACTCCTCGCCGCCGAACCGGGCCGGCACATCTTCGATGCGCAGGTGAGCGCGGAAGACCTCGGCCACGGCGCGGATGACCCTATCGCCGGCGAGATGACCGTAGGTGTTGTTGATCTCCCGCAGTAGATCGAGGTCGACCATCATCAGCGCCAGCGGCCGGCGCCGGCGCCGCGCCCGCTCGAGCGCCTCGGCGAAGACGCCGCCGAAGTAGCGGGCGTTGTAGAGACCGGTCTTGGGATCGACCCGCACCTCGGCCTCGAGCGCGGGCACCGCCAGCGAGCGCTGGATCAGAACCAGCGGCACGAGCGCGAAGGGAACGAGTACCGCGTTGTAGCGCCAGAAGGCGGCGACCGCGATTCCGACCGAGACGAGCACCAGGTCGGGCGCGTAGTTGGAAGGGGAGAAGACGCCGAGCTCGCGGAAGGAGTGACCGCGAGCGAGATGCACGACCTCGTCGAGAAGCAGGTGATTGACGGCGACGAAGATGACGCCGGCGGCGGCGGCCGTGAGCGCGTAGTGCAGGTGGCTCGACCCCAGTAACGTCTCGGGTAGGTAGCGGTAGACGGCGCTCGCGGCCAGGATCGCGAGCATCGAATCGCAGGTGTTGAAGATCTGGATGTACCAGGGCCGCCGCTCCTTGAGCCAGGCGGGGATGAACTGCGCCACCGCCACGAGCACGGCCAGCTCGGGCGGCAGGAGTAGCACCGCCGCGATGACGAAGACGATGTCGATCGCATACCCCTCGTTCTTGGGCGTGATCACGAGAAGGAGATGCGCGATACCGGCGCAGGCGGCCAGAATGGCGAAGGTCGTCCAGGGCTCACGGCGGTCGGAGTCGACCCGGGAGAGGAGCGGCGCCAACGCAACGACGGTGCCACTCAAGACGAGGAAGAAGAACAGCGCTGCACGCGGCGGCAGCCACGCACGCGAGAGTTCACCTACCGCTTCGCTGCGACCTTCTTCCATGGGGGTCATACTCGGCGCCTAGCGATTATCTCTATAGCTTAGGGCGGTTTCGAAGTAAGCACCATGCGCCCGTCGCCTGGATCCGTCGCTTCTCGGTACATGCTACGCGGGGCGAAGCGGAAACACGCTCCTACGGCGACGCGTCGGAACACGGCCCCGGGAGGAATCGAACCTCCGCACGCGGATTCGAAGTCCGCCGCTCTATCCACTGAGCTACGGGGCCCCGAGGGAGTATGCCCGAGCAAGCCCGGCCGCTCCTTTTCGACCAACCTGGCAAGCTGGTCGCGCCCGGGCGCGACCAGCCTCTGCGGGTTGCCGCCACTGACCGCGCAATCCTCTGAGAGCTCGTGTTACCCGTACTGTCCTCCACGTTTCCGGCCGCCATAATCGGGCTGGTTTTCGAGAAATCACCGTCGTAAAGGAGAAAGCATGGAAGCTTCAGCGACCCAACCTGTCTATCCCGTCCGGGTGAGAGGCGAGCTGGCTCCCGAGCTCAACCGCTGGCTCTGGCTGGTCAAGTGGTTGCTCCTGATCCCGCACTACATCGTGCTCTTATTCCTCTGGATCGCCTTCATCGTCGTGAGCGTGATCGCGTTCTTCGCCATCCTCTTCACCGAGCGCTACCCGCGCGGCCTCTTCGACTTCAACGTCGGCGTGCTGCGCTGGACCTGGCGCGTCGGCTTCTACGGGTACTCCGCGCTCGGAACCGACCGCTATCCGCCCTTCACGCTCGGGCCCGTTCCCGACTACCCCGCGACGCTCGAGATCGACTACCCGGAGCGCCTCTCGCGCGGGCTCGTGCTGGTCAAGTGGTGGCTACTGGCGATTCCTCAGTATCTGATCCTCGCCGTCTTCCAGGGCGGTGGCGGCCCGCGCTTCGTCGGCGGCCTGATCGGTGTGCTAGTCCTGTTCGCGGCCGTCGCCCTACTTTTCAGCAAGCGCTACCCGCGCGACATCTTCGACTTCGTGATGGGCATGAACCGCTGGACCGTGAGAGTCGCCGCCTACGCATCGCTGATGCGCGACGAGTACCCGCCCTTCCGTCTCGACATGGGCCCCGAGGAGCCGAAGAGCCCTTCGACCCCTCGAGGACGAAAAGCTCCTTCGAAGTCCTAGAGCTCTTGTCGATCGCTCGCCCGACAGCACGCCACCGGAAACCTCAGGATTTCCGGTGGTTGTTGCGGGCGAGAGGACTCGAACCTCCACAGGCACTTGGCCCAACGGGACCTAAACCCGTCGCGTCTACCAATTCCGCCACGCCCGCGGCTCTCGAAGGATAGACCGAGCCCGAGTCGGCTAGGAAAACGGAAGGACGATTTCGAAGCGAGCGCCACCGTATAGCTCGCTGCGAACCCGGAGCGAGGGTTCGAGAGAGCGCAGCAGGCGGTTGAGGTCAATACCCGGCTACACCGGCACCTCCGGCCGCGGTGGGGGGAGACCTCCGCGGCCGGAGAAAAGAGACGCCGGTGCCTTGCTGGAGGGAGCTTGGGGAGACGACTCGATGCCATTGGAGCGCGTCTCCGATCGCTGGGAGCCGGAGTCGATCGTTATGCCGTGCGGGCACCGAGGCCGGCCTTGCCAGTCGCAAACGGAGTGCAGAAAAACGCGCAGCGAGACCGGGCTTCCGTCGCCACAGACGCGCGGATTCAGCTGCTCGACACGAATGCCGCGCCGGAGCGACTCGATCCGCTCAGGGCCGGGCGGGCAACTGAAGGTGGTGCAACGGGATAGCGGCGAGGTTTCCACTGGAGGTAGAGCGGCGGGCCGGTGGTACCCCAGACGATCGTCGGACCTTGTCAAAAAGTAATCACCCCGATGAGTGAAATCACCCCAGGCCCTCCCTCCCGCCGAGGGAGCTACAACGTCCAGCGAGGGGAGAGAACGCGAGCCCGGTACACGCGCCTGGAGGGATTCGAACCCCCGACCCGCGGCTTAGAAGGCCGCCGCTCTTCCGCTGAGCTACAGGCGCTCGCCAACAGGGTAACGCGTCCGCCCGGCGCTCACGCAGGCGGGCCGTAGTTTCTCTGGCGGCTCGCCTTGTTCGCTTACCCGGCCACGAAGGTTCCCCTCAAGACGTGATGACGAGCAACCAGATTCGGCCTGATCTCCTCACTTGAATAACTTCGAGCGCCTCAAGCCGACCTCACTAAGCGGATCGCCGCCACTCTTGAACGATGATTTAGAACTCTCGAAACGGCGGCGGCGAACCTGGGCGCAGGCGCCGCTAAACTGTTTGGTGCGCGGTGGCCGTAGCTCAGTTGGTAGAGCCCCGGGTTGTGGTCCCGGTGGTCGTGGGTTCGAACCCCATCGGTCACCCCTCGCTTTCTCTCTCGCTTCCTCGGCCGGCGGCTCCTTCCGGCCGGGCGCGACCGGCCTACGGAGCCGCCTGACGCCGCTGACCGCACTCCGCTCTCCGGGGCCGTGTGACGACACTGCCCCCTCCGGCGAGGCACGACCAGCGGCGCCCTGAGAAAGCTAGGGGCAATTCGGTCTTGTCCGGACTTCGTTTACCTCGCAGTCCGCTACTACCGGCCGGGCGCGACCAGCGGGGACGCGGCGAGACCCACCTCTCCTCCACCCACCCACTCGGGCGTAGCACGGTATCGAGGAAAGACGCTCGGAAACGTGCCGAGCTCGCGCCGAACCAATAGCACCCGGAGAGCAGCCGACTTCTGGCTCGGCGGCCGGATTATCGGCGACTATCCGTGCGGTGTTAGCGGCGGACGCCGAAGTCGGCCGTTACGATCGTCACGGCACGGTCTTCGTAGGAACCCGGGGCGCTCGGGGAGTGAACCGCAGCGAGACCGATTTGGTGCCAACGCTTGCTGAGAAGGTTCACGCGATGGGGCGGGCTCTTCATCCACATCTCGACGGCCTGTTTCGCCGTCAGGTCGGGAGAGGTCCAGACGAGGTTCTCGCCGACTGCCCAGAAATGAAAGCCGCTCGCCGAGTAATAGCGCTGGATTCGCTTCCAGAAAGCGGATCCGTCGGCCGATTCGTGCGTGAAGAAGCCGGCGGTCGCCATCGAGCGGGAGTGTTCCGCCGCGGCTCCGGCGAGCTGCGGAGAAACCACGAGCGGTTGCAGGTGGTTCTGGACGCGAACGCGATTCACCTCGCGCAGGATCTGGTTGTTGAGCGCCGTGACCGATTTGGCTCGGGCGCTCGCCGGCGTCGAGCTCGCCACCGGAACCACGAGCAGGCAGAGCAAGACGACGCCAAGAGCGCACGCAACGAATCGACCCGTATATCGAACGGCCATGAAGGCTGGATCGACTTTTTCGCCGCGTTCGCTGATCCTCCTAAGTGGGGAAGGAGCTCCACGAAACGGGTGATTCTCCCGGCTATTCCGGAGCGGGGAGTCAGCCGTCGCCGGGAGCCACAAAGAGCTCGGCAGCCGGCGGCGCTTCTGTTCCGGCACCCCGAGTCTGGCGCTCCCAGAGCACGTCCCTCGGGATGATCTGAATCGCTCCGGCAACCGGAATCGCCGCCCGAGCGCCCACGATTCCGCAGAGCTTCGCTCCGATCAGAACGGCGATTAGAACGATCAACCGCGAAGGTCTTCGAACGCTACGCTACGGGTACCCGCGGGTGTAGCTCAAGGGTAGAGCTCCAGCCTTCCAAGCTGGCTATACGGGTTCGATTCCCGTCACCCGCTCTCTCGCTTTCTCGGCCGGCGGCTCCGTACGGCCAGGCGCGACTGCCCTTCGGAGCCGCTTGACACCGCTGGCGGCAAGACGCTTTACGGAGCTGCGTCACGACACTGTCTCCTCCAGCGCCGCACCGCCGGCAGCGCCCCGAGAAAGCGAGGGGCACTTCGTCAAGATCCCGCTCGGTCGGAGGTCGTCAGCCGAAGATCCGGAACGGGCTGACGACGCCGGAGTCGGCCGCCTCTTCCCAGACTACTTCGCCGCCCACCTCGACCTCGCCGTGCAGCCGAAGAGCGAGCGCGTCGGCGTCCTCGCGCGAATCGGTGCCGACGATCAGATAGCGCCAGCGCCGCAGCGGACGGTAACCCTCGCTCTCGAGCCTGTCCGCCAGCTCTTTCGCCTCGCGGTGGGAGTTGCAGCCGACTCTTACTTCCCAGGGAGCCCAGCCTTGTTCGACCGCTTCTTCTTCCCAGGTCTCGTCCTTAGACTCGTCGTCCCAGCGCTCCTCGTCCTCCAGCCAGCGCTCGACGCGGCTGACCTTGGCCTCGAAACCGTGGCGCCGCAGCTCGGCCTCGATCACCGCATGCGCGTGCTCGGCCTGAATCTTCCTCGAGGCGTAGACGAAGAACTCGCTGCCGTCACGGGAGACGGCCAGGCGGTCCCCAGTGAGCGTTTCCGCGAGCTCCTTGGCCTCGTCGCCAAGGCCGTCGCTGAAGCGTTCGAAGAAGTCGGCGCCCTGATCGCCTTCCTGCTCGAGCTCGACGTGGATTCGCCAGTCGTCGTGAGCCATCCGGCTGCAGGATAACCGCTCAAGCCTGCTACCACGAAAAAGCGATCCGCGTTTCGGTGTGTTTAGCGAGTTTGAGACTTCCGCTATCGGCTCCCCGCCCAGTCCAAACCGAGGGCGCGGACGCCGGAGCGTAGACTTCTGGCGACGGGACGTGGCGCAGCCTGGTAGCGCACCTGCTTTGGGAGCAGGGGGTCCCCGGTTCGAATCCGGGCGTCCCGATCTCGCTTTCTCTCGCTTCTCAGCTCGGCGACTCCGTCGCGACGCAGCGAGCGCACACCGCGCCGGCCCCAGCTCACTCGCGCGTCAGCGCACGCAACTCGGCCAGCTTCTCGCCGCGCAACTCGTCGCGGCCGCCCTGACTAATCCGGTCCATCAGAGCCTCGATCAGCGGCGCCAGCTCGAGCGGATTGAAGGGCTTGGTGATGTACTCGACGCCGCCGATGTCGAGCCCGCGAGCACGATCGCGTATCTCGGCACGAGCCGTCAAAAAGATGATCGGGATCTCGTTTGTCCTTTCGTCCCGGAGCAGAGCGTCGGCGACTTCCCAACCGTCGAGCCGGGGCATCATCACGTCCAGAAGGATCACGTCCGGCTGTTCGCGGCGCGCAATCTCGATTCCGCTCGCTCCGTCGGCAGCCTCGCTGACCTCCATGCCCTCGGCCTCGAGGTTGACTCTACAGAGCAGCCGAATTGGCGCTTCGTCATCGATAATCAGGACGCGCGTCATCGGGAAGACTTCCTATTCCCCAACCGACGGCAATTCACTCTTCGCCCCCGCCGCTTCGCTGCTCACCAGCTCGAGTACGAAGCTCGATCCTTCTCCCTCGACCGAGTCCACCCAGATGCGTCCTCCCATCGCCGTCACCAGGCCACGCGAGATGAACAGACCCAACCCCGTGCCACCCCTCAACACCGAAGGCGAGCCCCGGTAGAACTTCCGAAAGATGCGTTCCTGCTCCTCCGCGGGGATGCCGACGCCCTCGTCGACCACGCGCAGCTCGACGACACCGGGGCGCTTCTGGCCGGCGACGGTCACCTTGCCGCCGTCGGGAGAGAACTTGATCGCGTTGTCGATCAGGTTGACGAGCACGCGGCGCAGCTTGTCGCGGTCGGCCTCGGCGCCGAGCGACTCGTCGGCGCCGAGATCGATCACGAACTCGTGACCGTTGCTGCCGCTCTCGCCCTGACGCGCAACCTCGACCACCTCGCGCACGATGTGAGCAACATCTGTTTGCCCTAGCTCCACCTGAAGGTCGCCCGAATCGAGCTCGGCGACGTCGAGCAGCGCGTCGACGATGCCCGTCAGGCGCTCGGATTCGGAGGCAATGTAGGAGAGAAACGTCCGTCTCTGGGTTTCGTCGAAGAGCTCGCCGCGGCGCAGGAGGGTCTCGGCGAAGCCGTAGATGGAGGTGAGCGGAGCACGCAGCTCGTGCGAGACCGAGGAGACGAAGTCGGACTTCGCCTGCTCGACGAAGCGATCGGTGGAGACGTCCCTGAGCGTATAGATCTTGCCGGCGATCTGATCGGCGGGATCGCGCATGGTCGCCTCGGTCACCTCCAGCCACAGCTCCGTGCCGCCGCGTTTGATCGAGATCGATCTCTCTCCCTGCTCCGCCCCCGAATCGAGCTCCCGCCGCAGTACTTCGACGCTGGTTCGCCCGAGCGCCTCGTCGCTCGAGATCCCGGTGCTCCTTTCGACGGCCGCGTTCCAGAGCACGATCTTGCCTTCGCGATCGACCGCGACGATGCCGTCGGCGACGCTCGAGAGGATCGCGATGCTCTGCTCGCGCTCGAACGAGACGCGTAGGTATAGAAACGCGTTGGCCAGAGCCGTGGCGGTGTTCGCCGCCAGAGAAACGAGCGCCTCCGTCTCCTTCGCACGCCACGCGCGCGCTGCATGCGAGTAGACGATTAACACCCCCTCGAGCGAATCGTCGCTGCCGATGAGCGGAACGCCCAGCAGCGCCTGGAAACCCTCGCGGACAATCGGATCAAGCGTTTCCAGCCGCTCCTGGAGAGACAGATCGCCGATCACGAGCGGCCGGCGCGAATAGACGAGGTCGCCTGCCATAGAAATCGCCGCCGGGAAACGTTCGCCCTGCATCTCCTCCAGCCCGTAACTCGAGCCTTCGCGAGCAACGAGCTCGCTCCCCTCGAGCTCGAGCAAGAGAGCCGCGTCGGCATCGAGAAGCGCGATCGCCTGACTAACGCTCTCGGCGAGCACGTCCCGGGTACTCAGAGCCCTGAAGAGATCGGCCCGACCGCCGGCCAGCCTCCGCGTGAGCACCGAGTCGAGCTCGAGCTCGCCCGCCATGGCTTCGGTCGCCGCCAGCAACCCCTCCTGCTGCTCGAGCCGTCGCCGGTTCTCTTCGAGAAGGTTGGCGCTATAGAGGGCCATGCCGAATTCGCGCGCGACGGCCTCGATAAAGGCGATGTCGTCGTCCGACCAGTCTAGCACCGCCGCCGCATGCACCGCGAGAACGCCGATCACGGCGCCGAAAAGGACGATCGGTGCCGACAGTACCGCGCGACTCCCGAGTCCGAGTAGGGCTTCACGGCCACCGAGTGACTCGTCGGCGAGTTCGGGGCTCGTTTCGATATCGGCAACCGCAGCGGTTCGCCCTTGGCGCAGGGCGAGGTTCGAAACCGAGAGGTAGGGCGTCGCGTCTGCGGGAATCGGGTCGAGCCCTTCTTGCCGCCACTCCAGGCGCAGCGGAGCCGGCGTCTCAGGATCTCCGAGACGAAGGAAGCATCGGGAAGCGCCGAGAGCCTCGGCTGTCTCGGCGAGCGCGACTTCGATCAGCCGATCGACGTCGGACTCCGAACGAACGCGCCGGGAGATCTCGGAAACGAGGCGCTCCCGCTCGAGCGCACGTTCGAGCGCCGCCAGCGAGTAGGTTCGCTCGAGGGCGAGAGTGCCTTCGGCGGCGAGCATGTTCATCAACGCCAGCTGCTCAGACGTGAAGGAGAGGAACCCCGTCGTCGAGCCGATCGAGACCACACCGATCATCCGGCGCTCGCTCTCGAGAGGAAGGAAGGCCACGCTCTTCAGACCGGCGCGTTCGATCAACTCCGCGTTTACCTCCGGTGAGTCGAGCGCGTTCTCGACCAAGAAGAGCGTGCGAGTTTCGTAAGCGCACCTGACGCCCGAAACCTCGCTTTTTAGATCGACGCGTGCCGCCGGATACCAGTCCAGATCGACACCGTCACTCCGCGCGATCAAACCACGCGCCTCGGTCCCACCTTCGTCGATCAGCATCAGGCCAGAATGGTCGGTTCCGATCAACTCGTTCAGCGTGTCGAGCAAGACACGACCGACTTCCTCGCTGTCCCGAGCCCGAGCGAGCGCAGCCGACAGATCGGCGGCGGCAGCCATGCGGCTCTCCTGGGCAATCGATTCGCGCCTTCGCCGCCGGCGCCTAAGAACGAACACGTCGAGCGCAAGGTGAATGACGAGGAATAGGCCGAGAACGGCGAGGATCAGCAGGACGAGATCGCTGGAGCGCGCAGCATCGGCTAGCGACGCGAGCTGGGCATGCAGGCTTGTCCCGCTGACGGTCACCGGAACCTGATGATACGCCCTGTTCCGAGCCTCGCCGCGCCGTCCGGGCGTATAGGGCGCAGCTACGATGGCTTGGTGGTGCAACGCGTGCTCCTCGCCTCGCCGCGCGGTTACTGCGCAGGAGTGGAGCGCGCCGTCGAGACGGTGGCGCGGGCTCTCGATCTCCACGGCGCCGTGTACGTGCGCAAGGAGATCGTCCACAACCGCCACGTCGTCCGCGACCTGCAGGCGCGTGGTGCGATCTTCGTGCAGGAGGAAAAGGAAGCCCCGCCCGGCGCAACTCTCGTGCTCTCGGCACACGGCGTCGCGCCCGAGGTCTACCGGCGCAGTCGGGAGCTCGGACAGAAGACGATCGACGCCACCTGCCCGCTCGTGACCAAGGTGCACGTGCAGGCACGCCGCTACGCGCAGGAGGGCTACCGGATCGTGCTGATCGGTCACGCCGGCCACGAAGAGGTGGTCGGGACGATGGGAGAGGCGCCGGAGGCGATCGCACTGGTGGAGTCGGTCGCCGACGCCGAGGCGCTCTCGTTCCCGCCCGGTACGAAGCTCGCCTACGTGACCCAGACGACGCTCTCGGTCGAGGAGACGGCCGAAATCATTGCCGTGCTGGACCGCCGTTTCCCCGGCATCCGCTCGCCGAAGCGAGAAGACATTTGCTACGCAACCTCCAACCGGCAGCAGGCCGTGAAGGAGATGCTGGGCCAGATCCAGCTCCTGCTCGTGATCGGCTCGCAGAACAGCTCGAACTCGAACCGGCTGGTCGACGTGGCCAGAGCCGGCGGCATCGAGGCGCATCTGATCGAAGATGCGAGCGCGATCGAAGAGCGCTGGCTGGACGCGGTCGAGACGGTCGGAGTTACATCCGGCGCCTCGGCGCCCGAGCGTCTGGTCGAGGGAGTCTGCGACTGGTTTCGCGAGCGCGGAGTCGAGCAGATTGAGCAGTGCCGGATAGTCGATGAGCACATGGAGTTCCGGCTGCCGGTCGAGCTTCGCCGGGAGCTGGACGCAGCCGGCGGAGCGTGAAGTAGAGGCGCCGGGGGTAGACCCCGGGTGTGAAGCCTTCCCCGGAAGCGATCCTCGCCTATGTCGAGCGCCAGACGACCCCGAGCAG
>Ga0182017_10002173_pt1 | contig 14976 bp, 9 predicted proteins | sample 712E3DmetaG_FD_120492 | JGI IMG/M metagenome (GOLD analysis project Ga0182017, IMG submission 120492) | Permafrost microbial communities from Stordalen Mire, Sweden - 712E3D metaG | ecosystem: Environmental > Terrestrial > Soil > Wetlands > Permafrost | place: Sweden: Stordalen | collected... | reverse complement strand
GGTAAGCTGCCGGAGCGGTTCATGGGCACGGCCGAGTGAGCCCATCGAACGCTGCGCCAGTTGGTCGTGCAGGCGGTTGGTCTCGACAAACTCGATCCAGGCAGGAGCTTCCATTACCCTGATTTCCATATCGATACCAACCTGCTCAAAGTAGGATTTGATGATTTGTAAAAGTTCTAAGTCCGACCCCATTTCGACGACGATGTTAGTTTTGAATCCATCAGGATAACCGGCATCAGCCAGAAGCTTTTGAGCCCCGGCAGGATTGTAGGCGTACTCGTCTTTGAGGTCTTGCGGCCAGTCCTCATATGGGAAACCCCACCCCTTCATCTTGCCCGAGGTGATCGAGGAAGGATACGGCTGAATTTTCCCGCCGTAGTATGTTTTGGCAATGGACGGTAGGTCGAGGGCCATCTGCATCGCCTGGCGGACCCGGATATCATCGAAAGGTTTTCGATCAAGCCTGGGGTCGATACTACCGGCGGTCATCGGAATCGGCACCTGCAATATCTCCGGATGTATTTTTGAAATAGCTTCGGCTTGCGCCGGTAAAATGCCATCGATGACATCAATCTTACCGGCGAGAAACGCCTCCAGCGCCGCAGCTTCACCAGGGATAATCAGAAATTTGACTTGATCTACATAGGGAAGTTTATTGTGCGGATGACGTTCGTCATATCCCCAATAATCCGGATTTTTTACCAGAGCGGCCGAATTGTCGGGGACAAAGTCCCGTAAAATAAATGGTCCCGTCCCGATAGCGTGATGCCAGTCATTGACATCGCCCCATTTCTCTACTGCTTCCCGCGGTTCGATGGCCAGCGACGGGCTGTGGTTGGTCATCAGAGTCTCGATAATAAACGCCGGGTTGGGCGTCAGCCATTTAAAAACCACGGTATATTCGTCTGCGGCAGTCACAGATAAAAGGTATTTGAAATTGGAGACGGTGGCATGATACGGAGCAGGTTTGGTGAAGCCGCTGCCCAATCCATAGAGACGGTGGTAATGAAAAACAACATCGTCTGCAGTAAACTCACGGCCATTTAGCGGCGGTATATTCTGCCAGCGGATGCCTTTGCGGAGATGGACAACATAAGTTTGCGGGTCGGCAAATTCCCAGCTTTCAGCCAGGTGTCCCCGCAGGTACTGGGAAGGCGCAACAATCTTGTAATCGAATACAGCCGGATCCAGCGTCCAGTCCTCGGCATGCAGTCTTTCCAGCCACCCCGAGTAAATTTGGGCAATATGTTCACTCAGATACGGGTCAAAATTCACGATATTGCGGTTGGCGCGGATGACAATTTCACCGCCGTACTGCGGTTTACCGAGTTTATCCCACCATCTTTCGGTTTTCTTTTCCATAACAACTCCTTCGTGTCCGGAAAACACTGATTCACGAGGAAGAGAACTGAACAATCAATCGCAGGTGATCACGCGTAAGACGCCGATATCGGGTACAACCCACAAACCGCTGGAGATGTTATCGCCGTTACGCTTGCGGTCAACGATAAATTCGCCATTACGGTCGAAATGACCTTCTTCCACTCTGAGCTGACGTCCCGTCATGTCATCATGAGATACAGGAGATTGCTTATTGCCGGTAAACTTGCGGCGCAGGAACAGCCGGTAGTTGGCGCCGACGAGATAAAATTCATGCAGGCTTGCCTGGATCACCAGACCGCGGCCACGGTTGTTATCAACATTTGTTTTTGCCATCAGTTCTCCGGGCATGTGCCGCCAATCTGTCCCGGCGATCGGTGTCCGTCCGGCGCCGAACTGGACGCGTCCCAGATAGCCATCCAGGTTTAGCCAATGTTGAGACATGTATTCTTCCTGGATAACAGCATGAATCCTGCCGGTGCCCTGATATTTTAATAATAGAGGTACGACTGCCGCGACGCACCGGATGGTGTCAACCCCGATCTGGGATTCGGGGTGAACCGAACCATCCTTGTCCACGATGGATTCGAGGCCGCCCATACGGTGGTAACCGATGAGATTGTAATCGGCAATGGCGCGGAACAGGTACATCGTGGGGGGCGTTTCCGGCATGAAAAGGGGATTATCATCGCGGGAATAGGCGGCGCAAATCCGCTCATAAGACCGGAAATCGGGGAGTTTAATATCCGGCGCAATCAGAGCGATATGAGGCGTACACCATTTGTAGATATCCAGCACTTTAGGAACAGGTTGTCCGGAAGAGGAAAGTTCATCCGGAACCGGTTCGGTCCAGCCGTGAACAATGCCAACGGCGGCATTGACGTACATGGGGATATCATAAGCGGTTTGCCCGGCTGCAGCCACGGTATCAATGTAGGTGGCGATGCTCCAGGCGCTAACGAACTCGCCGGCGGCCGTGCCGAATACTTCCGGCCAGGAACCGGATTTTTTAGCGCCTTCCCGCTGCCAGATGTCGTAGACTTCACCTTTACCTTTGGCCTTAATCGCGGCCAGCAGTTTGGCGGGCACAGGACTATTGAATACAGCTAGAGCTTCATCACTATAATCACGGTCACTGCCGCTGATGGCGGCCTCATTTTCAACCTGCAGACCGATCACAGTTTGCTCTGCGCTATCTTTCGCTTTGAGATGTTGACATAACGCGGTAAATGCTTTTTTATCGGCCTTGAGATTTGCCGCACAATATGAGGAAAGCACCCAGATATCGCTGCCATTACGAGATATCACGCGTTTGAATCGTTGGGGATTACTCTTCACCCACTCCGGAGCATAATCCATGTTACCGTTTTTCCAGGTGGCGAACCAGAGCAGTATCAATTTAATCCCATGTTGACGGGCTTTTTTTATCAGGTTATCCACGCTGGTAAAATCAAACTTGCCTTCCTCCGGTTCGATCTGCTCCCAATATACATCCGTGAGGAGGGTATTACCGTGCAGCATTTCAACCGCTTTGAAAGCCGGTTCAGACTCGCTGTCGTTATAAGCGCTCGAAGAAGAAGATTGGCCGCCGACCGGAAAGAAAGGTTTCCCATTTACTTTGAATACACGTTTGACTTCTGTCACTGTAATTCTCCTTTTTAATAACTATTTTAAATACGTTCAGAAACCTGATATTTTTAAATGCGGAAAATGTCAGACGGTAGTGATGGTAATCGTGCCGGATTTAAGCCCCGGTGAAGCCGCGGTCAGCTGAATCCGTCCCGGTTTGGCCGTAGATTGCACGATTGCCAGACACAGCCCGTTAAAAGCCTTCCGGCGGCTGCCCTTAAAATCTTCATGACTCATCGGATCCCCGTTATCCACGCCGATAATTTTACCCTCGCCCTGAATTGTAAAAGCAGCTTCATTATCAGCCACCGGCACAACTCTGCCTTGAGCATCGACTATCTTTACCGTAACATGGGCGATGTCCGCGCGGTCAGCGGCCAGTTTTACCCGGTCGGCAGAGAGCACAATCGCTGCCGGTTGGCCGGTAGTCGTGATTTCTTCCACGGCAACGATCTTGCCTTGCTTAACACCGACGGCTTTTAAGGTGCCCGGTTGATAAGGCACAGTCCATGTCAGGTGTAAATCCGACGTAGTGCGCGTTACTTTGTTGCGCGCCGGGAAGATCTCATAGTCCTGCTGCATGCCGGAGCGCGGGAACCAATAGCTTTGAACTCCCAGTGATCTTCCGTTCAGGAATAACTCCACACTATCGCAGTTGGTGTAGCAAAGTACCGGGATGAATTCTCCTTCTTTGCCCGGCCAGTTCCAGTGAGGTAAGACATGGACCATCGGTTGATCCGTCCACTGGCTCTGACAAAAATAGTAAGTATCTTTTGCGAAACCGCAACTATCAATAACGCCGGCGTTATTACCCTTTCGCGGCCAGCCGGACTCACCGAGGTAGTCAATACCGGTCCACATAAAATCACCGGATACGTAGTCATAAGTGGTGACGAACTTCAGCATCTGCTCGAAATCAGTCCAGCGATTGCTGTCCCGGCGGAAAATGACGCCGGGGGGCAGGGGGAATAACCAGGAGTAATCCCCCCGGATGCCGCCTAACGACCCGTTCTCCGTGCCGATGAACCTTCTTTGCGGGAATGCGTGACGGTCTTTGCTGTAATATTTCTCGGCCCTGTCCCGCCAGCGGTTGACATAATTGTAACCGACAACGTCCAGAAGGCGGAGGAACTCCTCCGACACCGCAGCCGGTTCCGCTACGATCCTGTCGCAGCCGACAGTTACGAACCGGGTAGGGTCTTCCCGATGAAAGATTCCTATCAGTCTCCGGAGTGTCTCGACTCCGGCAGGCACAATCTGATCAACAACTTCATTGCCGGCGCTCCAGAGCACAACAGAAGGGTGGTTCCGGTCGCGGCGGACGAAGTCTGTGACATCCCGCTCCGACCATTCATCGAAATATATCCTGTATCCGTAATCCGGAGTCTGCGGCTTGGGTTCTTTCCACTCGTCGTAGACTTCGTTCATCACCAGAAAACCTAATTTATCGCAATAATCCATGAATTCCGAAGAGTAAGGATTATGCGAGGTGCGAATGGCATTGCAGCCCATACTTTTCAAAAGCTGCAGCCGTCTTTCCCAAACCTTATCGGGCACTGCTGCTCCGACCGAGCCGGCTTCGTGATGCAGACAGACGCCGCGCAGTTTCACCTGCCGGCCGTTTAACAGGAAGCCTTTGTCAGCATCGAACTCAATTCTCCGAATCCCTAGAACCGTATCGTAATCGTCAACGACGCGGTTTTGTTTTTTTACGGTGCTGCGCACGGTGTAAAGATAGGGATCGTCCGGCGACCAGAGGTTGGGTTGTTCGACCTGCAACTGCTGCACGAACTCATATTCTCCACCGGTCGCAATACTGCAGCTTGTCTCCCCGGACTGGACAACGTTCCCATCACGATCCAAGATGCAGGTGGATAGCGTACACCCTGCGGTGATTTTACCTTCATTCTGAACGCGGGTTTTGATCTGGATAATGGCAGATTTTTTGTCCACATGGGGTGTGGTGATAAACGTCCCCCAGTAAGCGACATGCACTTTGTCGGTGACGAGCAGTCGCGTGTGTCTATAAATCCCGGAGCCGGAGTACCAGCGGCAGTTCGGCTGGCGGGAGTTGTCGACCTTGACCGCGATCAAGTTCTCACTGCCAAAATTCAAGTGGGGAGTGATATCATAGCAAAAACTGATGTAGCCGTAGGGCCGTTTACCAAGGTATTGGCCGTTAACCCATACTTCGCTGTTCTGATAAATACCGTCGAATTCAACAACTACTTTCTTGTCTGTATAAGACTTTGGAATATTAAAGTGTTTCCGGTACCAGCCGATACCGGTGGGGAGATGCGCAAAAGTCGCCGAACCGGGCTGTTCCGTGAAAGGGCCTTCAATGCTCCAGTCATGAGGTAAATCCAGACTCCGCCACCCGGTGTCGGCGAAATCCGGCTGCTGCGCGTCCGGCATGTCTCCCCGCAGGAACTTCCAGTCAAAATCGAAATTCTCTCTGATTCTTGCTGTACGGCTACGCCCGTTTTTCATCGCTACCTCCTGAGGTTACTTTTTTGAATTTTGTTAAAGAGAAATATTTAATCTCGAATTAAATAAGCATTTTGAGATCAACCGGTATTCAGACAAAACACCAATGGATTGATAGATGAGTTATATATATTAAGGATTATCAGCAAACCTGACAAAAAACTTATTGGCTAATGGCAAATAATTGTTCCTGATATTAAATAATTGAAATGATTATATTCCTTCCATCATTAAGATATCAATACCGGCCTGCATTTGTTGCTGAGTTTTGAAAGAAAGCGCAAGAGTGCTATAATCTTCTGATTACAACAATGAAAAGAGGGAAATACTGGAAATGAACCTCCCGATATTTACTAAGCTGCCCGGTGCGGTGGCGATTGACCTTGACGGCACATTGCTGAATAGTCACACGCAATTGTCCGAACGTAATCGTATCGCGCTTGAAAAATGCATGGAACGTGGTATTCCGATCATCATTGCGACTTCACGGTCTGAACGTGCTACCCGCCGGGTGATTGGAAATGACCTGGCCAACACCTGTTCTCTGGTGATGGCGAATGGAGCCAACGCCCATGGCAGAACTCCTTTGTCCGGCTTAGTCCGGGAGACAATACCGGCAGCAGTCGCCAAAGACATTGTTGAACTCACGCTCAAGACGGAATTCGCAGTTCGTGTAACAGTTGAAATAGACGGGTTCGATTTCGATTTCGGATATAATGATACCCCTGAACAACTCCGGGAACTTAATTCAGCCACACCAGGCATGGTGATATCCATAGATGAAGCAATTGCGCGGATACCGAATAAAATTTCCGTAAAAGGTTTTGGGCGAGACCTTTCCGCTGTCGTGAACAAGATATCTGAAAATTTTGGAAGTGTTATTTCCGTATTTCCGTCCGATAACGGAACATTTCTGAATATTGTGAATAACAGAACATCAAAAACAGCGGCGTTACGTAAGCTTCTTAGTTCCCAAACGATTCCACTTAATAACGTGATCGCATTCGGGGACGACCTGCCGGATATGGAGATGCTGCAAGCCTGCGGAATACCAGTGGCGATGGCGAACTCTTTCCCCGAAGTAAAAGCTGCTTGTTTATATCAAACCGCCAGTAACGACGAGGATGGGGTGGCGATTGTGCTGGAAAAGATACCGGCACGAATATGATAGAGGTATAAAATGAACTTTCCGACTTTTAATAAGCTGCCCGGAGCGATTGCGATCGATCTGGACGGCACATTGCTGAATAGTCGCACACAATTGTCCGAACGTAATCGCAACGCCCTTGAAAAATGTATAGAACGCCGTATTCCGATTATCATTGCAACGTCACGTCCTGCTCGTATCTTCAATCGAGTATTCCCCCAAAATCTGGCAGTATATTGTTCTTTAGTTATTATGAACGGAGCAATTGCTATCGGTAGATCTCCTCTCAGCGGCCAGATAAAACAAATTCTGCCTGAAAAAACGTTACGAAGTATCATTGATACTGCGCGGGAATATGATCCGTATACTCGCATCACGATTGAGATAGACGGTTACGATTTCGGAACAAACCTGGAGGGTTATGACTTCACGAGAAAGGGGAGTTTAGACAAGGAAACCATCTGGCAGCGGAATTCAGCGACGCCGGAGATGGTTATTGCTGTTGAAGAAGCGATCAAGCGGAACCCGTGTAAAATAGCTTTAGTAAATACGAAAATTTTCCCGTTAGCGAAAATTCTGGAGAGTCAATTTGGTGAAAGCATCTCCATTGTTATTTCCAAATTCACCAATGGAACGTCAGTTCCGATGCTCAACATCACAGCGAAGACCGCCACCAAACCGGAAGCGTTGAAAAGTCTGCTCACACCGCACGGAATATCACTTGACGATGTAATGGCATTTGGGGACGACCTGCCGGATCTGGAGATGCTGCAAGTATGCGGTATTCCGGTGGCGATGGCGAACTCTTTCCCGGAAATTGAAGCAGTATGTGCTTACCACACCACCAGCAACGATGAGGACGGGGTGGCGATTGTGCTGGAAAAGATGCTGGAAGAAAACACTCTTTAACAGGCGTCAGTTCCTTACAAAAACACGCAGTGAGACTATTATTCGGCTTCGTTCGACGACACAAGAGATGGAGACTACTATTCATCTTGTTCTAGTACCGACGCTTTGCTCTGTAGTACAGTAGAGATGGAGACTATTATTCACTTCGTTCTAGTACCTACGCTTTGCTCCGGCCTTCGCTGCGCTCAGGGTAGTAATAATCAGTTTCAGATGAAATTGATTATTACCCATTTGACAACGCCCTTTTAATTATGTTATCTTATCTTAATATGAATATTAAGACGCTCTCCCTCGTGCTTATTGTTACATACTCAAGTCATTGAGTGGGGTTCGTCTCTTGCGCACAGGGGCCGTCCCACAGGGACGGCTTTTTTTATTTAGCGAACAAAGGGGGAACAAAATGAGAAGCGACGTAATAAAAAAAGGTATCGAGCGTGCCGGACAACGGGCATTACTGCATGCGGTTGGCGTCAGCCGTGACGATATGAAAAAGCCGTTTATCGGCATTATCAACAGCTACAACGAGATTGTGCCGGGACATATGCACCTGGATGTCATAGCCAAAGCCGTGAAAGAGGGTGTTCGCGCGGCCGGCGGCGTTCCTTTTGAAGTGGGCACAATTGCGGTTTGTGACGGCATCGCGATGAACCATGCCGGGATGAAATACAGTCTACCAAGCCGGGAACTGATCGCGGATTCCGCCGAAGTGGTGGTGGAAGCTCATGCCTTCGACGCGCTGGTGTTCATCCCGAACTGTGATAAAATCATTCCCGGGATGCTGATGGCAGCAGTCAGGTTGAATCTGCCTGCGATTTTCATCAGCGGCGGCCCGATGTTAACGGGGCATATCACGATCGATGGCAAAACAAAAGACATCGATCTAATCTCTGTTTTTGAAGCAGTGGGCAAGGTTGCCAGTAAAAAAATGACCGAGACCGAACTGGCAGAAATGGAAGAGTTGGCCTGTCCCGGCTGCGGTAGTTGCGCAGGTATGTTCACCGCGAATACGATGAACTGCCTGATGGAAGCGATGGGTATGGCTTTACCGGGTAACGGCACGATTCCGGCTGCCGATGCCAGACGGGTTCATCTCGCCCGAAAAGCGGGTGAAAAGATAATGGAACTGCTGGCGAAAAATATCAGACCGCGTGAAATTATCAATCAAAAATCGCTGGAAAATGCCTTCACTGTGGATATGGCACTGGGCGGTAGTACCAATACTGTCCTGCACCTGCCGGCAATAGCCAGCGAAGCCGGGATTAGTTTCCCGTTAGAAAAAATAAATAAAATCAGCCAGCGGACGCCGTATTTGAGTAAACTTAGCCCTGCCGGTGAAAATCATATTCAAGACCTCGACCGCGCCGGTGGCATCCCCGCCGTGATGAAAGAGGTAAAAAGCCTGCTATATACGGACTTGATGACGGTAACAGGAAAAACAATCGGTGAAAATATCTCCGATGCGCGTGTAATGGATCGTGAAGTCATTCGCACCAAAGCGAAAGCGCATTCCCAGACAGGCGGGTTGGCGATTCTGTTTGGCAACATCGCACCGGAAGGCGCGGCTGTCAAAGCCGGCGCGGTGCCGGCGGGAATGTTAAAATTCAAGGGTCCGGCCAAGGTATTTAATTCTGAAGAGGAAGTCACGCCGGCAATCATGAAAGGAAAAATAAAAGCGGGTGATGTGGTGGTCATTCGTTACGAAGGACCGAAAGGCGGTCCGGGCATGAGAGAAATGCTGACGCCGACATCGCTGCTGGGCGGCATGGGATTGATCGATTCTGTGGCGCTGATCACTGACGGCCGGTTCTCCGGCGGTTCGCGCGGTGCTTGTATCGGGCATATCTCGCCTGAAGCTGCCAGCCGAGGGCCGATCGCCGCGTTGAAAGACGGCGATATCATTAATATTGATATTCCGGCCTGTAAAATCAATGTCGAACTGACGGACAAAGAAATTAAGCAGCGTATGACCAAAGTTGCCAAGTTCGAACCACGGGTTAAAACGGGTTATCTCAGCCGGTACACTGAAAAAGTAAGCTCAGCCAGTAAAGGCGCAATCTTTGAAAAATAAAAGGGGACGATGACGATGAAGATGACGGGAGCACAGATTCTACTGGACGGATTGGTCAAAGAAGGCGTGGATACTGTTTTTGGTATCCTGGGCGGCGCCGTCCTGCCTCTTTATGATACTTTGCCGCAATTCCCGCAAATCCATCATGTTCTGGTCAGACACGAGCAGTGCGCGGCCCATGCCGCCGAAGGTTATGCCCGCGTTTCAGGTAAAGTAGGTGTTTGTTTTGCAACCTCCGGTCCGGGCGCGACGAACCTGGTTACGGGAATAGCGAATGCCTATCTCGATTCTTCGCCGATGGTGGCAATCACCGGACAGGTCGCCCGTCGTTTCATTGGCAAGGACGCTTTTCAGGAAGTGGATATTACCGGTATCACCCTACCGATCACGAAACATAACTATCTGGTCCGTGATACCTCAGCGCTGGCAAAAACGGTAAAAGAAGCATTTTATATCGCGCGCACAGGCCGACCCGGTCCTGTGCTCATCGATATTCCAAAGGATGTTTTTACCGAAGAGATAGAGTACCACGCTCCGGGGAAAGTGGAATTGACCAATAAATTAACGGTAAAAGGACATCCGGCGCAGATACAAAAAGCCGCGACGATGATCAATGAAGCGCATAAACCGCTGATCATTGCCGGCAGAGGTGTGATCATTTCAGAGGCATTTGCAGAACTGAAGGAATTGGCGGAAAAAGGTCAGATCCCGGTCGTTACGACGTTACTCGGCCTCGGCTGCTTCCCGGAATCGCATGTTTTAAGTTACCGCTGGTTGGGGATGCATGGTATGGGCTATACCAATCTAGCGGTCAATAATGCCGATGTGATCATCGCCATCGGTATGAGATTTGACGACCGCGCCACTTCGGAAGTAAATACCTTCGCGCCGAATGCCAGAATCATCCACATCGATATCGACCCGGCGGAGATCGGGAAAAACGTCAGTGTCGATGTGCCGATCGTTGGAGATGTGAAGGCAGTGCTGGCGCCATTGAATAAATTAATTAATCCCAGACAGCATGGAGAATGGCTGCAACAGCTTGAAATCTGGCGGCAGGAACATCCGTCTACCGATATCCGGGAGAGTTCCGCTGTCTTACCGCAATACGTAATTCACCAGATCTATGAGGCAACTAAAGGCGATGCCATCATTGTAACCGGTGTCGGACAGCACCAGATGTGGGCGGCGCAGCATTTCCTGTATAACTCACCGAATAGTCTGGTCTCCTCCGGCGGTCTGGGCACAATGGGTTTTGGTTTGCCGGCCTCGGTGGGAGTAAAAATGGGACGCCCTGATGCTAAAGTATGGTGTATTGACGGCGACGGCAGTTTCCAGATGACACTGCATGAGCTGGCGACAATCGTTCAGGAGAAATTAGCCGTAAAAATAGCGATCATAAATAACGGTTTCCTGGGACTGCCGAGACAATGGCAGGATTTATTGTACGGAAAACGTTTCGTTGCCACACCGCTGTATGGGCCGGATTATGTGAAACTAGCCGATGCTTACGGTATTCCCGGCCTGAAAGTAAGGCGTAAAGAAGAGGTAATTCCGGCGATAGCGAAGGCAATAGCACACGACGGACCTTTCCTGATCGACTTCGGGATCGATCCTGAAGAAAATGTATATCCCTTTGTTCCTCCGGGAGCTTCATTGGAAGAGTTCCTGGAAACGCCGAATTTGGAAATGCCCAAGAAGGAGGATGCTTTATGGCAACGACAAAGCACACGCTAGTCGCTTTAGTAGATGATAATCCCGGTGTCCTGAACAGGGTTGCCAGTCTTTTCCGCCGCCGCGGTTTTAATATCGATAGTATTACCGTGGGACAAAGCGAAACGCCAGGTATATCCCGTATGACCATTGTCGTGGATGGGACGAATACTTCGGTAGAGCAGGTTAGAAAACAGCTTGACAAGTTGATCGAGACAGTCAGGGTGACCGATATTACGGGTGATAACATTGTTGTACGGGAACTGGCGCTTTTTAAAGTAAAAACAACTTCATCCAACCGCAGCGAGGTGATTCAGATTGTGGATATCTTCCGCGCGAATATCGTGGATGTTTCTTCCGACTCATTGATGGTAGAAGTAACCGGCGACGAGGATAAACTCAACTCCCTGCTGAAGTTGCTTGCCGGTTTTGGAGTCAAAGAAGTATGCCGAACGGGGCGTATTGCGATGACGCGGGGCGTGATAAACGAAACAAAACCGCGAAATCTGAAACAAGCGGAATCATCTGAGGGAAAACAGAAATAATTCAGCGCGTCAAATTCAGGTTAAACGGTAAAAATGCTAAAAGGAAACTAATATGGATAAGGTAATTATTTTCGATACGACATTAAGGGACGGGGAACAGGCTGCCGGCGGAACATTGAATATCCAGGAAAAACTGGAAATCGCCCGGCAATTAGAAAATCTTGGTGTGGATGTCATCGAAGCCGGATTCCCGGCTGCCTCACCCGGTGATTTTGAAGCCGTCAGCGCAATTGCTAAAGAAATACGCAAACCGGTTATCTGCGGACTCTCCCATGCCAACGCAAATGCGGTAGACAGCGCGGCGGCGGCGCTGAAGAATGCGGCGCATCCACGTATTCATATTTTTCTGTCTTCTTCGGAAATACATCTGGTCCACCAATTGAAGAAAAGCCGTCAGGAAATTATTGAAATGGCCTGTAACACGGTGACCAGAGCGAAAAAACTAGTGGACGACATTGAGTTTTCCCCGATGGATGCCAGCCGCACCGATCCTATGTACCTCTATCAGATAATCGAAGAAGTCATCAAGTGCGGCGCGACTACGATCAATGTTCCGGATACCGTCGGGTATGCTATTCCCAGCGAATTCGGGGGCTTGATTGCAGGTATTTTCAAGAATGTACCGAATATCAAAAAGGCGATCAACAGCGTCCATTGTCATAATGATTTGGGTATGGCAACAGCCAACAGCCTGGCGGCGGTAAAGAACGGCGCCAGACAGGTGGAGTGTACGATCAACGGCATCGGCGAAAGAGCCGGTAATGCCGCGCTTGAGGAAGTCGTGATGGCCCTAAAAACCCGCAGCGATTTCTTTAATCTGAGTACTGATGTGGACGCGACCCAGATTTATAAGACCAGCCGCCTGGTCAGTGAGATGACAGGTTTCATCGTACAACCGAACAAGGCAATTGTCGGGGGAAACGCATTCCGTCATCAATCCGGTATTCATCAGGACGGCGTACTGAAGATGGCGCAGACTTACGAAATTATGGACCCGCATGTGATCGGTCTGCCGTCCAATAGTTTAATTCTGGGCAAATTATCCGGACGCCATGCGTTTAAAGAGAGACTGGCGGAACTGGGATATACACTGGATGACGCTGCATTCCAGCGCGCCTACAGTGCGATCATTGCCCTGGCGGATAAAAAGAAAGAAGTAACCGATAAAGATATCGAATCCGTGCTGGCAGAAGACAAGCGCATGGTGGCTGATACCTATCATCTGGACCGGATACAGGTAACCTGCGGCGACCGCGGTATCCCTACGGCGGCGGTCAGACTGATCGCGCCTGACGGTGAAGTAAAGTCCGAGGCGGCCATCGGCACCGGCCCCGTTGACGCAGTTTGTGAAGTAATTGATAAAATAATCAAATACCCGGATGTAAAACTGACCGAATTCACAGTTAAATCGGTAACCGAAGGGATCGATGCCATCGGGGAAGTGCTAATTAGAGTTGAGAGTAAAGGGATTACCTATACCGGGCGCGGCGCTGATACGGATATTATTGTGGCCAGCGCCAAGGCTTATGTGAACGCGCTCAACCGTTTGATCGCAGCCGGAAAAACCGTAAAATAACTAAAGGAGAATAAAATGCCGGTCCAATTGGAAATGGCGTTACGCCTTCTATTAGCCGCGGTGTTGGGCGGGATTATCGGGTTCCAGAGAGAAATGTGGGGTAAACCGGCAGGAATGAGGACGCTGGCGCTGATCGGTGTCGGTTCGGGGCTGTTCGGTGTCGTTTCGTTGTTGGGCTTTCCCGGAGGCAACCCATCGATGGTAGCCGCCGGTGTGGTGACCGGAGTCGGTTTCCTGGGCGCCGGAGCGATCCTACATCGTAACGGAGGTGTTGAGGGATTAACCACGGCGGCGACGATCTGGGTAGCGGCAGGGGTGGGGCTGGCGGCCGGCGCCGGGCTTTATATTCTAGCTCCATTGGTGACAGTGCTGGCATTCATCATTCTTCTTCTCCCGCAGAAAAAACAGATGTAAAATATTACTACTAAAATAAAGGAAACTGAAATGAATTTAGCTGAAAAAATACTGGCCGCACATTGCGGGAAAAAGAAAGTGATACCGGGGGAGTTTATCAATGTCAAGGCTGATGTGATTCTGAGCAATGACATCACGGCGCCGATCGCGATCAAAGAATTCCGTAAAATCGGTGTGAAAAAAGTATTCGACCCCAAGAAAATCGTGATGGTGGCCGACCATTTTGTACCGAACAAGGATATCACTTCTGCGGAACAGAGTAAATTCATGCGCGAGTTTGCGCTGGAACAGGGGATCATGTTCTACGATGTCGGGCAGATGGGCATCGAACATTGTCTGCTGCCGGAAAAGGGTATTGTTTTACCCGGCGATGTCGTGATCGGGGCGGACTCGCATACCTGTACTTACGGCGCAGTGGGGGCTTTCGCCACCGGCATGGGTTCCACAGATATTGCCACGGCAATGGCGACCGGCGATATCTGGATGAAAGTCCCGACCACGATTAAGTTTGTCTATAAAGGTAAATTGGGAAAATGGGTCAGCGGCAAAGATCTGATACTGTTCACCATCGGGCAGATCGGTGTAGACGGCGCACTATATGCGGCGATGGAATTCACCGGCGAGGCAATCGACAACATGCCGATGGACGGACGTTTCACGATGGCCAATATGGCGATTGAAGCCGGCGGTAAGGCAGGCCTCTTCCATGTCGACCGGAAGACGTTAGATTACATAAAGCCGCGGGCGAACCGACCTTACAAGGTGTATGAACAGGATGCCGATGCCGAATTTGCCAAAGTGATCGAGTGGGACGTTACAAAAATGGAACCGCAAGTATCGTTACCGCATCTGCCTTCGAATACGAAGCCGGTCAGTGAGGTTGGTAAGATTGAAATCGACCAGTCGGTGATCGGGAGCTGCACCAACGGCAGAATCAGCGACCTGCGCATTGCTGCCGGGATCCTAAAAGGCAAAAAAGTCCATCCCAGGGTGCGCACGATTGTAATTCCGGGCACCCAGCAGATCTATCTGGACGCGATGCATGAAGGTCTGATCGAGATATTTATTAATGCCGGCGCGGTGGTCAGCACACCCACCTGCGGACCGT
>Ga0182017_10002172_pt1 | contig 14979 bp, 14 predicted proteins | sample 712E3DmetaG_FD_120492 | JGI IMG/M metagenome (GOLD analysis project Ga0182017, IMG submission 120492) | Permafrost microbial communities from Stordalen Mire, Sweden - 712E3D metaG | ecosystem: Environmental > Terrestrial > Soil > Wetlands > Permafrost | place: Sweden: Stordalen | collected... | reverse complement strand
GTTCGAGATGCGAACAGGGAAGACTCCAGCTCCAGCAATGGCGGGCTCCAGCGTCTCGACCATCCCGCGCATGTCCGTGAGCATCGCCTGAAACGCATCGGCGTTGGCATGCGCCTCGGTGATCGAACTTTTCGGGGAGAGAGCCTTGAGGAAGAGGCGAGCCGACGTAGTGATCTTCTGAAGATGAGACTGTTTGACGCCCGCACTTTTGGTCAGCTCGGCTGGAAGCGGCCGACGGACGATGAAGATTTGGGCCTCCTTCCAAGCGATGTGATGCTGAGCCATTAACCCGACGTTCAACCTTTCGGTCTCACGTGTGATATCGCCTGCGACACCGTCAGCCTTCGGGCGCTCCGTAAAAAGCTTCTGCAATTCATCCGTGCGTGCGTGTTGCACCCAGCGGAACTGCCAATCGTAATTTGGGGGGAGCGCATTGAAGATGGAACGAAAGAGGGTCGCCATGTTGGCCCGCAGCCCGTCGCCTGCCAGCATCGTGTTGGGAAGTTGCACGGTCCAACCCCAGGACATGGAGAGGTCGCGATGGATGATGACGCCATCATGAAGGCCGAGAGAAGGTATTTGCGCAGAAAGGGAATCCCCCCCCATTTCGTTGCCGCGCTCAAAGAGTTTCGTGCTGCTCATTTATTGTCTTCTTTTGGCGGACGGATGTAGTCGTGCGCATCAGCCCGGCCGGGGCGCAGGTAGGTGGACGCGGTCAGTTCTGCAAAAAAGTGGTGATCATACCCTCGGGGCCTCCCGGCCCGCAGACACATGACGTACGTGAAATACCCAAGGATCGTCCACAGGAAGAGCCAGTAGTTCTCAAACATCATCATGTTGAGGCAGATCGCTCCCATGACCAGGCCCATGTCAGCTGGCTCAACCAGCCAGAACAAATAGATGCTCTGGCCGACCTGACGATTAAAAGAGATCACAAGCGGTTCGTTCATGCCGGTGGAAATTCGCGATCATTTCGCTCCGCCGGACGAAACCACGGAGGCATCTGATCGAAGTGCCGTCAGCGCTTGCTCCAAGAGATCTCGGACCGCGGCCAGATCAGTCATTTTCACTTCAGAGGAAGCTGCAGACTTGAGTAAAATGACTCGCGCCTCGATCAGCCGGTCGACCGCTTGTGCGCGTCCCACGCGGTTCACCGGCACGTAAACCATGATCGGAACGTGCCCAACCACAGTCTGGTTCCCGATGTGGAAGACGACCTCCTTGGTCACGTCCAGGCTCGCGAGCTCGTAGTCAGGAAGGCTGACCGGGAGCACGGGGTCGCGGCGCAGATGCCCCTCAATAGCAGGAATTCCAGGTTGGGCGACGGTAGGTGTTGGGGCCGGGCGCTGGTCAGCAGCGCGAGCAAAGGGCCAAACGATAAGCGGAATGAGCAGGGTCGCGGCAAAAAAGAGCTTTCGCATCCCTTGAGTATAGGGGCAGCGCGGGGGAAAAACGCCCGCACCCCCACCTCAATGTGCAATATCGTCGCCCCTCCCCCCTATGATGTAGACACGCTCCACTTAACATAAACCGCAAACTCAACTCACATCGACATGAGCACATTGGTTCGTTTCTTCCTCATCACGATGGTCCTTTGGACTGTCGTTAACCTGGTGCCCCAGGCCCGGGCGGACATCAATAATGACGTCGACCTCCGGACGGCTATGACGGCGCCGACCACCCAGACGGGTGTTTCCACCGGCATGCAGGAAATCTTGAGGTACGTGTTCCTGTTCCTGAAATTCCTCGCCATCATCGCTTGCGGATGGGGCAGCTACCAGATGTGGAAAGGAGAATTCAGCTCAGGTCTGTGGGCCTATGCGGCCACCCTCGCGCTGTTCTTCGCGCCCACGTTGGTCGACCTCGCCCAGAAGATTGGGCAGAGTGCCGCCACCGGCTGATCAAGCCAACTGGTCTTCAACGCGGGCCGCCCTCAGTGGGTGGCCCTCTTTTTTGCCCATCACCCCCCTTTATGACGCTTTGGCCCCTCGCCCCCTCCTATAATGGGGAAGTCAACTACTTCGTATAACTGCAAATTCAACTAGCATCAACCATGAGTCCACTGATTCGTTACCTGCTCATCACGATGGTCCTTTGGACCATCTTTAACCTGGTGCCCCAGGCCCGGGCGGACATCAACAATAACGTCGACCTCCGGACGGCTATGACGGCGCCGACGACCCAGACGGGCGTTTCCACCGGCATGCAGGAAATCCTGAGGTATGTGTTCCTGTTCCTGAAATTCCTCGCCATCATTGCTTGCGGATGGGGCAGCTACCAGATGTGGAAGGGAGAATTCAGCTCGGGTCTGTGGGCCTATGCGGCCACCCTCGCGCTGTTCTTCGCGCCCACGTTGGTCGACCTCGCCCAGAAGATCGGGCAGAGTGCCGCCACCGGCTGATCAAGCCAACTGGTCTTCAACGCGGGCCGCCCCCCAGTGGGCGGCCCTTTTTTTGCCCTCTCATCATTTCTGTGACGCGAACACCATGGCGGACGCAGTAAAAGCCATCTCCAAGAAGCCGCAGGACACCCCAGAGCAGTCCGAGATCAAACGGATTAGGAACGGTTTCCACGTGGTAACTGCAAACGCCGGCACAGGGAAAACCCACACGATCGCGGAACTCGTGGTGATGATCTACCTCGATGAGGAGCGACGCCTGTACCCAGATTTGCCGCCTGGCCAGCACATCGACGGGAAACAGCAGGCGGCTATGTTACGCCAGATAAAGGCGGTCACGTTCACTCGTGATGCCGCAAAGGAACTCGACGACCGAATCTACGGCATCTTCGACGAACTCGGGATTCCTACCCAATTAACGAAGGCGGGGAAACGGTATCGCATCTGCCGCACGATCGATTCGTACGTGCAACTTTGGATGCTCCGAGATCAGGTCATCAAGCAGTTGTTGAGCGTGGATCCTGACATGGACGGAAGCTTGCGGGAGAAGCTGGGCAAAATGCAGCAGGACACGCAGGACGCATTGAAGGTGTGCGGCGAAGGGAACGCATCGATTGGGCTATTCCGCAGCTGGCCGTGGATCAACAGCGAGGACGTGGATTGTCTGATCTTCGACGCTATCCACCGGGGTGCGAAAGACGCGATCGCCGGAGTCAACCCAGCCGACTGGCCGACGCAATTCGACAAGTTCCTTTTTACACTGACCCCCCCGGGGGTCCGGGCAGAACAGGGGGAGCGCGTTCAATGGGGCGCAGGATTCTGGGCGGACAAGGTCGAGGCGTGGAAGTCCTACCAGGGAGAAATGCACGCACTCAATGAACGCTTCCAGCGCGGAGAACTGGCCGGCCAACCGGATTACGAGCAACAGCGCCTGCGACTGGACGTCTGGGAGGGCCATGTGGGAGCAAGGAGAGAATTCTTCGCAATCCTCGAGTTGGCTCGATCACGCGGCTATCATCCGGTCCGCTCACCGGAAAAGCTGGCCGCTCTGGTGGTGCTGCAAGAAATCGCGACCGCAGACTACTGGTCAGACTTCGCGACGTTCCACAACTTCGCCCTCCAGTTCTACGCGAGCAAGCTGCGCTTTGGGGTCATGGACTACACCGACTTCCTCATCGCCTGCGTCGACACCTTCGAGCAGGCCCCTTTCCTGGTCGAGCGAGACAAAGAGTACCCGCGCGCCGGGATCCGAGGGAAATACGTCCTGTACGATGAGGTTCAGGACAACTCGGTGTCAAATAACCGGCTTTTCCGAGTCCTATGCGCATCGAAGACCGTTCCGTACTTGGCGGTGGCCGTCGGCGACGCAAAGCAGGCAATCTACGGATTTCGCGGTGCCTGCTCCTATGGGTTCGGGCAGATGATCGATGTCGTGCGGAAGCGATCCCCGGAGAACATCCACCACCTCACCTGTTCGTTCCGGAGCCTTTCCAAAATCGTCGCCCTGGGCAATGAGTGCGTGATGACGCTGCCATCGTACAAGAAGACGGTGCAGCCTTCTCACACTGTGTACCCGGAGCCCGGGGAGATCGTCCTGGCGCCGCCGCTGACTGATGAACAGGGAGAGGCGCATTGGGTACTGCAACGTGTGCGTGACATCCTCGACTCGACCAACGAGTCAGTGATGCTGCTGCATCGAAACAATCTCCGGGAGCATCCGGTCGTGCGCCCATTGGAGCAATTGCAGAAAGAGTACTCCGATCGGATCCGACTCCTCACCATTCACCGCTCCAAAGGATTGCAGGCAGACAACGTCTTCCTGATGGGCATGACGGCGACGATTATGCCCGACGTCCGGACGAACTACACGCAGATGGTCAATCTGCTCTACGTAGCCCTGACGCGCCCCCGAAAGGCCCTTTTCATCACCGCTCCGTATACGCTGATGCGACCAAACAAGGAGGGCGTGCTGGAGTGTCGTACAGTGGGGCCATCCCCGTTCATCTTGCGATTACCCACGCTATGCGCACTGGCGGAGCGATCCGGCTGGCCCATGTTCCTTCTCGAGAAAGGGGAGAGCGCCACCAAGCAGGCAGCCATGGTCCTCACTGCGAAAGGGTCCGGTAAAGAGTCCATGCTCCGGCGCCAGTGGCGGGCCTTGTGGCCGCACATTCCGATCCGTGACTCTGACGGCGATGAGTACACCGAGGAAACCGGGTCGGCGGCTCCGTCTGCGCAGATCCAGTTGATCACGCGGCGTTCGCTTTACGAAGGCAGCGAGTTGGTCCTGAATGCAGGTCCGCGCCTCGATGAAGGCATCAAAGAGAGGGTTCGCGCCAAACTCCGGCAGGCGTTCCTGAAGAACGGACAGATTCCCCGCCTCCAGAAGGATGAGTACATGGTCGCCTTGCGGTGCGGCTGGATCGAAACGGAAGAAGGCGGCAACAAGCGAGGCCTGTCACAAAGCTTCCAGAAGGAAATGGCCGCGGCGTGACCTGGTAACAACCAGAGGTCAGAGGCTCTACAATAAGTACTATGCAAGTAGGCGCACAACAGTCCCAGGCGGCGATGTGGGAGAAGCATCGTCTCGAACCGCATTTCGTCCGAGGCGTGACGCAGGAAAAACACCCCGTCGGGAAGGTCTATTCCAGCGGCGACAAAGAAGACCCCACATTCAAAGCTGAGATCGAGGAGGTCTACGTCGTACAACTTGCCAACGCCAGGACAGGTGAAGAGCACAGCATGGTGATTGATCCGCGGCACCCGCAAGCGCGCGACCACCTGAAGCTTGTGCAAGACGTGATCGAGGGTCGTGTTGGCGGATTGACGCCCGTGCGAATGAAGTTCGAAGAGGCTTGTGCGCTTGACCCTGAAGGCCACGAGATTGCCAGTTCGGTCGTCGATCGCGTCGCCGAAATGGAATCCCCGTCCCTCTCGCGCGGCGAGGCTGCCGTACACATGGGCGGGGAGAAGATTGGCGAGTGGACCCCAGAGGTCGATCTCGCCGTTGATCGAGCGGTGTCATTTGAGGTTGCTCACTCTTTCGCCGATCAGATGAACGAGATTGCCAACGATCCCGAATCGTTGGAATGGAAGGGGATTGAGGCCGACGCGAAGAAGGCCATGGCGCGTGAATGGGGCGGGCAAATTACCGACCAGGCGGAGATGGATCGCCAGATCGCTCGGTATATGCCGACGCGCGAGGATTTCATGGCGGGAAGACACGCTGATGCATCCGGGAAGGGCATCGAGCAAAGTGCGTGGGACCCGCTGCGGGGCCCAATGCCGGATACGCCCGCCGAACAGGCGCAATTCTGCTGCCAGCGAGCTCTCATTGAACGGTTTCAGCAGCGGATGCAGACATTGCCGCGTACTGACGCAAATGGCCACGCCATGAGCGTTGACGTCGTCACCGACGTGGAGAACGCCCTGATTCGCGACGGACACATCCCGGTTGGCCGCCCCAATCGCAACCCTGAAGTGACGAATATGGTGGTCGCGGAAAAATCTCGGGCAATCGGCACCCACATGCTCGCCGGCTACCTCTCCATGCAGGGAGCGAACATTCGCAACGAAGAACTGGCAAGCGAGGTAAAGGAAGATCACCGTTTGCACGCAGACCTTCTCTGGACGCTCGAGCAGCACGGCGTACCGAAGAGCGAATACGCAAAACACTACTTCGAGGTCGCGCGCGCGCGCACCAACAGTTACCGCGCCGACGCCGACAACAAGGTTGAGGTGGAGGCTCGAAAGGCGATGAAGTTCCCTGAGGTCTCGCAGGACAAGAAGGTGAATCCTCTGGAACACCTCGAGGCGGGGGTCAAAAAATTCCAGAGTGTCGCGTCGGAAGTTCATAGTGAAATACAGGCCGCCGGCGAACACACCGAAACCATAAATTGGGATCTCGGCCGATGACATCACCCCCAGATTACCCGACCGGCGCGAATGGCCGCGCCCTCTTGAGCCTCTACCCGCAGTTGAAGCGATTGACGGACATCCCAGCCTTTGTAGAGGCGATCAGTGACGACTATTGGGTCGCGAGTTCATCGCCTTGGCTCCACATGCCTGACTTAGTCGCCGGCGAGGACGTGCTTTGGGATGATTTCGCTAAGGCGGTGCCGGAACTGGCAAAATTCGGACCCCCGGGGGGGTCCCCGGAGGAGGCGGATATTTATCGATGCCGGACGCGTCGCGCGGCTGTGCGCACAATCGCGCTGGCGTGTGGGCTCGGAACCGCGACCTTCGCGCCCCATGCAGCGCACGGAGGTGAAGCCAACATCATGTTGATACCGATCCCTGGTTTAGAGTGCCGGATCGGTCGGATCAGTTCAATCTCATGGCGTCCATCTCCCATCGTTGTGACCCAAGCCGCCGCCGCCATGGCTGTGGTTGAAGTCGTCGAGACCGCCCTACTCCCTTTTGTCGGGAACGAGGAGACATACAGGGTCAATTTCTCGCACTGGAAGGCGCTGGAACCGCTTCGTGTTTGGGATCAGACCCATCGATTCCCCCTCATCGCTCAGAGGGCCGGACTACCAAGCGTGCCTGGCTGCTACGTGCCGCGTTACACGGCCTCCGACCTGGCTCCTGCCGGCGTGCCGATGGCAGTCGCTGCGAAGATCGCAGCACCGTATGCAGCGAGTGTGGTACGGGAAGTCCGCCAGCGCGTGCAGACAGTGCTGCCATCAACCGACGAATTGCTGCTCTGGGCGCTCGATCACTGCGGCGCCAACTAGGTTCTCACTGAGAACCGATCGCGGCGAAGAACTGCTCCTTCGAAAGCCCGTCCGTGTGTTCGAGGGCAGTAAGGAAACGCTGCGTGACGCTGGCGCACCAAGCGCGCATCTTCTCCTTGCCGAGCGCGGCCGGCCCCCTGAACTGACAGTTGAAGGCGTTCTGCAGGCTCCAAAGTGCGGTCGGCGCGAGAAGTCCGTCTTCCGTGATCGTATTCCATCCGCGGTCGGCGCGTTCCGGAGCTGCAACCGCGTAATAGTCCGAGCATGGTTCGGCCTCCGGAATCGGCGCCCGCTTCCGAGCGTAGGCACGCGGAGATACAATCCCGAGCGTATGCGCATCGATGCTCAATGTTTCGCCTTCGCCAGAGAGAGCGACCTCGATCAGAGCAACCGTTGCGTCCGTGAAATTGCCCCAGAGAAGGGCGTGCGTAAGAAGCGCCGGAAAATGATCAGGCATTTCGACAGGATGCTCACACACGTCGCTGGCGGCATCGACATGCGCGCAGACTGCACGGCGCAGGGCGTCCGCGCTCCGGAGCTGAGCCGTAGGAGCAGAAAGTTGTTCGGCGATTTCCGTCAGCACCTGGCGCAGATAAACGTGCATCGGGACTACCATGCCACTCGCGTCGGCGACCATGATGCCGACGCGCACAACCCAATCCGCTCCGGCCCGTCCGCCTCTCTTCTGCCACTCAAGCTTCCACTCGACCTCCTCGATCGCCTCGGGCTTCTGCGGCTGCAGGACAAACGGCACCCCTGGCAAAGAGGCCAGCAAACTGGGCGCATCAGCAGCGTTGATTGTTGCAGTTGTATCGAGCGGCGACGTCGAGATCATAGGGTGATCGAGGGTGCGGGGCGTTTCTGAAGACAAAGAATTCCTAGGAGGGGATTCGCGAACGAGGTTTATCCGACTTGTCAAATAGTCGTCACGTTTTTTTTCAGGACACAAGTTGAAAACACCGTATCCCCATGGGGGAGAGCCCCCCGGGGGGTATCATGGCGTAATTGTATTGTGACGACAGGCCCACTGCGCAACGAGAAGGCGGAGCCGGTCATCGCATGCGTGGAGAGGGCTGAGTGTCATCAACGGCGCCGCTGCAACTGCCGGGATCCGAAGGACAACCCCTTCTTCGTGACGCTTCACTTGGATTTCCGCACCCAACTCCCGATGGTTCGCAGCGAGACGGGCGAGAATCCCGCTCGGACGGAAAACGGCAAAGTATTCGAGTTTTTCTATAAACATCTCAACCGCCTCGGCGTCAGTAGTAGGTAAAGTTTCCATCGGTATTAGCGCTCCAGCCCAGACCACTTGACGATGAGATTGAAGTAGCTGTCAGCGGTGGCTTTGTGGGCGAAAATAAAAAGGGCGCAGGGAGTTTCGCCCAGGCGAGAAGTGGAGAATAGCGGGACAGAAGAGACTGCGGCGCTCGCTCGATCAATAACGAGGATTGTTCCGGGAAGGGACTGCGAAGATAGCCGCGTTGGGATACTGTGCTCGGCCAGCCAGAGCCGCAGCGGCGAAGCGGGATCAATATTCGCGGGGCCGGAAAGCACGACCCCGATGGATACCCGCCGCTGACCAGCCGCAGCAAGAGCGTCCAGAACTCGACGATTGTCGATCGTTTCCGACTGCAGGAGGACGCTAGAGCGGGCTGAAGCGATCAGCTGCTCTACAGCCTCTGGAATCTTCGCCCCCTCGATTGTCGTATGCTGAAACGGGCTAAACCCGAGACGCCGCGCGATGTACGGACTGCAGCGCAGCCCAACGGCCGCGCCGAGCGCTACGCCCGCAAGGACGATCAAAATCAGGAATAACGTTTTGAGCACTGACTCATTTTGGGGCAGACGGGGGCTAGAATAGGCACATGAACTGGGTGGAATTCAGTTATCGCAAGGTCGTGATCTACGTTGCCCGCCGCGTTCCGGTGGAAAGCCCCGGCTGGGCATGCGTCGGAGTCTTCACCCCGCCGCTTGTTGCGTGGTATGCCGTCCGCGGGAATCTCGTCAAGTCAGCCGGAAGCCCCGTCATCGGACAAATCATCTCGCGGCACTCCCTCCAGATCGCAGAATGGACGATTGAAGGCATAATGATCGCCGTCTCATTCGCGTTCTTCTGCCGACTGCTCCAGATTTGCGACCATAAGTACTTCGATCAGTACAAGCTGGAGGAGCAACTGTGAGTCGTCTGGGAAGACTCGGGGAACCTGTTCCACTGAACCGAGGGGCAACGTTGTTTGCGGGTGCCGCGACCGCCGCCGCGTTTGCCCCCATCTACGGATTCGTCCCCTCGACCATCAATCAACTCGCGATGGCGAATGGCTGGAGCACACTGCCTGCAAACATGTTTTGCGCGGGGCTTACTGTGAGCGTTGCTCCATTCCTCGTGGGCCGCCTCGCACTGCTTGCAGCAAAGGCCCCACCCAGTCGCAAACGCCGATACCGCGGATTAAAGATCGGACCGATTCGAGCCACTGAACGCGACCTGTATACGTCAATGCTCGTGTTGGGGTCGACCGGCTCCGGAAAGACTTCGCGCGTCATGTTCCCTGCACTCGAAGACTTCGTGGACACGTACGCTGATGAAGATGACAACGTGTACTCGAAGAACCCCTACCAGAAACTCGGTGGGTTCGTCCTCGAGGTGAAGGGTAAATTTTTCGAGACGCTGGTGCTGCTGGTGCATCGCGCTGGGCGCAATGCCGCGACTGACGTGCGCGTAATCCGCGCCAACTCGACCCTTCCTGTCGCTGAATTCCGGGATGAACAAGGCCGCAGGTTCTTCCTGAACGCCCAACCCTGCTCAAGCGGGAGCGAGGTCGCGCGCCTCTATAAGCCGTACAAGTTCAAGGATGGCGCGCCGATCGAGTCGGACCTCTTCAAGCGAATCCGCCAGGCCAACCTTACTCGCTACGAACCAGAATTGAAGGAGATTGAAGCTAAAGTTTCCCCAGACGTCCGTTTCGTCGGCTGGCGCTGGAAGCAGGGAAAACTGCATCGCGTGCGCCAGACACTGAAACGCGGGGAGCCTGAGTTCACCGGTGAGGTCATCGATCCGCCGAAGATCCTCAAATATCACCACACCCTTCACCTCACCAACGGATTGCGGTACAACCTGATTGATCCATACGTGCCGTCATCAGAAGCGGCTGACCGCATCTCAATGGTGGCCAAGATGGTGACAGGCGAAGGCAAGGGCGGCGGCGATAACCAATTCTTCTACACTGCAGCCGCCAAAGCCATCGATGCGGCGATTCGGCTTCAGCGCATCATTGCACCAAAAGTGGAGACGACGGTTCTCGATGTGTACCGGATCATCGCCCAAGACTCGGCGATGCAGGTGTCGTTGACCAAGCTCACGGATTGCATAACAGTCCTCCAGCAGGAGAAGATCCAAAGGGACAAGGCTGGCGAGACCGACCAGGCCTACGAACTTGGGAAGCTGATCACGTCCTACACCGATCTTGGAAAGTTCTTCACTGAGGAGTGGCTAAAACTGAAGAGCCAGGGTAACACAGGAACGAGTATCATGTCGACGATCTCGAACTTGTTCGGCCCATTCATGCGTGAACCAGCGCTACAGGAGACGTTTTGCCAGCCGGCGACATTCACTTTCAACGACTGCATGCAGAAAGGTACGATCTTCGCCTTCGTCCCAGGTCCGGAATTCGAAATGAACGCCCGGCTGATCGGGACGGTGCTGAAAATGGACTGGCAGAGCCGTATGCTCCGCCGAGTGTCGGAGGGGTCAGACGCTCTGAACAAGAACCGTGTCGTTCTGTACTTCGCAGACGAATGTCAGAAATACATCGTATCGGGCAGCCAGGAGGCTGGCGACCCGAACTTCATGTCGCTGTCTCGTGAATCGAGGGTCATCCACATCTGCGCCACACAATCCGAAGCGTGGGTATACTCAGTCCTTTCGAAGGACGAAGCCCGCGTTTACCTCCAGTCATTTGGGACGCGAGTCTGGTTGACACAGACCGACACGCAGACGAATCGTGAAGCGGCGGAACTCTGCGGACAGCGCCAGAAGGAGAAGCGATCCCACACGCAACAGTTGGATGTTGGCGACATCTTCACCGGAAAAGAAGCAAAGGCCAAGCAAACGATTGGCTGGGAGGACAAAGCACGATACGAGCCCCATGAGTTTGCCGAGTTGAAGGAAGATGAATGCGTCTGCTTCAACAAGGGCGAAGGCATGCTTGACATGCACATGGCCGACTGCAAGGCCGTCAAAGGAAAGATCCCGTGGCGATGGATTACGAGCGACGATGGAGTCGAGGAAATTGCTGATCGGATGCGATGGTGGTTCTGCGAAACCTGGGAGAACGAGATCTTCAACCAGGGCCGCATGGCCATGCTTGACCCGATCATTGGGACGCCGAGTCCTGCTAATGGCAGCGCGATCCAGAGTATGGCATCCATCGCGACGCCGACGGCACCCCCAACTCCAGCAACGCCACCTCCGGCAACTCCCCCTGCAAACGCGGGAGGCAATCAGCCGACGCTGAAGCCGCAGACGCAAAGCGCGCCGCCGGCGTCTCCCCCAACGCCTCCAGCCAAGCAACTCGAAACTCCCCCACCGTCCCCCGCCCCGAAAGAGCAGCCGCGCGCCGAAGTTCCGTTGCCGCCTCCGGCCCCCACGCCACCCAAGGTGGAGCAGAAAGCCCAGCCGCCCCCTCCCCCTGCCTCGGCACAGACTCCGGAGCCAGCCAAGGTGCCGCCATCTCCCCCGCAGAAGCCCGCTGAGCCGACCGAGGCAGGCAAGGTCGCAGACATGATGCGCAGGGTGTCCGATCTGCCCCTTGATCCGAAGCTGCGAATGGGGCCGCATCCAGTGATGGATGTTGCCCGCGGCGATCCAAAGAAGATCGAGAGTCGCCCTCCTTCTGGGCAAAATACAGCTACCCCCCCGGGGGTCCAGACAAAGCCCCTCACGACTGACTCAACCCCTGTCAAGGCGCCAAACGGCGCCGACACGGGCAATAATGAGGAGACCATTACGCCGGCGGAGATCGCGCGGCAGGAAGCAGCGTACCAGGAACTGCTGGCGACGAATCCGTTCATTCTCGTAGACTACAAAGATTTCGCCGGACTCGATCAATCCCGGCAGGCGGCCCGCCAACGCTCCGAGGTCCCCGCAGAAGACCGCCAGGCGGTTGGCCCAGGTGGATCGGTTGGTGGGAATACGGACCTGGTGAAGAAGGCGGCCGCCGCTGAAGGAGCGAAGGCCGACACCTTCCGCGTGCCCACAGATCTCCTCGCGGGTGACCCTGCGGAAGAACTCCTGCGTCGCACAGTGTCGAGCCTGCCCGGCACTGCGCTGGCGCCAGATGGCCTCAAGAGCGAGGCGAAAGAGACCCGAGGGAAATGGAGCTTCTGAGCCCCGACCGAAACCCGCAATGATCACCATCGTCAATCAGCCCAGAGCCGTGCTCGAGTTTCTAGCCCCGGAAGGCGGACTTTACGAGGCTGACTACGTGGCTGACCGGCTTAAGCGAATGCGTGCGCTCGCATCGCTGACCTCACGCGTGGTCTGCAACCCCGCAGATGCCGCGATGTGCGAAGTGTTCCCCTCGTGGATGATCGAGGCAGGCCCCGGGCTCATAAGGCATAGCCGCATCCGGACCCGAATCACTCGGAACCCCATGTTGGCGGTGCAAGTCATGCTTGCGGCTTATGACGAAACCCAACCGCTGCTTGAGCGCGCCGTGCTTTCCTCGGGCGAAGCGACAGTGCCGCTGCTCGGGGCAATCGACGAAGGGCGGGTAAAACCTCGGTTTAGCCGCGAGACCTACGAGCAAGTACTCGTCACCCAACCGTGGTGGGGGATGCGTTATCTCCAAACTCCGTGTCCTACACCGGAATTGAAGCTGAGTCGCGCCCGCATGTTCTCACGGATTGTGAGGCGGTGTGCTGATGATCAACAGAAGGACCCGCAAGCTGCGCTGGTTCATCTGCTCCTCAATCCGGCGATGGATCCCGTGCCGATGGGATCGATTCTCTGCAAGGACCCGATGGTCGCCTATCTGGCGTCACGGCTGTTGGGGACGCGCGGTTTGGACCTGCGCGTGGAGCAGGTTGATCCACTGGACTCCAGATGGGCGACACACATTGCGCTCTGGGGAGCCTTCACCGGTGGCAATGTCGATGCGCGGGTCGAAGATGCGATCGCCAAAGATGCTGCATGGACCGGAGAGTATATCGCGCGGAACGAAACCCGCCAGAAGGACTGGACTTGGGTTCGTGAGATGTACGGGCGCGTTGACGGGATGGCGCGGGCGAACCCCCCCACCGAACCCGACATGTGGCCTGATTTGCTCTGGGCGCTCCTGGATCGCTTGTGTCTGCAGGTCGAGGGCAAGAACCCTCGATTGACCTTTCAGCAGTCGGTGGCGCGGAATGCGCCGGCGACCGATGATACGTCCGCGAAGACTGATGTCACGGACAGTGGTTCTGCCGCAACAGGGGGCCAGAATTAACTTATGCGCAAGACGCTCATCGGGGCTGTCAGTCTACTGTTGCTCGCTGGCTCAGGGTTCGCCCAGAGCGAGCCAGCCGACGATTCGCTGGTTGGGAAACCTGCGGCAGCCGTTGAACACGAGCACGACCAGACCCAAAACCACGACGCGGCGCCGTCACCAACACGATTCCTACCGGAAGGCAGCCTGGCAAAGGTCATAGATTCCTTTTTGCGCGCTTACGCCGCGGACAAGCCGGAATGGCGAAGCGATGTGCAGCCGGGCGTTGCGTCGGCGGATTCGGAGCCTCCGGAAGGCTACCAGAAGGCGCATTCTGCTCTCTCTGGATGGTACTACTTCCGGCCAAGAACGTCGGACTCGCTGTCGGTGGAGGAACGGCGGGCAATCTTGCGGGATAAGCGATTCCCGGCATTCCTCGCCCAGATGCGCCAGGTTGCTGACGGGAAAACGCCACCGATTGATCCTGAGATCGCAGCGGCCGCCAACCCCAAGGCCCCAACGGAACTTCCGCCGGAAATCACCCGGGCTGAATTGCTAGCCAAGCTGCTGGCCGGCCGTCGGCCGCCGCCGGACACGATCCATTTCACCATCACTCCCGAAGAACTCATGCTTCCAGGTCCGATAGTCGTTACCGATAACGCGAATACTGTACCGTGAAAGAAATGTCCTACCCTGTCCCCGTGAGAGAACTGCACGCCTCACCGGTCGCCGTCGGTCGGTGGCACATGTTCTCCGCAACATGGATCGCCATAGTGATGGCAGCTCTCCTTACGGGAGCATCGGCGATCGCACAGACCAGTGATGTCAAGAAGCCGCTGGCCCGGATTCCAGCCATGCCCCTCCCGGCAGGAGTAGAGATCGAATTCTCCTCGGCAGGAGTTGATCTGTGTGGCCGAATTGCGGACCTAATCGGACTCGCCCAGAAAGAAGTCCTAGTATCCCAGTACGCCATCACTGACGTGCGGGTACTTCAGGCGCTCAACGCGGCCTATCAGCGCGGCGCCATGGTGGCTGTGCTGCTCGATCGTAGTCCAGCGATCAAGAATTACGATACGCCTCACTATTTGCGCGGCCAGGGCATCCCGGTCGTCGCAGCCCGGCGCGGGATCGATGGGCACGGCTGGCACAACCAACGGTACATCGTGATCGACCGCGAGGCGGTCATCCTGTCGTCGTGCGACCTCACGAATTCAGCACAGAAAAATAACGAGAACATGATCGTGCTGCATTTGCCAGCGATCGCCGTGAGCTACTATAACGAATGGCTCTTGGAAGGCGCGGCCGGACAGCCGCTCCCGTAGGCGCAAGCCGAACTGTACTAGACGGCAACTATGTCGGTCCGTCGCTTGGTCTCGTAGACTCC
>Ga0182017_10002170_pt1 | contig 14987 bp, 33 predicted proteins | sample 712E3DmetaG_FD_120492 | JGI IMG/M metagenome (GOLD analysis project Ga0182017, IMG submission 120492) | Permafrost microbial communities from Stordalen Mire, Sweden - 712E3D metaG | ecosystem: Environmental > Terrestrial > Soil > Wetlands > Permafrost | place: Sweden: Stordalen | collected... | reverse complement strand
TCTCTTGGTATTGCCCTCTCAACTAGCTTCCTGATGAATGCGTTCCATCCGCTCTCTGCCTCTGGTATCGAATACTTGTTCGGCCCACCTGTGCAATCACAGCACTCTTGATAGGTAATACGACCGGAGATGGGATGCTTCTTTCGCTCGAGCATCGGTTCATGACCGTTCAAACAGTCAGCTAGTTTGATTGTGCTCATCGTTCCTCCTAGGTCCACATGTACCCACGTACTTTGATCAGACGAATCAGCATCTCTTCGTCCTTCTCCTCCAGAGCATCCTCCATCTCGCGACACTGGTCCCGTAGCTTCCTGAGCTCTGGTGTCTCATCACTCTTCAATTGCAACATGTCCGAACCTGGGATTGGCTCGAATACCATAGGATTGGGATAGGCAGCTTCAAATAACTCGTCCCCCTTCTTGTGCTCTGCTGCCCTGCCCTTGGTCCACCAGTAGTAGATGGCCAACATCTCCTTCTTGGCAGCAGCATGAGCATCCCTGGAAGCCCCACAACCGTCATCAGCCTCTTTACCACGTGCTTCCAATGCTTCCGCAGCCGAACTCCAGTCTACGTGTCCCTCGAATGCCTTCTCCTCCTCAATAAAGTCACGGAGAAGGGCCATATTGGCAAATAAGATCAAGTCACTCCTGTCCCACCATCCCCACGAATACCCGTTCACTTTGTTCCGCATGTCCAACATGTGATACCGGTTGTAGGTGTGCGTCCTTAACCAGTACAGCCCTTTACTGATGTGGCGGAAAGGCCACATGTGCCAAGCTTCAGCCCATCTACGTATTCTTTTGATCCATTCCATCTAGTGTATCCTCCACTATTGTTACGTTGACCTTGTGTTGTATCGAGATACACACACAATAAACCTCTCCTCCGTGAACCAGCTTCTCTTCTATAGCCTCATCTAGACCACCACCCAATCCTCCATGCAGCCAAACTGCTCTCACAGCCTCTTGTTCTGTTCGGGCTACTACGTATGCCCATGCTGCAGTCTTCTTTCGAAACAACCGGCGGAAGAAGTTCATTGATTCTCCTTTGTTATGTATCTTCTGTACCTTCCAGCTCTTGTGGTTCGTACTCTATGGTATCCATGTCTACTTCTCTCTCTACCAGGATACGGATGTAGTATATTTTCCAAGGTCCTCCGGCTTTCTTGCCATCGTTCTTCACTGTCAGCTCTAGTAGTGCTCCACTCAAAGTTGCATTACCTCCGTGGTACCAGGTTGAATGGACTGCCTCACTGTCGTTTCTGGCCACGACATACGTGAAGCAACTAGGTCTTCTCTTAAACAACCAGCGGAAGAAGCTCATCATGCCTTTCCTCTCTTACCCCCCAGCATGCCTCCTCCTCTGACCGTTGTAGTTCTGTTCTACCTAGCAGGCATTCCAAGTCATGACGTAGTGAGCTTGCGCGGGTAATAGCCCAACCATTACCTTCGATTTGCCCCATCAACTCCTGTATCGTACCCAGTTGATCTAAGCTGTGTATCAGCTGTAGTCTCTGGTTCTCTAGCCTCTCTAGCCTTCGGTTTGTACCTTTCATTAGACCTTCTCCCTTCGTGCGCCGCTAACTCAATGCCCCCTTAGGGCACTAGTAGTGGACAAATTCCTTATACCCACTTTTCTCCTACTTATGCAATGATAGAGAACTTAGATCAAATGCCGGATGGCAAATATACACTGGTACGTGACGCAGTAGCTCAATAGACCAGTAGCTACTTTGATCAGGAATAGGTACTATGGCTAAAGTGAAAGAGCCACCTGGCTCTTTCATCTAGTACCAAGGCCGGAAACTAGAGGACGGAGTAGTAAGGCATACCACCTGGCATCATAGACCACATTGGTCTGGGTACTAGACACTTTGCCAACCCTAGTCCTACCCCAAGCTGGAAAAGTTGCTCCATCCGTTGATGGAAATCCGTCCACTGTACATGCAGGCCAGGAAGATTGCCTCAACCCGGCTTGCATCGATTAGTGGCTTTGGTTCAACCACTACTGCTACCTTCTTGGGCTTCTCTAGGGCTGCCTCCCTTTCTTCCGCTTCTTGCTGTAGGAGCTCCTCATCAAGAGCTATCGCTCCCCTCAGGTTAGTCCTGTCTTCTACCATGGTGTCCTCCATTCGTGGGTATTTGATCTAAAGTGTACGTGTTTTTCCCATACTCCTTATACCCGCAGAATGCCATGCCTTTGCCTTGTACCCCCCCACCCCCTACCTAGTACGTGTGACCCAGGAGTGATTCTGTTGGCCTGACTCACTGTGGTCAGGATGATCAAAGTACCCTACCCCCTACCATATGCACGACCCTGGGTCCTAGAAGTAGGCTTGACTCACTGTAGACAGGATGATCAGTGACCCCTACCCTACCTAGTACGTGTGACCCTGGGTCGTAGGTGGCTAGCAGTTCGAAAAGCTATAGCTAACTGGCTGGACAGACTTTGTTCTACACCTCTTGCCGGCCACTCTATTGGGTCAGCCGGGTAGAGAGATAGCTAGCATTCAATTCAGGCTGTAGCTGTCCTGCGGTGAGATAGAGGTGCTGATGATAGAGCCTGTGCCTCACTCATCCCGTTCACATCTACATCACCATAGGTGACTACAGCAGCACAAGAACGGCAAATGCATACCCGTTCTGTGTCCACAGAGCCGGGAAGAGCAACAGACAGTTCTTCTCCACACCGTGGGCATCCTTCAGCTTCTAACTTTACCATGCGTTGTGTCGATTCTTCGTACATTTTCAGGCTCCTCGTGTGCGCATTACCCAGGCTAAGGTAATGCATACCCGTTGAGAAGGCTAAGGTTGAGAAGGCTAAGGTTGAGAAGGCTAAGGTTGAGAAGGCTAAGGTTGAGAAGGCTAAGATTGAGAAGGCTAAGGTTGAGAAGGCTACTGAGGAATGTCCTTGTAGTAGTTTGGGTGGCTCATAAGATCTAATAATTGACCAAGAACACCTAGAATGCAAGTACTTTTCTACACTTGGACGACATAGGGGTCTATCGATGTGATCTAGTCGTATAACTCTATGATATCATTAAGGAATTCGCTTGATCAATTAAAAACAGATCATACGCCACTTACAAGGTAACTCCTTACAACTCATCCACCCATGCAATCAACGCTCCTGGGGTAAAGGGTTCTCACACATCTAGTACTTGGTAGTGTGTACTGGATAATTGCATCCTCTTCTTCCCGGCTTTTGGTATTGGGGACAAATGGGGAAGGGAGGCAGGTATAAGGAAAGTGGAGGACAGCGACCATGGCTAGAGACCCATTCGATGTAATCAATGACATTCTTACACACATACCCATAGAAGGAGAGTTTGGCTCTGCACGTATAGAACACTTCACCATCACACGAGAGCAGTCTGCGTTCTGTAAACTTCGAGCTCTGCTCAACCACCGTGCCACTGAGTACATCAGCCCAGGCAAATACGCTAGGCTGCTCATTCACGGTGGTGTAGTGATGACAGACACAAATATGGAACGTGCTACAAACCTCGAGTTGATCAAGCAAGCCAGAGGGCATGTACTAGTAGGTGGGTTAGGGCTTGGGATGGTAGTGTTTGCACTACTGGCTAAGAGACCAAAGATACACAGCTTGACTGTTCTTGAGATCAATGTGGATGTCATCAATCTTGTCACTCCTTGGCTCCGGCCATGGGCTGACCCACGCATGTCAGTCATATGTGCTGATGTGTACACATGGGTAAAGCGTAAGCGTGACCCCAAGTTCAACACCATCTACATGGACATCTGGCCAAGTGTGGGTGGCAACTACGGGAGTGAGGTAGACCAACTACGTGAGCACTACCAACCAATGCTATCACCCAAAGGCTGGATGGGTGACTGGCAGACGGAATACCACAAATACAACTCGGCAATGCGCAACTCAAATAGAAGGGTCACATGAACATGTTTGACATGGACAAAGAAAAAGCCAAGTTCGAATCACGATTCAGAATAATCAAAGCTCTGGTTGCTTTGATCTTCCTGCTCGTACTCGCAGGTGGGGTTAGCCTCATCTACCTAGCAATGCGGGCAACCCAGCATGTAGAGAAGCATGGCTTGAAGTCAGTAGTAGAGGAGGTGTGGAACGGTAAAGATCAATCTCTACCCTCTTCCGCGAATACGCAACAGTAGGAGGGCTCACATGAAACGGCACTCAAAGGATTGGTATTTTGCAGCAGCATCAGCAAATGATATGTGGGCTACTGCACATGGCGGTTACAGATGTGAAAAAGAGACTGGAGCATCCCTTAACTCTTGCTTTCAACTCTGGACTGAAATGACAACAAAGGTGAGCACAGAAGCAGATGAGGTGGACTCTACATATATAGCAGTTCAATACGGCTTGGAGAAGGCAGGTTTAATCTGCAAAGAACGCCGGAAGAAAGGCAAGTCATGATTGATGATGAAGTAGGTCTGCTAATAGCAGCCAAAAGAAAAGAAGAAAACGAACGCCTGGTCCAAATACCAGACAACATAGACCCTGAGAACATCTTCGAAGTCACTGATGGGCAATGCCTCAGCAAGCGTGGTATCTGCCCACTCAAGTACTGCAGATACCACATAGCGCATGATGCCAGGGTCACAGCTGTCACCAAACAACGAGGGCAGACGTGCGTGCTGAAGATGACCACAAGAGACCATACCCTGAATGAAGTGGGTATCACTCTTGGTGTCACCCGCGAACGTGTTAGACAACTCGAGGTCAATGCTGTGGCCAAGGTGGCTAGGGGCTTGCGGAGAGTAGGGCTGATCAGTGATAAGGATATCACACCTGAAAGGCTCAGGCAGCTCATGGACATCAGTAGGAGAGCATCACATACCTCTTACTCTCCCCGGCCACGCAAGAACAAGAAGATCCAACCAGAGGAACATGCCCGATGAAGTTGCTGTTTTGCTTCAAATGTAATGACATTGTCAAGCTGCCGAACCCGCTGTTATGGCGAAGGTGTGCATGTGGTGCTGTTCAAGGTAGGTACCTAGAAGATGGGCGACATGCAGAGTACACGGGTGATGGATGTTTGCTTGGCATTAACAACGGCACTTTCTATGAAGTCATCCATCACCACCACGCCCGACGTCCCATTGGTCGTGAATTCACTGCATTTGTGATTTCAGATCATTCAGAGTACGTAAAGAAACTACAAGGAGAGGAAAAGGGTCCATGAAAACAACCAATACACAAAAGAAATCAAGCAAAAGGACAAGGGCTGCCCCTGATCATACAAACCAGCTAACGGAGATTCCTGCACAGCCCGTTGAAGTACTTTCCCCGAGGCAGACTTTAGTCCAAACAGTCTGCTCCTTGACCGGCACAAAGGAAGCTCAAGCTATGCAAATAGCAAGCAACCACTTGTACGATTATTGCCTGATGCCCGACAAAGAAGTTGCAGAATTTGTTGGTCATCTGGAAGCGATAGAGTTGCTATGCGATTGTTTAGCCTTTGGAATGCTTGATGGTACATCGAGGAGTCAGGCAGATCAAATTGATTGGCTTATTCGATTTGTAAAGGAGTACAAGAAAACCAAGGCAACGTTGGTTTCTCCTACCCGCAAGAAGCCAGATCAGTCTGTGTGGAAGGCGAATACAAAGGTTATGGTTTGGCAACAGGCAGCTCTCGCATGTGACATTGATCCTAATGAAATAAACATAGACGACATTGAAGACTACCTCTCTCCAGACTTGCACGAGTTCCGGCAGAAGCTGTTAGAATACACAGAAGCTGCACGGACTTACAAACTGGAGCAGGCATTGTTCGATAAACTGGGAGTAAACGCCGGTGGGGTAATAATCGTACGTTTGTGAAACCAAGCTGAATCACTGACAGTCGCGAAGCCAGTGCTTCAGGAGAGAAGCATCGGCTTCTCTTTTGCCCGCAAATTACATAGCTATCACTGTTATAAGGAGTAAGTGAAGCAACAAATACTTTTCATCTAAACTCCAAACAGAAAGTGTTGACCATGAAAAAAAGCAAAGCGACAACCTACAAGATAGTCGACTTCAGCATCAAAGGAACTTCGGGGCCGTGCTGCTTCTCATCCACCCTATTCTCTGCCAAAGCGCTCTCTGATGTACAAGCAAGCCTCAAATCACCCAGGCTCAGGACCGCAACATTCCGCATTCGCGGAAACAAACCATTCGTATCGAACAATTTCCACACATAACACACACACGAGAAAGGAATATCGTCATGCCCAAACTACCAGTAGTTGCCACAACAGATCCTGCAGCACCCAAGAAAGCGGTAGTCACTCCGCTGAACGACCAGACTGCAACATTCACTATCAGAGGAAAAGGTGGACCCTTTGTCTCTAATAACTTCTCTCAGGAAGCTATGCTCATGTGGGCTGCACAAATGGAAAAGGCCAAGAAACCCGGAGATCCAAAACCACCAAAGAAACCTCGAGACTTCAAAGCGGAGTATTTGGGGTCTATGCACATCGCTGAGAATGGTGGATGGCCAGGAATAAACGCGGCAGCTTTTCGTGCCGGCATGGTACGCGCTTGTAAACCAGCTGGTATCGAAATGATCCAAGCCAAAAGCGGGATATTCATCGAACCTGATGGGTTCGAAAAAGATACTCAAGTGCCACTAGTCAAAATCACAAAAGGAAAGCCCGCTATGTTCATCGCCTACACTCGCAATGGAGCTTCAGGTGTTGATATACGCTCCAGAGCTAGGTGGGCAGAAGGATGGGAAGCTAAAGTACGAGTCACGTACGATGCAGATCAGTATGACTTTGACACCATTCTCAACCTGTTGGCAAGGATGGGGCGCACTATAGGAGTAGGCGCCGGTCGTCCCGGCTCTCGCGATAGCGCTGGTCAAGGTTGGGGCACGTTCATAGTAGTCTAACTATCACACGAAGCGGGTCGAGCTTGGAATAGCGCGGCTCAGAGCGGCTCGGCGCAGTATGGCTTCGTATGGTTCGGCAAGGCAGGTAAAGAAGAGCACAGCCCGGCCGTGAGTTGTGCGGTGCAGTTTTGCCAAGCAGGTGTGGTGTTGCAGAGCGTCGAATAGATGTGTTTGGCATAGCTCTGCTAGGTAAAGCAGGCAATGAAGAGCTTAGTTAATCAGTTTGAACAACAGTAGGCCCATGAACAAAACACTCATGGGCCTACTTACCCTAACAAGGAAACACATGACTACTGAGCGAAAGAAGTATGCGTGGGTAAAAGGCTCCAAGGTAAAGGGCCTCAAACCGGAGGTGGCTGGGAAAGAAATAGATCGTCTTCTAGCTAAGTACCACAACAATCTACCAGCAAAGAAAGTGGTAGATGAGGCACGCCCATCTTCCAGCCCCATTCACAAAGCATTCAACTGGAACGATCACGCAGCAGCTGAAGCACACAGACTGGAGCAGGCAAGACACCTCCTAAGGAGTGTGACTGTTATCATACTTCCCTCCAAGAACCGCCCTTTCGAAGTGAGAGTCACAACCGCACTCAGGGACAAAAAGAATCCAACACAAAGTCTCTATGGCAGCACAGCCTACATACTCAGCGATCCTGAGAAAAGAGCAATGGCAATAGAGTTGGCGTATTCCGAGCTGCTAGCTGTCCGTAGAAAGTATGCGCACTTGCAAGAGCTCAGAACGATCTTCGAGGCCATCGACAAATTCAAACCCCCGAAGAAAGGCAGCAAGTAGACGGATGAGCTACCAAAGGAAAGGCACTTCGGTGACCTTTCCTTAGCTCTGCAATACGAAGCCAGTTAATGGCATAAGGATTAGAGTAGGTACCAATCCCCTATTTCTCCGCCAACCAAGGAGTATTCAATGAACACCAAGATTACTGCTCAGATTCAGACGATACGTGACAAGCTAGCTGCGGCTAAGATAGACCTCAAGAATATGAAGATTGGACTCAAGGAGTTGCGTGTAAAGTGCAGGGCAGAGTGCAAGCGGGCTAACAAGGTTGAAAGGATTGCAGACAACGTATTTGATCGACGTTGGAGAGCACTAGAGAAGGAACAGCAGGAAGCTAAAACCGAAATCTACAAGGATTACAATATACTTGATTCTGCGGAATCGAAACTATACAAGGATGCGTATAGTTTGGGCTCCAGAGTAGCCGAATTGGCAAACAAGTACCATGCTCTTCGAGATCAAGAGAAAGCCAAACGGCTGGAAAAGAAAAAGGCTGATCAACACTGCAAGCATTGTCAGAAGATCAAGCCACAATCTACAATCGTTTGTCGCTGCAAGTCATGACGAACATAGTGCTGATGCCTCTACTACCTACTACATCACCGACGCCCTATCTAGGTTTTGGAACTTACCGAGTAGACGCATGGAGCAAGCATGTTAGAGGAGAAATACCCTTTGCAGAAGCCAGCATCTCCTCTTGGGTATGTTGGTCTTCAATAAATGGAATACGCTTTGAGGTAGTACGAGATATGCCAAATCCAGAAGATTGTGGCTGCTCAAGAGCGGACATAGAGAAGCTTCTTCTATTCCCGCCAACCATACAAAGATGGCTCCTTCCAATAGCAGCATTCCAAAAGTATGGGCATGACACCAGCGTAGCATTGATAGACGCAGACACCATTGTATCGCCAGGCGCTCCATCTATATTCACTGAGCAACACACGGCTAGTGTAAACCTAACCAGAAACAGAGCATGGAATAAGTGGAGAGATGCAAGCTGTAAAGTTTTCTCACCACTGTTTCCCGATGTCGACTTTGATAAATCTATGTACTTCAATACAGGGGTAATAGTATTGAACAGTCCTGTACTAGCTTCTAGGTTCATCAAATTCGCACTCGCCAAATCTTCTGAATTCTTGAGTATACTGAACGGCAAAGTAGGAACGGACCAGACACCCATCAATTATCTAGTCCAACAGTTGCAAAGGGCTGGAGAACTATCCGCATCCTTTCTCGATAGGCGGTGGAACGTAGTGGTAAACACAGCTATCGTAGACAGTGTAATGGTTAGATCTATGCTGACTAACAACTTCATATCTCACTTCATAGGAACCAAAGAGCTCATGCCTGCTGTCTGGAAGATAGTTGAAGAACTTCATCCCCAAAACGACTCTCAGAATTCTGAATAGGAGTACAGCATGATCAAGACTTTCACTCATGAAAAGGACCAAAAGTACTCAGTCTCTGTCGATATCACCATCATGACGGATGGTACGATGCTGGGTAAGATATCGGCGTATCACAACAATGTTTCGGCAGAACTAGGCATCACCAAACCACTGAAATCAAAAAAGACGGAGGCTGAGTTATGATCTTTGAGCGGAAAGGTAACATACTCAAAGCCAATGCACAAGCATTGGTCAACCCTGTCAATTGTGTAGGCGTGGCTGGAAAAGGTCTTGCTCTTCAATTCCGCCGAGCATGGCCAACCAACTTCCACGCCTACATGAGTGACTGTAGAAGTGGTCTAATGAGACTTGGAAGAGTTCACCTGTTCCCCACAGGTAGACTAGGTAACCCCAAATGGATCATAAACTTCCCCACCAAGGATGATTGGAGGGACAAGAGCAAACTGATTTACATTGAAGGTGGCCTAGATGCTTTGGTACTGCAATTGCTCACCAATTGTATTGAACGTGTGGCTATACCACCACTAGGGTGTGGACTGGGTGGACTTGACTGGAAGGATGTGAAAGCCCTCATTATGGAGAGGTTCGCTGCGAGGGCAGACATAGCAGTAGACCTGTACCCACCTGAGGAGGAACTCGCATGAACATGAGTGATGCTGTACCTTGTTTTCATTGTGAACATGAGGCCGTACAATCACCATACGGTGTATCAGCCGTGCATATAGGGTGTAGCAACAAAGGTTGCCCCAAGCCCAACAGTGTTGTGGAAGATTGTCTGGAGGATGCTGTGAAATCATGGAACAGGGAACAGAAGAGACTTACAAACATGAGGAGGAAAAAAAATGGCTGACAACTTCACCCAGTTCTCATTCACCCTAGAGGAGCTCACAAAGGCTGAGATCAAATGGATCAAAAAGGTCTTATCGTACAGTATAGACTGCATGGCTGACTGTACAGATGATGCTGTAAAACTAGCAAAGCTTTTGAATACCCCGAGCAACATGATCGTGGTAGCACCTACAGAAATAGAGCCCATAACATGAGCGATAGCATCAGACTGTCCGAGAAGCACGGAGTGAACCCAGCTATTCCACTCTGCTTCTTCTGCCTTAAACCAAAGAACGAAATCATCTTTGCCGGCAAAATGAGAGGTGAGTACTCAGATAGAGAAGCACCTCAACATGCGGTGTGGGATATGCGCCCATGTGATGAATGCAAAGGCTTTATGGCAAAGGGTATCATCCTCATGTCCGTTGATGAGTCTAAGAGTGCAGACCACAAGAACCCTTACAGGTCTGGTGGTTGGTGTGTGGTTAAAGAGGACATGGTTAAACGGGTACTAGGAAAGGATAAGCAACTACTAGAAGCCACGTTACGAAAGAGAATTGCATTCATAACCGATGAAGCGTGGGACAAGATTGGACTACCACGAGGAGAGATAAAAGATGAGCAATCAGAACCTGTACCAACCGACAGCTGAGGAACTAGATGCATTGTGGGAGAAGGGCGCCACAAGAGACAACCCTTGTCTCCGGCCACACTGTAAAGAGTGCACAGAATTGAAAGCTCGTAGAATGGCTGCACTTCTTCAGATCATAAATCATGCACAACAGTACCAAGCCGATACGCTAGCCCGAGGAGTTACTTGCATCTTCTGCCTTAGCCAAGTACCCACTGCTGAAGCACATCTTCACCAAGGAAAATGGGTAGGGCCCTGTTGCTGGGATGAGAGATTACGAACAACCGCATAGGAGGTAGCTTTATGCAAATACTATTGTTCCTACTTTGCAAACTTATCGGGCACAGCATGTACCGCAAAGATGAAGGGTACAACCCAGTCTACAGGCGGGAGAAGTGTGCTAGGTGCAGTTACGAGACGAAGCCTTACCCCATTCAAACCATAGGATCTTTCACTGTTAGGAGTGGCGTATGAGCTACAACATCTACTCAAGAGAGCAAAAGATCAGAATTGCTGCCAATAAGAAAGATGCAGCACTGAGTGCACTGAAGAAGTCTGGTGTACGAGTGAATGAGGGAACCACATCACTGGAGGATGCATTGGAGGAGTTGGGTTGGGGCCCTGATATGGTTCAGCAGAAAAAGTACCGGAATGGCAAGAAGAGGAAGACTCTTGGTGCTGGAGATATTGTTGGCCTCTACTTTGACCGCGAACATCTTACTGATGAAGTAGAAGACACACTCGATGCTATTGCTCCATTTGTAGATGCTGGTAGCTACATGGAGTTCGAAGGTGAAGACATGAGTGTATGGAGGTATTTATTCGACGGGGAGAAGGTAGAGGAAATCTATCCAACCGTTGACTGGATGAAGCCTCTGCTCATACACACTGTAGAAGATGAATACCAGATGGTACCCAGTGTTGAGAGGGTAGCAATCAACGCTTGTGGAGCTAAGATCATAATCACTTCAGGAGTTATCACCATACAAAGAGATGACATGAGAACAGAAGTACCATACAAAAGGAGAGCTGATGGCTAAGGTAACTCTAGAAATAACAGCAGAAGGTACACTAGAAACAGATGTGGCTGATGTCAAAGTGCTAGAGAGGTTGTTTCGCCACGAACTGTGTGAGCTCTTTGGTCCTCCGCCCGCCGATCTAATGTTCAAAGTAGAGGAAGAGTGGTCGGTACTCGAATAAGGAGCAAATATGCATAATCTACACATTGGGATCAAGAAAGCGTTTGGGGATTGGCTGTTGCTATGGGTTGACAACAAAGGAAATGCTCAATCGGCAAAGATAAGTGCTAGAGCAGCCAAAAAGCTGATCAGCCATGGAATGAGCCACGAAGGTTAGCTATGTGTGAAATCTGTACTAATGCAAATGGTAATATAGGTTCCACCCAAGTTCACCAGGCATACCAGTGGGGAGTAGCGGAGGGAATCATACAAGGTAGGAAGCAAGTCTATGCATGGGTTCTAGATGGGATCAAGACACTAATGCCATTACTAGAGCTGGGGTTTGCAGCCAAGACCTTACTACACGGATTCATGTACCAACTCGACAAGTTCTTAAAAACAGGAAGGGCTCCAACCAATGAAGATGAGTAGCGGGCCCGACCAGGCCGGCCAGGAAGAACAAACCACTGCGTCCATCTAAACCCGTTGGGTGCGGGTCGTCCTTTTGGTTTGGACATTTGCCTCTCCTTTCTCGCCGCCGAATTGAGCGAGAGGCTTGACGACCGCGCCGCAAGGGGTAACCTATGCAGCAGATACCGGCTGTCTCGTCTCCAAGGCTAGGCAGCGTTTCACCTTGAATGGACCGTGGCTGTCACCACGGTCCATTCGCATATCTGGCGTCTAGCGACGCTTTGTCAGATCATGTCATGCAGGACCCTTCCACACGAAGGCGGATTTTCCCTCCTGATCATGTACTTCAAGCAGTCCCTTGTTTTTGAACTGAAACAGGATGCTGTGGCCATCAGAGGAAGCACCCCCTCAGGTTATCGTGGCTAGGAGATTGGCACGGCTGACTCGCATCTCACCAAACTTCGCTCCAGCACTAGTAGCGCATCTGCGTGAAAAGCTCTCTAGCAAGTGCCTGGACAATGAAGAAGAACGAATAACAGTAGCACGTAGTGTGATCAAATTTATCAACAACAACCTCAAAAGTAGAGCAGGTGTTTGGAAATGAAAAACAAGCGTAAGACGCCCTATGAAGCTCAGCTGAAAAAGGCTCTGCGAAAGTTCCACACTACATTTTTGAAGGAAGCTATGAGGAACTACCTTACAGTATTCTCGACCCTGGAAAGTCCCGACATAGATAAACTTATACCTGACATGATCAAAACCTTGAACTCCCTTCTGAAGAAGAATGGTGTTTGGAAATGAACCTCACACATCAGCAGGTACCATCCTTAGATCACAACCTCAACAAGGGCTGCCAACACAGAAGAGTGAACAGGACCTACGTAGATGATGCTTCAGGCACCACAGAGAAGATGCATTGTTTGGACTGTGGTGAGTTTGTTGAGTCTAGGTACTACTCAGGCAAGAAAGCTGCTGACTTTGCTGACCGCAAGTCAGTATGGAGGCACAATCTATGAGTTTCGGCAATGAGCGAGGTGCTGTTGAACAATGCAAACATGGCGAACCGATCTATGCACGCTGCCGATCTTGTGAGATGGATGTTATTGATGAGATCAACAATGCTCGCAGAGAAGGTGAAGCCCTAGGTCGACTAGTAGCCTACCAAGATGCCTACGGACGCTCACCACACATGACGGGAAAGGAATTGTCCGACTGGCTCAAAGAAAGGGCGGAAGCAAAATGAGTCCACAAATAGAAAAGCCTGGCCATGAAATAGGCAATGTGAAGGTCATAGCAAAGGGGCCTAAAGCTCTACTGGCTAGAGAAGAAGACGGAAAAGAAGAATGGTGGCCATTTTCTCAAATTCACAATGACAGCGAGATTTGGGATGAGAGCCCGATAGGTGAGGAGGGCAAGCTGATAGTCACCAAGTGGATTGCTCAACAGAAAGAACGTGAGGTGGAGGAAGACTAATCATGAGGATATGCCCAGAGCTTCCTCCTCCTGAGCTACTACAATGCATCCAGCGATTCGCCAAACAGCACAGCCAGTTCGAAGAAGCATACTATGCCGCAGGCGAGTGCATGGACGCTTCAGACGAATTCGTCGATGCCGCAAAAGCTGAGCTCCAGAAAGCAATGCATCTAGCAGCTGCAGCAGAGCTGAAGGTAGTTAGTATAGGGAATCATCCGCACTACAAGAGATACTGCGAAGACAAGATAAGCCACTGGGTTGTAGCTGCTGGGGAGTGGAGAATAGATTTCACTGCCCGGCAGTTTCATCAATGGTTTGCCTTTCCACGAGTCTGGAGAGAACCAAGCAAACGACGAAAGAAGACCAGAAATGCCAGAACCTCATGTTCCTACCGTACAACGTACTAGGAACTATTGAACATCTTGCCGGGGGGCCTAGAGTTTGGATCAAATCTTTTGGTCCAACAGCACGTGACAAAGAGGCAGTAGACCTGCTACCCTTACCATCAACATGAGGATGACTAGATTCTCTGGAAGACTTATTCCAGTCATACTCCAACACACCATTCAAGTCTCCCAACTACTTCCGAGGTATCAATGTCTGAACGAGAGCGCAGAAAGTCAAAAGAATTTGATGAGACATGGGACAACGAGAGATTTCCAGATCCCAAGTTTCCTCCAGAAACTGCAGCAGCAGCACCAACATCTGACTTCAAGGACCTGATCATCAGGTGTGTTGACTGCGGGGCTGATTTCAACTTCACAGTAGCAGATCATAACTTCTTCTCCGAAAAGATCGGAAAGGACTACAAGACCCCAAGGAGGTGCAAGGACTGCCGAGCTATCAAACGACGGCAACAGGCAGAGAGAACTTCCTAGCTGTAGTTGATCGAGAAGGGGTCCTGGTGTAATGCCAGGACCCCTTCTTTTTGCCCGTACAAAAAGACACAAAAATAGGGCATAAGGAGCATGTTCACCGGTAGATTACATAACCTATCACATGGAGGAAAATGCGTAAGTTGGATGAAGGACAAGCAAGACGCATTGAGCGACTGTGTACACAAAGTCCGACAGTTAAGATACCATATGCGATCAAGAAAGACACTCTGTTGCTAGTGCTCAATAGACACTTCCTGGTCGCCTGGCCACTAGAATTAGTTGATCTAGATGGTAGTGATGTGAAAAAGATGATAGGTAGAAACAGGATGGAAAAGCCTGAAGTAGTGAAACATCTAGAAGAGGAAGCGTGGTCTAAGATCATAGCTCCAGACAAGACTAGATATCTGGAAGCTGAAGAGGTAGACCCCACAGATGCAGAGCGAGACATGATGTTTTGGGACAAGAGGCACCCAAACCCCTGCATGATCTTCAGTGCAGAAGGAGTTAGATTCTAC
>Ga0182017_10002168_pt1 | contig 14992 bp, 12 predicted proteins | sample 712E3DmetaG_FD_120492 | JGI IMG/M metagenome (GOLD analysis project Ga0182017, IMG submission 120492) | Permafrost microbial communities from Stordalen Mire, Sweden - 712E3D metaG | ecosystem: Environmental > Terrestrial > Soil > Wetlands > Permafrost | place: Sweden: Stordalen | collected... | reverse complement strand
TCGCGGAAGAAGGCGTTTCGCTTCGGATCGTTGTAGGTCGCGTACTCGATGGGCCAGGGGGTGATCTGGCTCTTGCCGTCTTCGTACGACAGGGTGAGCGCCATGGGCGTGACCAGCCGGTAGCTCGACTGGGGCGGCAGATCGTGGTTGTCGTGGCCACCCGCCGAGAAGAGCGTGATGAACAGCAGGTTCTCGTCGTCGTAGTTGCGCCGGAAGCCTTCCACGATCTTTTCGTGCCCGCGCACCAGGGTGTGGCAGCCGATCCGCTGCAGGAAACGCTGGGCCTGCAGCCGCCCAAAGGGGAAGCGGGCGCTTTGCTCTTGCAGGGCAGCCGGAATCACATCCACCGACGATGGATCGCTCCACATCATCTCGAAGCGCAGATCAGGGTCGTTCAGGCTGCCCAGGTCGTGATAGCGATTCTTGAAAGTCCGGTCGCGCGGAATGCCGCCGTGGACAAAGAGCGCGTGATCGAAAAGGAAGGCGGTGGGCAATGCCTCGAACAGGCGCATGTAGTCGCGGAACACGTCGTTGGGGGCGCGTCCCTTCAGCGAATCAATCGCCTCGGAGGGCTTCACCCCTCCGAATATCTTGCCCTCGAACTCGACGAAGTATTCGTGGTTGCCGCGCAGGAGCACCACGTGTTCGGGCGCTGTGCAGAAGAGCAGCAGGGCCGTGCGTAGCACGCCGTTGAGGCTGAAGATGCCGCGATCGATGTAGTCGCCCAGCAAAACCAGCTTGGGCTCGGGGTGGGCAGCCGGGTCTTCGCGAAAAAGCTGCACCTTTTCCAAGAAGCGCGACTGCATGATGGCCGCTTTCAGGCAGCTATAGCAGCCGTGCAGATCCCCGAGCACGGTGATCTCATAGCGGCGGCCAGGCTTGGGCGGGCAGGCCCAGGTGTGGCCGTCGAGAAAGAGATCCTCGCCGGCCAAATCGTCGAGCGTGCGTTTGCCGGTCAGCTTGCCACGGCCTTTGTCGCGCCACTCCTGCAGGATATGGCGGGTCCGGGTCATCGCCTGCTGGTCGGCTGCGATCTGCTGGTTCATCAAGCGCAAGTCCGGTGCGTAGCCGTGCTCGAACTGATCGAAGAAGGGATGAACCGCGGCGCCCGATTCCTTTACCGCCGCCGGCTGAACCGTGGCGGACGCGGGCACGCCCTCGTCGAGCAACTCGACCCGTAGGTCAGCCTCCAGCAGCTCGGCCAGCTCAGCGCGGAACTTGATCTCGGCGGGGTGGGCCTCGCCATCGGCCATCAGCAGCTCGTCGATGGTGTCCATCAACTGCTCCTGGCCGGTGCGGTCGAACTGCTGGAAGATCTCGAAACAGCGCAGCTTGAGCCGACTGTGAACGAACTTGTCGCTGTCCTCGTCGTGCGACACCGCTTCGGTAAAGAGATCGGCAACCTGCAGGTCGATGGCCTCGAAAACTTCGTGGAAATGCGCGGTGTACTTGGCCACCAGTTCGGCCTGCGCTGCTGCGGCCAGCCCACCCGCGCCTTTTCGTACCCGGTTTTCGACCAGTCGCTTGATGTAGGTGCGAACGAACATCTTCTCCGACAGGTCGAATTCGCCGTCGATGTGACCGAAGGTGGTCAGATAGAAGATGACCGCCCGCATCTGTGCGTCAGCGACCTTGGGATCAGCGTCCAGTTCCAGCATGGCGGCACCATTGTAGCGTGGGTTGCGCAGCGGTGGGGCCTTCTTGAAGTCATCCTGAACGCCGGCACGCGTCTGTGGCATAATCCAACCAATGATTGACACGCCTGGCATCGAGCCGGCCAGCGAGCCGGTGAGCATGGACGATGTGGCTGCGGTCACGCCGGCGCCATCCGTACAGTCGGTGGTGGCGCAGGATCAAATGGCGGCCTTTCTGGCGCGGGTGGCGCTGTTCGCCGACTTGCCCCTGGTGTACCTACGCCGCATTGCCGCGCTTGGCTCGGAGGAGAGCTATGCCCGCGGCAGCCTGATCTTCAAGGAAGGATCAGCGGGCGACAAGCTGTACCTAATTCTCTCGGGCTCGGTGCGCATCAGCCGGCAGGTGCCGGGCATGGGGGAAGAGGCGCTGGCCGTTCTCAAAACCGGCGACTATTTCGGCGAGATGGCGCTCATCGATGATTTTCCGCGCAGTGCAGACGCCCTGGCCCACGAGGCTTGCCGGCTTTTCGTGCTCAACAAGGATCGCGTCGCGGACCTGCTGTTCGTCGACCGGGATTTGGCCTACGACCTGCTGTGGACCTTCGTGCGAACCTTGTCCGCGCGCCTGCGCGAGACCAACGACAAGATGACCTTCTTGGCGGTCAGCAGCCGGTTCTAGCCGACCGCGTCGCCTGGGTACCGGCGAAGGCAAGGGATGGACCCGGAAGTCAAGAAGATGTGGGCCGTCGCTGGCAACACAGGTGCGGTCGGTCTTGAAATTGCCCTGGCCATCGGCATAGGGTACTTCGGCGGACGATACCTGGACGGAAAACTCGGGTCGGCGCCCTGGCTGGAGTGGATCGGTTTCGCGGCGGGAATAGGGGCTGGCATCAAGGCGCTGATTCGTGTGACCCGCACCTACCAGAAATCCATCGAGAAAGAAAACGGACCCAAGCCGCCATGACGACAAAGCCTCTTGGAGCCATCGAAAAGACCAATTTGGTTCTGGCCGCGGCCGTGACCGCGCTGGGTGGGCTGGTTTGGGGCAGGCCGGGCCTTCTGGCTGCCGGTGTGGGTGCCGCCCTGGCGTGCTTGAACCTGTGGGCCATGCACCGGCTGGCGGGGCGGGCCATCGCGCGCGCCGCGGCCGGGGACACAGCCGCCGCAGCAGGGCTGCTGGCCGCCCTAGGGGCGAAGATGCTGATTCTCTTCGCGCTGGTGTGGGTCGCCATCCGCGTCTACAATCTCGCCCTCGTGCCTTTCGCTATCGGGATTTCGATTCTTCCGGTCTCGCTGGTCATGGCGGGGCTGTGGATCGGCTCGACGGTTGGTGAGCAAGGCAAGGCGTAAACATGGGTCCGCACTCAACCTGGTTTGAACTCCTCCCCGGCTACCAAACGCTGCAGGACAACCTGCAAGTCTATCTCGGTCGCCGCTGGACCTGGCAGATATTCACCGCCACCCATTTCGAGATCAGCCACATGCTGGGCGGGCTGCTGGTCTTTCTGCTGCTCGCCTTCTTTGCGGTTCGCTACGCCGCAAACGTGCGCAAGGCGCCCGACGCTGGTGCCGTGCCGCCGCCGCGCTTCTGCCTGCGCAACTTGCTCGAACTTTTCGGCGACATGGTCTGCGGCCTGATGGAAGGTCCGATGGGGGCCAAGAATACGCGCCGCTATCTACCAATCATCGGCTCGCTCTTCCTGTTCATCTTGTTCTGCAACCTGCTCTCGCTCATACCCGGCTTTCTGCCGCCCACCGCCACCCTGAAGACCAATGTGGCCTTGGCGTTGTTGGTCTTCTTGCTGACCCACCTCTTTGGCTTGCGCGCGCATGGTATCAAGTACCTCAAGCATTTCATGGGCCCGATATGGTGGCTTTCGCCTCTCATGCTGCCCATCGAGCTCATCAGCCACATTGCTCGGCCGGTGTCGCTCTCGGTACGACTTCTTGGCAACATCACCGCCGACCACAAGGTTGCGGCGGTGTTCTTCGCCCTCATTCCGATCCTGATTCCCGTTCCATTCCTCGTGATGGGCGTCTTCGTGTCCGTGGTGCAGGCGGTCGTCTTTTCGCTGCTATCCACGGTCTATATCTCGACCGCTATTGCTCACGAGGAGCACTGACCGTATTGTCCCCACCTATTCCCAAGGAGGATTCCCCGATGCGCCGAGTCACCAAGATTCTTGCCCCGCTCGCCACTTTCGCCGTCGCGCTGCTGTCCAGTGCTGCAGCTTTTGCCAGTGATGCCCCCGCGCCTGACATCACCAAGGGCTACCTGGGCATCGGAGCCGCGTTGGCCATCGGCCTTGCGGCGATTGGCGGTGCTTTGGGACAGGGACGTGCCGCCGCCTCGGCGCTCGACGGCATCGCACGCAACCCACAGGCTTCGGGCAAGATCTTTACTCCGATGATTGTCGCGCTCGCGCTCATCGAGTCGCTGGTCATCTACGGCTTGCTCATCGCTTTCAACCTGGCCGGCAAGATCTAGCGGCCCGCCTTCCTGCGCGGGAGGGGCAATGGGCATTTCCTGCGGCATCGTCGGCTTGCCCAACGTGGGCAAGTCCACGCTCTTCAATGCGCTGTCAGCGGCCGGTGCCGAGGTGGCCAACTACCCCTTCTGCACCGTGCAGCCCAACCTGGGCGTGGCGCAGGTGCCTGACCCGCGGCTGGACGCCGTGGTTGCGCTTTTCGTGGGCAAGCCCGCGGTGCACGCCACGGTCAATTTCGTGGACATCGCCGGCCTGGTGCGTGGGGCTTCAAAGGGCGAGGGCCTGGGCAACCAGTTTCTCGCCAACATCCGCGAGACCGACGCCATTGCCCATGTAGTTCGCTGTTTCGAGGATCCCAATGTCGTGCACGTCGAAGGGCGCATCGACCCGGTGTCCGACGTGCTGACCGTGGACACCGAGTTGTGCCTGAAAGACATGGAGAGCGTGGGCAAGCGCATCGACAAGGCCCACACCGCGCTCAAGGGCCCGGCGCCCAAAGAAGAAAAGGCCACCCTGGCTGTGTGCGAGCGCGTGCAAGCAGGCCTGGATGCGGGCACGCCCGTGCGCGCGCAGGGGCTGTCTGTCGAGGAGCTGGTGCTCATTCGTGACTTGTTTCTTCTTACGCAGAAACGCGTTTTCTACGTGGCCAACGTGGCGGAGAAGCAGCTAGGGAGACTGGATCGCGACGCGCATGTCGTGGCGCTGCGCGCGCATGCTGCCAAGGAAGGCGCACCCGTGGTGCCCATCTGCGCCGGGGCCGAGGCCGAGATCGCCACGCTGGAACCCGCGGACCGGCCGGCGTTCCTGGAAACCCTGGGCCTGAAAGAACCCGGGCTCGCCGCGGTGGCGCGGACCGCGTACCAGATCCTGGAGCTCATCACCTTCTTCACCGTGGGCGACTACGAGTGTCGCGCCTGGACTGTGAAGCGCGGAACCCACGCAACGCAAGCCGCGGGCGTGATCCACACCGACTTCGAGCGCGGCTTCATCAAGGCCGAGGTCGTGCGCTGGGATGACCTCTGCAAGCTGGGCTCAGAGGCCGCCTGCCGCCAGCACGCCAAGCTGGCCATGGAAGGCAAAGACTACGTCGTGCGCGATGGTGACGTCATTCATTTCAAGTTCAACGTGTGAGGGTAAACTACTTTGGCGTCAGCCTTGCCACTGTGCCGTCGTCGTAGTTTGTCCAGTAGACGCTGGTGGCGCTAACCGCGATGCTGTTGGGGCCGTTCTGCCCTGAGGCGACGGTGAAGGGCGTGCCGCCACTGGCGGGCAACTTCACCACGGTGCCGTCGCCGTAGGTCGTCCAGTAGACGCTGGTTCCGTCAACCGCGATGCCTTGCGGGTAGACCTGGTCTGCGGCGAGAGTGGTGGGAGTACCACCCGCCGATGCGACCTTCACTACCGTTCCGCCGCCCCAGTTCGTCCAGTACACGCTGACGGCGTCGAGGGCAATGCCCTGGGGCTGGTTCTGGCCTGAGGCAAGAGTGGCGGGCGTGCCGCCGGCAGAGGGGACCTTCATCACCGTACCGCCACCCCAGTTGGTCCAGTAGACGCTGCTCGTGTCAACCGCGACACTTTGCGGGTCGTTCTGCCCTGAGGCGAGAGTAGCTGGGGTGCCGCCGGCGACCGGGACCTTCATCACTGTGCCGTTGCCGTAGTTGGTCCAGTAGACGCTGGTGGCGTCAAGGGCGATGCCGTTAGGGCCGCTTTGCCCTGCGGCGAGGGTGGTCGGGGTACCGCCGGCCAAGGGGACCTTCATCACCGCGCCGCCGCCATAGTTGGTCCAGTAAACGCTGGCGAGGTCAACCGCGATGCCTTGTGGGTAGCCCTGGCCGGAGGCGAGCGTGGTGGGAGTGCCGCCCCCGGCGGCGACCTTCATCACTGTGCCGCCGCCTCCGTTTGTCCAATAGACGCTGCTGGAGTCAACCGCAATTCCTTGGGGATCTTTCTGGCCTGAGGCGAGCGTAGTGGGGGGTCCGCGGTCAGCGCCTGCGTCGACTGCGACCACGCCGCCATCCCCTGCACCAGTGGCTATGTCCGAGGGAGAATCCGGCGCGGCAGGAGCATCTGAGACGGCCACGTCAAGCGCACTGTCGGCTCCAGCCTCCGCCAGAGTCGGAAGCGCAACATCGGCCACGCCAGCGTCAGCCCCACTTTCAGCGACGGCCGCATCCATCGCCCCGCCATCCGAACCCGGGGATCCATCCGCCAGCAATCTCGTGGGGACATCCAGCGCCGAGCTGGCCAAGTCGAGCGCGCCATCAAGGCTCGTCGGGATCGACCCGTCCGCGACAACCGTGTCCCCCAGCGCACTGTCCAGGCTGGTGGCACCGCCGTCAGCACTGCCACTGTCCGCACCGCCTGTGTCGCTCACGGCACCGCCGGAGTCCGCACTGCTGCCTCCGGTGCCCAAAGGGCCGACAGCGGCGTCTGGGGGCGGGCTGGAACCCCCTCCGCAACCGAACGACGCAAGTCCAATCACCAAAGTAGTGGCAGATGCCCAGCGAATGCTTTTCATGGTGACTCTCCTGTGGGCCGCAAAATAGCGAGCAATCGTGACAGTAGAGGCGTGAGGTCCGCGTGGTCAATAGCAAGTTTGTGCCCTTCCGCGCTGCTCCAGCCGGCCGTTTCTTGAGCTTGACCTGGCTTTCGGGTGTAATTGTCCGACGATGAAAAGCTGTCTGCGTTTTCTTCTCCCGCTAGGGATGGGCCTGCTGAGTTGTGCCTCGGCGGTCAACAAGGGCGCGGCCGTGGTTCCGCCGGATGGCTGGGTGATCCAGTCCCCGGGCGGGGTAGTGACGGTACAGGTTCGCTACTTCTCGTTGGCCGGGACGGCCGACTATCCTGCGCCGCCACGCCTGTACTATCGGGTCACGCTGGGAGGCGGCGAGGCTCGTACCGAGATACTGCGCTGGTCACCGCTCGGCATCACCCGCAAGGATGCGGATTTCACCGACGACCTGCACTTTTTGGGCGAAAACCAGCGCCGGGTGACGGATGAGTACACTCTGCCGCGCGGGAAGCGCAGCCACTTCAACGACAACGCAGTCGAACAGATGCTTTCGTTCGAGACGCCGCAACACGCGCGCATGGACCTTATCGTGCGCGCCTACGACGACGGATTTGCCTTTCGCTATCATTTTCCCGAAACCAATTCTGGGCGGGTCACCGTTGCTGGCGAGGCCACCGGCTTTCGTTTTGTGACTGCGGCACGAGCGATTCTGCTGCCCCAGTACCAACCCGGCGCGAGCCAGGCAGAAAGTGGTCAGGCTGAATGGTTGACCGACGTGCCCGCGGGCACGCCAGCGCCAGCGGGCGCAACCTGGGCGTTGCCAGCCCTGTTCGCCTCGGCCGACGGGGCACACTGGGCCTTGCTGGCCGAATCTGGGCTGGCCGCCGGCCATGCGGCCCTCGGGCTTGCGGCCAAATCCGAGGGTGAGATCTATCGCTTCCGCTTTCCTCATCCCGACGAGGAGGCGGGGCGCGGAGACGTGCAGCCGAATTCTACTTTGCCCTGGTCCAGCCCCTGGCGAGTCGTGATCGTGTCGGACGGGCTGGCCGGCATCGTGGAATCGGGCCTGGTGACTGATCTCGCTGCGCCGGCCCCGGCAGGCGCTGGGGATTGGGTCCGGCCCGACAACGTGGCCTGGCACATGGGTGCAGGCGAGGCCAGTGCCGGCCGTGGCGCGCACGGGACTGATCTCGCTGCCGCCATGGGCTGGGGCTATGCCGGAATTTCCGCCGGCGGCAAGGGTGCTTGGCACAAGCTCGTCCACGCCGCTGCCAGCAAGAAGGTCGGGCTGCTGGTCGAGTCCCGGGATGCGGCTGCGCTGCCGCTCGCCGAGTTCGCCAGTGCGGGATTGAAGGGCGTGCGGGTTGCCGTCTCGCAGAGCGGCAAACCCGATGTGGTTACATCCTTGCTGGCACTGCTGGAAGAGGCGGGAAGACACCATTTGCTGGTGGAGTTCGAGGGCCGAATCCCCGGTGCAGGATGGGATCGCAGCTATCCCAACCTGCTTTCGAGTACCACCTGGCGCAGCGGCCAGGCAGCAGGCGATGGGGCCAGGCAAGCGCGACAGAACCTGATCGAGCCCTTTACCCGCAATGTGGTGGGTCCGATGCAACCCATGCCCATCGCATTTGGCGAGCCGGCACGCCGGGCACCCATGACCTGCGGTCATGCGTTGGGGTCGAGCGTGGTTTTCGAATCTGGGCTGCGCTCATTCGTCGATAGCGAGAGCGCCATCCCAAAGGAGGCGGTGAAGTTGCTGTATAGTCTGCCCAGCGCCTGGGACGAAACCCACTTGATCGACGGCGATCCTGGCCACACGGTCATCATCGCCCGGCGCAAGGGTCGCACCTGGTACGTGGGCGGACTGAACGGCGATGCAACCGCCAAGACCCGCGCCGTCCCCATGGAACTCCTCGGTACCGGCCTCTTCAACATGTTGCTTGTGGCGGACGGTTCCAGCCCGACGGAATTGGTGGTCACGAAACGGCAGCGCAACGCCACCGACGTACAGGGCATCAAGATGGCGCCCTATGGTGGGTTTCTCATGAAGCTCATCCCTGAACACTAACTACACAACTGTCCACGGTCGCGGCAGAAAACACTCTTCATAGGTGCGCAGAGCGTAGCGGTCGGTCATGCCGGTGATGAAATCGGCGACCGCGCGCGAGAGATCCTCAGTGTCGGGCACGCCCTTGGGCCAGTGGCGCGCATGGAACTCGTCGGCGTGGAGATGGAAGTAGGCCCACAGTTCGCTCACCACCCGCTCCGCGCGCTCGAACTCGGCGCGGATGTCTGGGCGTTCGTAGACCCGTTCGAAAAGCACATCCCGCAGAGTGACCAGGGCGTGCAGTACCGCGGGGCTTAGGCGAATCTGGCGCTTGTCTTCCAGGCGCGAGGCCTCGACTGTGTCGGTGACCAGCGAGCCGATGCGTTGGCTGTGGGAGTGGCCCAGCACCGCCACGACTTCGGCCGGCATGTCGTGTTCTGCCAGGATCTGCCCGCGAATCGCGTCGTCGAGATCGTGGTTCACGTAGGCCGCGATGTCCGCGATGCGCGCAATCTGACCCTCCAAGGTTAGCGCGGACATGTCGGGGTTGTCCGACACGATCTCCCCCTTGCCCTTGGAGTGCTTGAGAATCCCGTCGCGCACCTCGACGCTCAGATTGAGCCCCATCCCGTCGTGTTCCAGCACTTCCACCACGCGCACCGACTGGCGGCCGTGATGAAAACCGCCCGAAACCAGCTTGGCCAGTGCCCGCTCGCCGGCGTGGCCAAAGGGCGTATGCCCCAGATCGTGACCCATGGCAATCGCCTCGGTGAGCGACTCGTTGAGGCGCAGGGCACGCGCGATGGTGCGCGCGATCTGCGACACCTCCAGGGTGTGGGTTAGGCGGGTGCGGTAGTGATCGCCCGCGGGCGCGAGAAAGACCTGCGTCTTGCCCGCCAGACGGCGGAAGGCTTTCGAGTGCAGGATGCGGTCCCGGTCATGCTGGAAAATGGGTCGCGTGTCGTCGGCCAGTTCATGCCGATCGCGGCCACGCGACAGGCGGCTCTTCTGCGCGAAGGGCGAAAGCACCTGGTCTTCGTCGGCTTCCAACTGCTCGCGGATCGTCACGGCTGTCGTCCTACCACTATCCAAAGAACTGCAGGCCAACTCCGTGGCTCATGCGACTGTTTCGCTGACGTTTCCATGCAGTTTCTTCGGGGAAAGATACCAGTTTCGCGGCGGCAAGCGGTCGGTATCCCCACCGCTAAATCGCATGGGCCTCGCTGGAAGACCCTTGCCGCGGTTTCGTTACGCTCCTACCTTGCCATGTGAAAGGCAAACTTCCATGAAATCGAGTCGAACTGGACGTGACTTGCTTCTCCCTGTGGTCGTGGCGCTGGCGGTCCACGCACTGGCGCCGTCGGGGGCGCACGCCGACGAGCTGGCAGCCGTGCCCGCTGCAGCAGCGGCTGCGGCCGCGGCCCCCGACCTCGCTACCCGCGTCTCCGATCTGGAAGCCTATATCAACAACACCGCTCCCAAGGTCTTGAGCGCCCCCGGTCCGGGCCACAACGCCTGGATGATGACCTCGTCCGCGCTGGTGCTGTTCATGACCTTGCCTGGGTTGGCACTCTTCTACGGCGGCCTGGTCCGGCGCAAGAACGTGCTGTCGGTGCTGGCGCAGTGTCTGGGAACTGCCGGCGTGGTCACCATCTTGTGGTGGGCGTTTGGCTACAGCCTCTGCTTCGGCAGCGGGTCGCCCGTCCTGGGGTCGCTCAAGTTCGCTTTTCTGAGAGGCGTGGGTAACACCCCCAACCCGGACTACGGGGCCTGGGTTTCGCACAACGTGTTTTCCATGTACCAGATGATGTTCGCCATCATCACGCCCGCGCTCATCGTGGGCGCGATCGCCGAGCGCATGAAGTACTCCGCCATCATGGCCTTCATCGTGGGCTGGATGTTGCTGGTGTACTTTCCGCTGGCGCACATGGTGTGGGGCAGTGACGGCTTTATGAATGGCCTGGGCAACGCCAAGGCAGGCATCAAGGCCATCGACTTTGCCGGCGGCACGGTGGTGCACATGTCATCGGGCTGGTCGGCCCTCTTGCTCGCCCTCATCCTCGGCCGACGCAAGGGTTGGGGTCACAGGCCCTTTCTGCCTCACAGTATGGTGCTGACCATGGTGGGCACTGGAATGCTGTGGGTGGGTTGGTACGGCTTCAATGCGGGCAGCGCGGTTGCGGCGGACGGGATTGCGGCCAATGCGTTCACCGCAACCACTTTGGCCACCGCTGTGGCCTGCGTGGTTTGGCCGGCCATCGAGTGGATCACGAGGGGCAAACCCACCATCCTCGGCTTCTGCTCAGGCGCTGTCGCGGGATTGGTTGTCATCACGCCCGGGGCCGGCTTCGTCACCTCCACCGGTGCCGTGATCATCGGCGTCTTGGCCGGAACCATTCCGTACTTTGCCTGCACCAAGCTGAAGGCCCTGCTCAAGTACGACGATGCGCTGGACACCTTCGGCGTGCACGGCGTGGGCGGGACCATGGGCGCGCTTCTCACCGGCTTCCTTGCCACGCCCGAGGCCAACCCGAACCTCAACACCAACCTGGCGCAGATTGTGGGCAAGACCCTGTGGCTGGAGCAACTCAAGGCTATGGGTCTGACCATCGTGATGGCTCTGACTGGCACCCTCGTCCTCGCCTACCTGGTGAAGGCACTTATCGGCCTGCGTCCCGCTCCTGATTCCGAAGAGCTGGGACTCGACGACGCAGACCATGGAGAAGCCGGGTATCACTTCGACGAAGCCGGCGGATAGATGTATTAGATAGGGGCTGTGTTCGAGCCCTGCCCGACAGACAGCCTCTCGCCTCGCGCGGGCATCTTGCGTGCGGCGCGGCGGCCGGCCGGGTGGGTTGCCGCCGGGCCGGCTCCCCAGACGCCCGAAGATCCCGGAGATCTGTGGCCGGGCCCGGGCGAGGACTTGTGCTGGCTGGCAGGAAACTGGCGCATCTTGCAGCGACTGGATGGCCATCGCACCTCGCTCGACGATCTGGTGACGGCACACTTGGCCGCGTCGCTGGTGGCCAGTCCGGCGCATTCACGCTGGCTTGATCTCGGGACGGGAATCGGCAGCGTAGCGCTGTTCTTGGCTTGGCGTTTTCCGCAGGCGCGCGGGCTAGGCGTGGAGGTGCAAGGGCTATCGGCGGCCATGGCTCGGCGGAGCTTTGCTTGGAATGGTGCCGCTGATCGGGTCGAGATTCGCGACGGCGATTTTCGCGATCCCGCCTTGCTGGCAGGGCAGGGACCCTTTGATCTGGTGACCGGCACGCCGCCGTATTTCCCCATCGGGAGCGGCCCGCAGTCCGATCGCACGCAGCGGGCCCCCTGTCGATTCGAACATCACGGCGGTGTCGAGGTGTACTGTGAGGCGGCCGCCCGCGTGCTGGCACCAAACGCGCCCTTCGTCGCGTGCGAGGCCTGGACTCAGCGCGAGCGCGTCGAACCCGCGGGGCGTGCGGCTGGCTTGTCCCTCACCCACTGGCGGGAGGTGATTCCCCGCGAAGGCAAGAGTCCACTCTTTGTGGTGTTCGCCATGACTGCGGCTTCACAGCCGGGTGCTCTGGTCAAGCCGTCGCCCCTCGTGGTGCGCGACCGACAGGGCCGACGTACGTCAGAGTTCGCGGCCGTGCGCGAGGCCATGGGCATGCCGGCATAGATCAGTTCGAATGCTTGTGCCCCCAGCTCCCCTTGGACTGCTTGGTCGCCGGAACATCTACTTTCGGAATCGGTTCCAGCACAAACTTCAATTCGCTGTCTCTTGCCGCCGACACCTCTTGCGTGAGCGGGAGGTAGCCTTCCAGCTCGAAGCGGATTAGCACAGGCTTGATGGTGTAGCGAAACTCGATGATTTCGGGCGAGTATCCCAATATGTGGCCGTCGGATACGCGCACAATGCGCGCTCCCGGCGGCGTAGTCTCCATCCATACCAGCACCAGATATGCTTGACCGGGGGGAGGCTGTTCATCGGCAGGCGACTGGGATTTGGTCGGGGTCGGGGGCGGGATGGGACTTTTGCGACGGCAGGCAACCGTGGGCCATGCAATCACGGCAAAAGCCAAGGCACCGCTGATCACAGCCCAAGCCCTGCGCCGCACGCTAACTGGGATTCGCAGCATCGATGCGGAGTCTATCGTTCTTTCACCCGACGTGCAGCGTTCTTCCGGCTCGTTCCGCCGCTCGGGAGATGCTGGGGCTCAGATAGCAAAAACCCCGACTACTCATCACTGAAGAGTCGGGGTCTATTACATCGCCCGAGCAGGTGAACGGCGCAGGCACCGTTCACGCTTTAGCCCGGTCTACTTGACGAAAATGCTGGGCACAGGCGGAGCCGGCATGTTGGGGCTGATTTGGAACCCGGTGTGCGGTGGCTGGTTGTAGGTTGACTGCTCGAAGTTCACCTGCGCCCGGTAGGTCGGATCGTGCATCAGCGTGTAGATGCGGCGTTTGGTCACGTCAGTGGTTGTGTACAGCCGCAAGGCTGTAGTCGCGGGGCTGGTTCCGCCCCCTTCGCGCCAGATGACTTCTTCGCGCCAGTCCCCCAGCAGATCCCCGCTCAGCACCGGGGTGTTCTTGGTGCCGTTGCACCCAGCGCAGGTGGCGCAGCTCACCAGGGTTCCGCCACCTGCCTTGGTGATCGAGTTGGAGTTTTCAAGCTCACGCCATTCGTCGGCGTCCCAGTACATGACGAAGTTGCTCCCAGCACCGAGACCACCATTGGCACCGGTGGCGCACAAGACCTGACCCGGACCCGAACACGAGGCGCTGGTTTCGTTGCCGACGCCGACATATTCGGCGCGGCCACGATTGGCGTCACCACCCGGTGTGGTCTTGAAATACGACGAGCAGGTGGCTGAGTCATGCGCATCAAACCCACCCAGTTGCTCGTGAATCGAGAACGTGACCATCGGCTTGCCAGGAATAAGCGGCGCAATGTCCAGGGCATCGCCATGGCCCATTTGCGAGTCGCACATGAACTTTCCGTCGCTGCTGATGGTGATTGCGCCGGGGATGATCTCCTGCGCGCCATCCCCATCCACATCCGCCGCCATGCATGAGTGGTCGCCGCAGCCAATGTAGTTGGTGGTGTTGCCCTTGCAACCCGGGTAGTCGAACACCCAGTTCTTCGCCATCACCCCATTCCGGTAGGTCATCGCAGAGATTGTCGTGCGCGTGTAGTACCCACGGCCCGAAATGATGCTGGGAAGACCGTTGGCAACGCCGGCACCGCCGGCGGCGGGGATATCCTTCACGAAGGCAAACCCACCCGTGAAGCGCTGCCCCCGGTTCCCGTTCGAGTCACCCCAGTCCGCGCTTCCGTAGGTCACCGGATATGCAATGGTGTCCCGCTCCGCCCCGGTAGTGCCGTCGAACACGGTCATCCACTCCGGTCCGCCCAAGGTCATGCCGCGAGTACCTCTGAGGTCCTGGCTGTTGTCCACACCCGCCGCTGGCCCCTTCTTCAAGAAGCTGCCCGTCCCATCCTTGGTGCCTGGCCCAGTCTTTACGGCCAGCTCGGCCTTGCCATCGCCGTCGAAGTCATACACCGACAGTTGCGTGTCGTGCGCCCCGGCACGGATGTTGACGCCCAGATCGATGCGCCACAGCTTGGTTCCGTCAAACTTGATCCCGTCGATGATGCAATCGTCTGACTTGCCACTCGACGCAGAGTCTTTCGAGTTCGACGGATCCCACTTGAGCACCAGGTCCAGTTGACCGTCGCCGTCCAGATCACCCGGGGTGCCGTCACTTGCGGTGTACGTGCCGCCCTGGGGACCATTCGGAGGCGCGGTAACGGGTATGCTCTTGTATTGCTGGGCCCAGGGCGTGACTGCAGCAGACTGCGGCCCCTCGGTCCCTTTGATCACGGCGCTGACTGAGTACTTCGCGCTGGAGGTACCAGCCGCGTCCAGGTAGTTGGTGCTGTCGGTCACGTTGATGAGCTTGGCGCCGTTCTTGTAGAGGTTGTACGAAACATCGGCGTCCGTTCCGGTGTATTCGTAGCCAAACATGCGCCAACCAACATAGACGCCACCGCTGACCACCACGGCAACCACGCCACGGTCCAAGTTTTCCATTTGGTAGTGGCCGCTGCCTCCGCCGGTGACTATTGGCTTGGTTGCCCCACCCTGACCCGTAATGCCACCGGAGACGGCTATGCCGCCCGAGCCGGTTATGCCGCCCGAGACGGTGACGCCGCCCGAGCCGGTTATGCCGCCCGAGACGGTGACGCCGCCCGAGCCGGTGACGCCGCCCGAGCCGGTGACGCCGCCCGAGACGGTGACGCCGCCAGAGCCGGTGACGCCGCCAG
>Ga0182017_10002165_pt1 | contig 14997 bp, 14 predicted proteins | sample 712E3DmetaG_FD_120492 | JGI IMG/M metagenome (GOLD analysis project Ga0182017, IMG submission 120492) | Permafrost microbial communities from Stordalen Mire, Sweden - 712E3D metaG | ecosystem: Environmental > Terrestrial > Soil > Wetlands > Permafrost | place: Sweden: Stordalen | collected... | reverse complement strand
CGCCGCGATTGGCCCACCCACGTAGGCCTCCGGTGACACGTGCCCGACGCAGGGCCCGGCCGACGCCCCCGAGAAACGCCCGTCCGTGATCAGCGCGACGCGCGAGTAGCCGTGTAGCTCCAGGGCCATGGTCACCGCGAGCGCCTCCGGCATACCGGGCCCTCCCTTCGGCCCTTCGTTCCGGATGATGACGACCTGCCCGTCCTCTAGAGCCTTCTCCCGTATGGCCTCGAGACAATCGGCCTCCGAGGAGAACACCTTGGCCGGCCCGGTGAACACACGCTGTTCCTCGGCCACCGCCGACTGCTTCACGACCGAGCCGTCGGGAGCGAGGTTGCCGAACAGCGCGACCGTGCTGCCCTCCGGTTGGAAAGGCCTGTCCCTGGGCGGGATGACGGTCTCGTCCAGTACCTGCGCAGCCTCGACCACGTCGCCTATCGTCCCCCCGGTCACGCTGCGGGCGCCGAGGTCGAGGTCGCCTGACAGTACCTTCATGACGGCCGGAACGCCGCCGGCGCGGTAGAGGTCGAGTATGCCGTGCGGCCCGTTGGGCGACATCGACAGTAGAGTCGGCACCTTGCGGTTCAACTCGTTGAAGCGCGAAAGCGGGAGGTCGAGGCCCAGCTCGCGGGCTATCGCCGGCAGGTGAAGGGTGCTGTTCGTCGAGCCGCCGATGGCCAGGTCGACGATGACCGAGTTCTCGATCGCCGCCTCCGTCAATATCTTGCGGGCGGTCAGTCCCTCCTCGACCATGTCGACTATCCGCTTGCCGGTCCTGCGGGCGAACAGCAGCTTGTCGGCGTGGAAGGCGGGGACGCTGGCGGAGCCGGGCAGCGCGAGGCCCAGGGCCTCCGTCATGCACTGGAACGTATTCGCTGTGCCCATAAGCTCACACGAGCCGCAGGTGGCGCAGGTCGCGCACTCGAGCTTGGCAAGTATGTCGTCGTAATCCTTGTGATCGACGCTGCCCTCCATTCGCGTCGAGAAGCGGATCTGCCACGAGCCGGGCCCTCCGGTCAGGAATATCGTCGGCCGGTCGAGGCGGGCGGCGGCCATGATCATCCCCGGGATTATCTTGTCGCACGAGGCTATCATCACGAGGCCGTCGAAGAGCATGCTCCGCGCGTGTGTCTCGACGAGGTCGGCGATGAGCTCTCTCTGCGGGAGGACGAAGCGCATTCCCTCGTTTCCCTCGGTAAGCCCGTCGCAGGGCGCTGGCACGTCGAACTCGAACGGGATGCCGCCCGCCGCGTGCACGCCTTCCTTGACCCGGTCGGCCAGCCCGCGGAGGTGCATGTGGCCCGGGTTCATCTCGGTGTGGGAGTTGACCACGGCGATCAGCGGCTTCACCTTCAGCTCGTCTATGTCGACCCCCGTTCCCCTGAGGATGGAAAGTCGAACGAGGCTCACGGGGAAGTCCTGCTCGTTGAACATGGGGGCGCTGATCGGTTTCTCCATGGTTCCTCCCTGTCGCCAGGGGAGCCATTCAGCTCCCGTCGCGTGACAGACGTCATCGTTTTTGCTATTTCGATTTTATCCGATGTGAATGTTTCGACGGGACGCTGGCGTCTCTTCGCCGCCTCAGCTCTGCGGCGGGACCGGCGCGGGCGCGAAGAGGTCGGGCCTGAACTGCCTTATGACACCTGTCGCACGCCTGATCTTGTCTTGATAGGCGGCGATCGACTTCTCCATTACCTGGTCGCCCTGCTGGAACTTGATCTCCAGCACGTCCTGGATGCCAAGTCCCATCGGGTGCGGGCGTACCTCGACCGAGAGCATCGCGGTATAGAGGATCATGAACGGGACCGCCGGGCCCAGGCTGGCACCGGTATAGGGAACGCTCAGGACGCCGAAGTGCGTGTTGGGGAGTACGCAGAGCCGGTAGTTCGTGAGCTCGACGTACACGCTGTTGTTGTGCTGCCATTTCCAGACCGAGTACTTCCCGTCACAGACTTCCAGCCCGAAAGGCCCGAAGGTGAACAGCACTTCCTCCGGCGGGCTCCCGGCCGCGGGGGCAGCGCCGCCTGCTGCGGCTGCCGGGGTGAGGGCCTTCCCGCAGTGGCGGCAGAAACTGTCGTTGTCTTCGACCTCTTTTCCACAGTCCTGGCAGAACAAATAGAGTCTCCTTGTCGCGAAACGCTCAGAGGTTTATCGAAAGTATAACAATTTAGTTACGGCCCTGTAATTTGATGTCCGCGAGGACATCCGCCCGACGAGTCTGCGAAAATGGTGACAGGCCGTGAACGAGCAAACGGGGTAGGATGACGAAGCTGAGGGTTCTGTTCAACTCCGTCGAGACGATAGACACGACGGACGTTTTCGCGCGGCTGAAGTCGCTGGGGATCAGAGACGTAAGCATGTTCTGTGACCTGGACGCGCCGTGCCTGCAACCGCACTTCGAGAAGGCTTCCCGCGAGTTCGACAGGGTCTTCGTCAACGTCATGCACCGGTCGGCGTTCGTCAACGAGGAAGGCTGGCGCCGGAAGCTGAAGGACGATTGCGCCGACAAACTCGCGGGGATGGCTTCTCTAGGCATCAACGACTATGCGTTCATGATCGAGTGCAACCTTTACGGGCTCCGGTGGCACCCATCACTGAAGGGCTACGTCAGCCGGGACAGGCTGGTCGATACCTTCAACACTTTCTACTCCTGCGCGCACGAGGTGAACCCTGACGCGAACGTGATCCTGGTGCCTTACCCCAACCCGCTCATGAACCTGAGCTGCGGCATCCGCGGCTGGAAGGACTGGTGGGTCCGCTACGGCGAGCGGATGAAGTTCGATCGAGTGGCGCTGGACGCGCACGTCGGTGTCTGGATATTCGCGCCGACGAGAAGAAGTGCGGCGAGACGGCTGGCCTCCGCCGCCGGCTTTCTCATCGAGCGGGGCCACCCGCCGCTCTACGTGGAGGTCGGGTACCCGACGACCGGGATCAAGCCGCTCCTCGGGCTCTTCGGCTGGGGAAGGGAGAAGGACCAGGTCCGGCTGCTGGACGCCTGCCTGGAATCACTCTCCCTGGCGGGAGTCGAATGGATGCAGATATGCGAGTGCATCGATCCCGCGACGGACCGGGTATACGACACGCTGCTGCTGGGTGACAGAGGCATGATCCCCAGGGCTTTCGGGCTGGTGCCGGTCATCGAGGAGAAGCACTGGGGTCTGTTTAACAGCAACGGTTCCGAGAAGGCCGCATGCGAATGGGTCAGAGGTACTGGAGGAATTCGACAGGCGTCCCGTCCTCGACGATGAACGCGACGACGACACCCTCGCTCGGGCTGTTCGGCGGTATCAGGACCTCGTGCCCCTGCAGCTCCGCCTCCAGGTCGTCCACCTCGAAAGCTACATGGGCGACGCGCTTGACCAGGTCCGGGACCTGGCATCCCGGCTCGAAGCGCATCCATTCGATCCCGTAGGGGCTCTCGCTGAAATCGGTCGAGAAGAACTTCAGCTCCTCGTTGTGGCGTTCTCCCTCTCTGGGCTCGTCCGTCGGTATCCCGACGTGATGATATTTGCGCAAGGTGTACTCCTCTTCCGGTGAAGATTGTCTCAGAAAAGGATTGATTCGGGGCATCAAATTCGCAAAATGTGAAAGCGAAGTTATTAGCGCAAACATTCGGGTCGCACCTTCAATGTTCCACAGTCACTGCCGCGCGTACAGTCCCATCAACTCGGCGCGGCCAATCCGGTGCCCTTCGATGTGGCGCTCCAGTTGCTGCGCGCCGGCGTGTTCGTCCAGGTCCAGCTCGGTGTCGAGCGCGTATAGATCGAAGAAGTACCTGTGCGTCTGGCCTCCGGGCGGGCATGGCCCCATGTAGCCGGTCCTCTTCGCCGAGTTCGTCCCCTCGATCGCGCCGGACGGCAGGGATCTGTCCGAGATCCTCGGTGTCAGAGGGTCGATATTCCATACGAGCCAGTGATAGAAAGTGCCCGAGGGAGCGTCCGGGTCCCTGAGCACGAGCGCGAGACTCTTCGCGTCCTCGGGAACGTCTCTGATCTCCAACTCCGGCGTCACGTTACGGCCGTCGCAGGTACAGGCCGCCGGTATCATACCGCCCTGCTCGAAAGAACCGCTGGTGAGCTCCATCAGAAAAACGCCTCCTCCAGTTCCGGCTTCAGTCCCGCCGGTTCGATTCGGCGCAACGGAGCCTACTCCTGCCGGCATGCCTTAGTCCAGGTACAAAGTCGATGCCCGGGCCCGCCGGGATCGCGTCGGGTGCCGGTGGAGAGGCTGGTGCCAGGCGAAGATATCGAAGATACTTTACTCCCTCGTAATCCAGAAGATAGTAGCAAGGACGGGGGTCGGCAAGCCCTTTTGGCGTAAGGTGGAAGGGCGCCTTATTTGCTATACTCATGCGGCAATCCTTATTAAGAAACAAGGTGCAGACATGCGGCCAGACCGGGAAAAATGTTCACACGCTTCTCTGTTAGACAGCCCGCAGGCGGTCGTGCTGATGGGCGGCATCGGCTCGCGGCTGGGCCTTCCCGGATTGCCGAAATCGATGGCCGACGTGAACGGCCGGCCCTTCTTTACTTTCCAGCTCGAGCTGATGAGAATCCAGGGGATACAGCGGTTTGTCTTCTGCGTCGGCCACCTCGGTGAGGTCGTGGAGGAGTTCTTCGGCGACGGCCGGAGCCGCGGCGTGGAAATCCTGTACTCGTACGACGGCCTGGAACCGCTCGGGACCGCCGGTGCGTTGCGAAAGGCCCTGCCCCTGCTCGACGACGAGTTTTTCGTCATGTACGGAGACTCTTTCATGAACGCCGATTTCCGCGAGCTCGCCTGCGCCTATATGAGGGCCGCCGACGAGGGAGCGGTCGCGCTGATGGCGGTGTTCCGCAACGAGGGGATGTTTGACGAGAGCAATGTCATCTTCTCGGACGGTAAGCTCGTCTCATACGGGAAAGGCTGTGCGGACGAGGAGATGCGCCACATCGACTACGGCGTAGCCGTGCTGTCGAGAGGAGTGGTCGAGGAGATAGGAGAAGGGCAGGCTGTGGACCTCGCAGACGTTTACGCCAGGCTCGTGTCCGAGGGCAGGATGGCCGCCTGCGAGGTCCCGGACAGGTTCCACGAGATTGGCAGGCCGGAATCGCTCGAGGAGTTCAGGGAATTCGCCGGCAACATGATGATACCGAGGCCGGCGGTCTTTCTCGACCGTGATGGCACGCTCAACGAGATAGTCTTCGACGAGAACACCGAGCAGATGGATTCACCTTTCTCTCCTGAACAGGTCAGGCTCCTTCCAGGGGTCGCCGAAGGTTTGAGAGAGCTTCAATCCCTTGGGTACCGGCTGGTGGTCGTGACCAACCAGCCCGCGGCGGCAAAGGGGAAGGCTACGATGTTCGAGCTGTACCAGGTGAACAGGCGGCTCAGGGAACTCCTCGACGCGGAGGGTGTCAGGATTGACGATATAATGATGTGTCCGCACCACCCAGAAGGGTCGGAGCGATGCGAGTGGCCTTCGCTGATACGTGAATGCGATTGCCGGAAACCGGGGGCGGAGCTGCTTCTCACGGCCGCCGAAAAGCACAACATAGACATGGAAAGGTCTTTTATTTTGGGCGACTCGTGGGTAGACATGGCCGCCGGCAGGAGGGCCGGGATAGGCACGGTCTTTATCGGCGACTATAAGTGCGACACCTGTTCGATGATGAACGGTTCGAAGCCGGACATGGCCTTCGCGACCGTCAGAGATTTTTCCGGACACCTGTCAGCGGCCAACGGAAAGGCGGAAAGATGAGCGGCATTGCGGGCCTGAGGGTCAAGATCTTCGCCGACGTGGCGGACATCGAGGATTTCAAGAGGCTGTCGGAGCTCGACCTTATAGATGGCTTCACGACCAACCCGACGCTGATGAGGAAGGCCGGCGTGACGGACTACCTGGGCTTCATCGAGGAGCTCCTGCCCTTGACCGGCGGCAGGTCGGTATCGTTCGAAGTCATCGGCGATGATTTCGACGAGATGGAGAGGCAGGCGCTCGCGCTGAGCGGTTTCGGGGACAACGTCTTCGTGAAGATACCGGTGACGGATACCCGCGGTAATTCCTCGTGCCACCTGATCAGCGACCTCAGCGCCAGAGGAGTGAAGCTGAACGTAACGGCCATGATGTCGGTTGAGCAGGTCGAGCGAGTGCTGCCACATCTGGCACCCGGGGTTCCGGCCATTGTCTCGATCTTCGCCGGAAGGATCGCCGATACTGGAATCGATCCGGTCCCCATAATGAAGCGTGCGAGCGAGCTCCTGTCGGAGTCGCCGTATGCCGAGCTGTTATGGGCCAGCCCGCGCGAGCTCCTGAACGTCTTCCAGGCCGACGAGGCGGGATGCGACATCATCACCATCCTGCCGGAGATAATCGCGAAGTTCCATCGCATCGGGCAGGACCTGGGCGAGCTCTCGCTGGAGACGGTCAAGATGTTCTACGACGACGCGGTGTCTTCCGGCCTCACCATTCCAGGCAAAGCGAGGGAAGATGACGAAAGATTACATCGAGAACTACCTGCGTGAGACATCGAAGATATCCGAGCTCATCGACCGCGACGCGATCGATGAGGCCGTACGGATACTCCGCGCGACCAGGAATTCGGGCGCGCGCCTCTTTATCATCGGCGTCGGCGGCTCGGCCACAAACGCTTCACACGCGGTCAACGACTTCCGCAAGATCTGCTCAATGGAGTCCTACACACCGGTAGACAACGTATCTGAACTGACCGCCAGGACGAACGACGAGGGCTTCGAAACAGTGTTCGACAGATGGCTGAACACGTCGCACCTGCGAGAGGGCGATTGCCTGATGGTTCTTTCGGTGGGTGGAGGCACGGACACGGTCTCGCGCAACCTGGTCAAAGCCATGGAGTTCGCGAAGCTGAGGAAGGCGTGGGTCGTTTCGATCGTGAGCAGGGACGGCGGCGCGGCCCTGAAGATGTCTGACGCCTGTATCCTGGTCCCGGTGGTGGTGGACGAAAGGATCACTCCCCACGCGGAGGGCTGGCAGAGCGTGATCTGTCACCTGCTCGTGAACGCTATGGAAGCGGAGTAGTATCACGTCCCATGACTACTCACGCGACGGGACACTGGAATCAAGCTTCTTCGCCAGCGCGATGCTCCGGCCAACCACCTCGTCCATGTTGATGTACTCGAACTCGCCGAACCTCCCGTGGAGTGAGACGCCGAGCTCCTCGAAGTAAGACCGGATGATACCCACGTTCTTCCTGTGCTCCTTGTCGTGGACGACGTAGGCATACTTGATGTCCCGGCCCTCGGTCGTCTTCACACGGCGGGAGTCGATGATGCCGGCCCGGTCCAGGTCGTCGACCACTTGCTGAACGAAATCGTCCGCGGGCATCGCGTGGAGCGGGTGGCCCGGGCGCGTCGTGACCTCGGCGACCAGCGACGAGCAGCCGGACGGGACGTTCTCCGGGCTGAAGTAACCCATGTAGCAGACCCGGTGGGGCGCGACCGACGGGTCGGGGATATAGATCGCGCTCTTGTCCATCAACGACTCATCGTCCAGCCCTACAAGGACCAGCCGGACGGAGTTGTACACCAGCGAATCGGATGCCCTCTTAACGTCATCCGGCACGCCGTCCATCATGGAGAGCGCCTCGTCCACGGGCATCGCGATCACGAGCCGCTCGAAGCTCTTCTGTCCGGTGTCGCCCGTCACCCGCCAGCCACCCTTCTCGCGCTCTATCCTGCGCGCGGCGAAGCCACACGTGACCTGCCCTCCCCGCGCGAATGACTGGACGAGGCTCTGTATGCCGCCGGTGACCGGGTAGTAGAAATTGAGCTGGTGCGTGTAGCCCTCCGTCTCTATGCCGAGCGCGGACTTGACTATGTCCTCGACCGGCGGCCGCGGCACGCGCTCGACCCACTCGAGGCCGATGCTCTTGAGCGGCACCTTCCATATCTTCTCGTTGTATGGAAGCAGGTACTTGCCGGCGATCCCGTCCCCGAACGTGTAGAGCACCCACTCCTCGAAGTCGGTCGGCTCCGGGTGCGGGTTCTTCAGGTAGCCGATCAGGCATTCGTAGATGTCCTGTTTGTCCAGAGCACCGAGCCCGTTCTCGAAGGGGTATTTTACGAGGCGGTCCTTGTAGAGGACCAGGTTGTTACGTCTTCCCCTGCGCAGGTTGTCGCCGAGCGCGCCGGTGAGGACACTGAGCAGTCCCTCGTCCCGGGAAAAGAGGATGTGGCCGCCGACGTCGTAGGTGAAGCCGTCTAAAGAGAAGCTGCGGCAGAGCCCTCCCGGGACCTCCTCTTTCTCGAGCACCTCACTGGGGCCGGACAGAAGATGCTGGAGGCTGACCCCCGCCAGCCCGCCGCCGAGTATGCCGACAGTCATCTTCGGCCGCCGAACCGTATGCGCATTATGCGCTTGACCGTCCAGAGAGAGGTCTCCACAGCGTTCATCTTCGAGGCGCCCAGCCTGTCGTGATAGTCGATAAAGAAGGTCTTGACCTTGAACCCCTCGTGATAAGGCTTGAGCAGCAGTTCGACCGGAAGCGCGGCCCCGTCGGGTTCCCACTCGATGTTGCTTATCAGCTTGCTGCTGTACGCGCGCATGCCCGAGTGCAGGTCGGTGAAGTGCCTGAAGAAGAGAAGCGAAGCGAGCCATGCGAAAAGCTTGTTGACGATGAAGTTGGGCCAGGGCATGGCGACCGGCTTCTTCTCGAGCCGGGAACAGTCGACCATGTCGTATTCACCGCTCAGCACGAATTGCGCGACCTCAGGTATCTTCTCCGCCGGGTAGGTGTTGTCGCAATCCATCGTGACTATCACGTCGCCGGACGCCGAGCGGAGCGCGAGGTCCATGGCCCTGCCGTATCCGCGCGGCGGGAACTGCCTGATCACCTTCGCCCCCATCGACTCGGCTATCTCAGGAGTACGGTCCTCGCTCGAGTCGACTATAAGTACCTCCGCGTCGGGCACGGCTTCCTTTATCGACTCGATGACCGGGCCGACGGCGGACTCCTCGTTCATCGTGATCATCGCGACGCTGATCATCTCTTTCTCCCGACTATTATTATCCTGAACGCGAAGAGCGACACCCGCAGTCGCGCGATCGCCCTCTCGACCGGGTATATGAGCTTCATGTATAAACGGTATCCGCTCGAGTCGACGATCTGTCGGTCGCCGACCTGTTCCGGCTGGCGCCCTCGCAAGTATACCCGCTTGACGAAAGGCAGAATGGCCCTCACCAGGTAGGGCGTGAAGTCGACCTTCACTATATCGCAGCCGGCGGCCTCCACCATGCGTCTCGCGCTCTTGAAGGTGAAGAACCTGATGTGAGTGCGGTCTCTGACTCCCGTGTTGTCATAGTCGAAGTCGCCGAACAGGAGCCTCAGCCTGTTGGACCAGACCGCGGCGTTCGGCAGCGAGACCATGACCATGCCGCCGGGGGGCAGCATCTCGAGGTACTCCTTAAGCTCGGAGTACGGGTCGTAGAGGTGTTCGAGCACGTCGGAGAAGACGAGCATGTCGAACCGCACGGCAGAAGTCGCCTTACGTACTTCGTCCACCTGGCGCAGATCGAGCCTTACAACCTTCTCGATGCGACAAGCAGCCCTGGCAGAGGCCTCGGGGTTCGACTCGACACCCCACACTCGGTACCCGAGGCCGGATATCGCCTCGGACAGCGCTCCAGAGCCGCATCCGACGTCGAGCACAAGTGGAGAGCCGCTGCCGGCTCGGGGCACGCACCTCAGTATGCCCTCGTTTACTTCCTCGAGATATTCGTACCTGTTCTCGTGAACGTGAATCATCGTGGCCCGCCCGTTACCCGTAGAAGACTATCCTTGCGCCCTCCCGCTCGAATGAGAACTTCATGGGGGAGAGGCCCAGCCCGTTCATCGACGATATCAGCCGCGCCCGGTTCTGCGGACAGTAGAGCATCAGGAAGCCCCCGCCCCCGGCGCCGACGATCTTCCCCCCCAGCGCCCCGTTCTTCCTCGCGACCTCGTAGGCTTCATCTATGAATGCGTCCGAAATCCTGCCGGAGAGCTTCTTCTTGGTGACCCAGTGCTCATGCAGGATCTCGCCCAGCTCGTCTATTTTCCCGGCCTCCAGCACTTCTCTTGTGCGAAGTCCCATCTCCTTGATCATGTGCAGGTTCTCGATTGTGGCCTGATCGCCATTGTTGGTCTTGTCGTTCTGGTCGCTCAGGATCTCGCCGGCCTTCCTCTCCTTTTTCATGTGGAAGAGGAAGATGTTGCTCTGCAGTTCATCGAGGTCCTCTTCGCTGATGTGCACCGGTTCCACGGTCACCGTGCCGTCTTTGTCGAACGTGTACGCGTTGAAGCCGCCGAACGCCGCGGCGTACTGGTCCTGCTTGCCGATCGGCTCGCCCAGGATGTCGATCTCGATGGTACAGGCGCACTCAGCGAGCTCCTTCAGCGTCAGGTACTCTTTCCTGTAAGCGTAGAGACCGTTGAGCAGCGAAACGAGGAAGGAGGAAGAAGCGCCCAGCCCGCATTGTGCCGGCACATCCGACACCGATACGATCTCGATCTGGGAATCTATCCCCGTGTATCGGAGCGCCTCCCTGAAGATCGGGTGATTCACCTGCTCGACGGCGTCCACGATCTCGGTCTGAGAGTACGAGAGCCTGATGCTTTCGTAGAACCTCCTGTTCACCATTATGTAGACGAACTTGTTTATCGACGTCGCGAGCAGGAACCCGCCATAACGTGTGTAGTAAGAGGGGAGGTCCGTTCCCCCGCCGCCCATCGAAAGGCGCACGGGCGCCCGCGAGATTATCATCGCCATCGCTCAACCCTCCAACGGGATCTTTCCCGCTTTGAAGTCGGCCAGCATCGAGTCGATGGACATCCTTATTGCCTCCCCGGTCGTATACTGATTGCTCCAGCCGAGTGCCCGGATCTTCCGCGAGTCCAGCCTGACGACAGGCACGTCTCCCTTCCATCCCCGGTCCCCGCCCGTGAACTCGTAACTAACGCCTTCCAGGCCCATAGCGGTGACGACCATATCGGCTATCTCGCGGACAGTGATGTTATCGGCGGTCGAGACATTGTAGTAGGTGAACCCAACGGGGCCGACATCCGCGGTCAGTCTCAGAGCGCGGATTATGTCGCTCACGTAGATGTAGGACTTGCTCTGGGTGCCGTCGCCCAGTATCTCGAGCCTGGCGGGGTCCTTCGAAAGCTTCCTGATGAAGTCATAAGCGACCCCGTGTGTCTGCCTGGGTCCTACCACGTTCGCGAACCTGAATGCCGAGGCGTCGAAGTCGAACATGTGACAGTAAGAGCAGATGAGCGCCTCACCCGCGAGTTTGCTGGCGCCGTAGGTCGAGATCGGAACGAGAGGCGCGTGATCCTCCTGGACCTCGAGCTGGCCCGTGTCGCCATAGATGCCGCTCCCGGACGCGTACATGAGCCTGCCGACGCCGTTTACCCTCGCCGCCTCGACCACGTTGTTCGTCAGGTAGGTCCCCTGCCAGAAATCTATATCGGGCTCGGTGACGGCGCGGGCGATATCGGGGTTGGAGGCGAGGTGATATACGATGCCCGCGCCCTTCATGGCGTCTGTCAGCCTCTCGGAGTCCTGCACGTCGGCCTTGACGATCTTGAGGCGAACGTCCCCGGCCATGTCCTCCAGGTGCCATTCGCGGCCTGATGAGAAGTTGTCGTAGATAACGATCTCGCCAGGCCCGCCGGCGCCGAGCAGATCCCTCGCCAGGTGGCTTCCGATGAAACCCGCGCCACCTATTATCATGGCGGCATTTGACAAAATAAACTCCCCGTTGTCGAGCGAATGGTCAATGCAAAACGTGCAGTCTACTGTAGCACAATACCGATTCGCGACGACCACTGTCCGACAACTGGGTCAGACCCCGTTGCTGAAGAGTCGTCCGAGCCTCAGGTGAAGTTTCTCGGCTAAGAGCGGGTGCTTCCTTTGAGCCTGTCGTCCAGTGGCGTGACGAAGTTGGCGATGTACGGTCGTTCCACCCAGCCGTTCTTCTGATAGAAGTCCCGGACGTACGAGTCCCTGTCCTTGCCTGTGACGAGCATCAGCCTCGAGCATCCCTCAGTGACGGCGAAGGAAGACACGCCCTCGAGCAGGCCGCGCCCGATGCCGGCTCCTCTCCAGGCTTCTCTGACGAACAGCTCTGACAGGTACAGCTCCGGTCCGGGCAGCATCAGGTAGGGGTAGCAGTGCGCGAAAGCATATCCGACCGGGACCCCCGCTTCTTCCTCCGCCAGCAGGGCGAGCTGGTTGCCATCGGATCCCCATCTCTCGATGACATCCCGGATGCGGGCTTCGGTGGCGGCCTCGTCCTCGGAGTCTATCCAGTCGAACCAGCCGAGTTCACGCAGGATCAGCCCGACGGCTTTCGCGTCGTCCCCTGTCATCTCACGTATCCGGATGTTGCCGCCGGCGGCACTTGACCCGACCATGTTGCCGATTATAACTTTCAAGCCGACCGGCGGAGTAGCGCCACGAATAAAATAATGAAACAAACGAAGACGAGCCTGTCGCGCGCAAGGCGCCAGGTTTCCCATTGGTGTAAAGTCATACCGGACCACGACACCTACCTACAGGAGATTTGAATTGGACACTGCCAAAGGACCGATCAGAATACACGGCCGCGACCATTACAGGCTGGGGGAAGAAGCGGCGCGGGCGGACGGCATCCGGGCCCGGATGCTGGTGAAGCTGGCCGCGAGGATGGCGAGACGCAGGAAGCCGGCAGGACGCCCATGGGCGGACGAGACGCTCGCCCGGGTCGAGGGCTCCGCGCGCGTGCTGAGCATGTCGGGCGATGACCTCCTTTCGGCGATGTCGGTGCTCGAGCCGCTGATGGTCAGGGGCTGCAGCAACTTCGGCGCGATGCCGCCGGCCACCAGGGGCGACGACGTAATGGTGTCGTGGAACTTCGATGCTTTCGAGCCGATGTCCGTGCTGATAGGCCGCTACCCGCTCTACGTCCGCGAGATCGACGGGCTCAACCCTTATGTCTGTTTCGGCAACCCGGTCCTGTTCGGGATCGGGGTGATGAACGTGAAAGGCCTGTGCTGCGCTGTGAACGCGGTCGGCGTGCTCGACGACGGCGAAGGCATGAGCCCGTTCGAGATGAACAACCTCGCCATGGAGAACTGCGGCAGGGTCGACGAGGCGGCCGCGATCTTCGAGGCCGGTCCGAGGGGCGTCACGAAAGGTGTCAGCATGGCGATGTTCCTAAACTGGAACACGATATGGGCGGACCTCGATGGCTCGATGGCAGTCTTCGAGTATTCGCACAACTATTTCAACAAGCAGCCGGCGGGCGAAAAAGGGGTCATCGCGTCGACCAACCATCACCAGTTCCTCGATCAGTCAAAGTCCGGCAACCCGACGCCGGAGCAGCTGGAGCTGTTCAGGGGCTCCTACTCGAGGCTGGGACGCATGTACTCACTGCTGGCGCAGTACCACGGCGAGATAGACCCGAAGGTAGCGAAGCTTATAATCTCCGATCACATGCCCGACTACTCCCTGCTGAAAGGCCGGGGGGTCGAAAGAGAGTGGTGGCAGCGGCGCGTCGACAACGCTACGATATGCGCCCACCCGTGGAACATGTGGCGGCACATACTCGCCGGTGAGATCGGCGAGGCGCTGGAGGAGATGACGATGAGCGCGACGCTCTACTCCATGCAGATGCAGCCGCGCTCCGGCATCGTCTGGTTCACGAAAGGAAGGCCCTGCCGCAACGCCACGACACCGATGTGGTTCGGTGGGATGCTCGGCATGGAATGCGAGAAGCCGGAAGCGATCGAGCCCGCCGCCGGGCATTTCGCAGCGCAGAGGAACGAGAGAAGCGGCATCATGCGCGACGGGATGAACCCGTCCGAGGAGCTGCTGGAGAAAGTCTGGCTGACGGCTACCGACATCGAAGAGAAGGGCGCACTCAAGAAACTCGAAGGGTGAGCCCGCCACACGAATCGCCCGTCGGCGCCTCGCTGGGCCGCGAGAGCCCTTGACCGTAACCTGAAGAGGGAAATCGTTTGAGAGCGCTTGACAGAAAGACGCTCCGCGACCTCGTCGCGAATCGCACCCAGGTCATCGCCGTGATCGTCATCGTCCTCCTCGGAGCGCTCGTCTTCACCGCTCTTAGCCTGGCACCGCGCGGTCTGCGGGCCTCGCTCGCCAGGACGTACCGGCAGACACGCTACGAGGACTTCTCTATAACGGTCGCGGGCGCGCCTTCGAGCGCCGTCGGAGAGGCGGCGGCGGTACCGGGCGTCTCCGCCGTCGAGGGCCGGATAGTCCGCGAATCCCCTGCTTCGATAAAGGGAAGGGAACTTACGGTCCGGACGATCTCGCTTCCCGACGGCAAGAGGCCTTCGGTCGATTCACTGCTCCTTGAAAGCGGAGCGTGGCCGGCCGGCGCGACAGCCGCCGGGGGGTCGCAGGCCGCCGCCGACCACCACCTGGCGTCCGAGTTCGACCTTCGCCCCGGCGACCGTGTCGACATGCTCTCGTTCGGCGACCGGAAGCAGGTCATCGTGTCCGCGGGAGCCGTGAGCCCGGAGTACGTACGGCTCGTGAGCGGTCGAGATTCCCTGCTCACCGATCCGGCTCAGTTCGGGGTCCTCTTCATGCCGGAGTCGTACATGCGCGCTCTCTACGGCCCTTCGGATTACAACTCGTTCGTGTTCAGGGTGAAGAAAGGCCAGGACCTTTCCGCCGTGATGGAGCGCGCGAGGGCCGTGCTCTCCCGGTACGGCGTGGTGGCGGCCACGCTCGGCACGCAGGAGCAGAGCTACAGGCTCACAAACATGGACCTCAGCAACATCGCTAACATGGCCGTCTTCTTCACACTGATGTTCCTCTGGGTCTCGGCCCTGGCGATATACATCGCCGTCTCGCGCCTCACGTACACTCAGCAGAAACAAGTGGGGGCCGCGAGGGCGCTGGGCTACTCGAGGCGCAGCATCACCGGCCACTTCCTGTCGTACGGGTTCGTCATCGGTCTCGCCGGCGGGCTCATCGGGGCCGTACTGG
>Ga0182017_10002164_pt1 | contig 14998 bp, 16 predicted proteins | sample 712E3DmetaG_FD_120492 | JGI IMG/M metagenome (GOLD analysis project Ga0182017, IMG submission 120492) | Permafrost microbial communities from Stordalen Mire, Sweden - 712E3D metaG | ecosystem: Environmental > Terrestrial > Soil > Wetlands > Permafrost | place: Sweden: Stordalen | collected... | reverse complement strand
CGGGTGGGGTTCTTCCACCTGAACCTGATGCTGGTGCTGGCCGGGGTCATCGGTGTCTTCCTGGCGCTCGACCTCTTCCTCTTCTATTTCTTCTGGGAGCTGATGCTCGTCCCGATGTATTTTCTCATCGACCTCTGGGGGCACGAGAACCGGCACGCGGCCGCGATCAAGTTCTTCCTGTTCACGCAGTTGGGCGGCCTGGTGATGCTGCTCGGGATCCTGGGACTGTATTTCGCGCACGGACAGGCGACGGGGCGGTACAGCTTCGACTACGCGGACCTTCTGGGGACGTCGATGTTGGCGGGGGTGGCGAGGTGGCTGATGCTGGGGTTCTTTGTGGGGTTCGCGGTGAAGCTGCCGGCGGTGCCGCTGCACCCGTGGCTAGCGGACGCACACACGGAGGCCCCGACGGCGGCGAGCGTGATCCTGGCGGGACTGCTCCTGAAGACGGGGGCGTACGGGATGCTGCGGTTCGTGGTGCCGCTTTTTCCGGGGCCGTCGCGGGAGTTCGCGCCGGTCTTCATGGTGCTGGGGGTGATCGGGATTCTCTACGGCGCGGTCCTGGCGTTCGCACAGACGGACCTCAAGCGTCTCGTGGCTTATACGAGCGTGAGTCACCTGGGATTCGTGCTGGTGGGGGTGTTTGCGCTGAACCAGGCGGCGCTCCAGGGCGCGGTGATGCAGATGGTGGCGCACGGGCTCAGCACGGGGGCGCTCTTCGTGCTGGTGGGGGCGATCGAGGCCCGCATCCACACGCGCGACCTGGGGCAGATGGGCGGGCTCTGGGCCGTCGCCCCGCGCATGGGGGCCGTGGCGATGTTCTTCGCGATGGCGTCGCTCGGACTTCCGGGGACGGGGAATTTCGTCGGGGAGTTCCTCGTCCTGATCGGAGCGTACCGGGTGAACGCGGCCATCGCCGCCGTGGCGACCGTGGGACTGGTGGCGGCAACCGTCTATGCCCTGTGGCTGGTCGGGCGCGCGTTCCACGGGCCGATGCTCCGGGAGCGGAAGATGCTGGACCTCGGAGTGCGCGAGATAGCGGTGTTGGGCGTGATGATGGTCGCGCTTCTCTGGCTCGGGTTCTTCCCGCAGACATTACTTGACACCACGGGCGCGGCGCTCAAGGGCTTGGGGCAGGCGGCGCAGTGGACGCAGGCGGCGGCCGGCGCGGCGACGGGAGGGTTGCCATGAACCCGGCCGACCTGAGGGCGCTTCTGCCCATCCTGGTGACGGCCGCGAGTGCGGTGATCGTCATGCTGGGGATCGCGGTGCGTCGCAGTCACGCGCTGACGGCGGGTCTCGCTCTCGGCGGCCTGGCGGCGGCGATGGGGGCGGTCCTCCTTGCGTGGCCGAGCATCCCGCGACAGGTGACGTCGCTCGTCATCGTGGACGGGTATTCGCTTTTCTTCACGGGGATGATTTCGGCGGCGGCGTTTTTCGTGGTGATGCTATCGCACGGGTATCTTCGGAAGCGCCGGTGCAAGCCCGAAGAGTTTTACGTGCTGGTGCTCCTGGCGACGACGGGGGCAATGGTGCTTGTCAGCAGCAACCACTTCGTTTCGCTCGTGCTGGGCCTTGAGTTGCTGAGCGTTTCGCTCTATGCATTGGTTGCTTACGTGCGGGATGACGGCCTTGACCTGGAAGCCGGCATGAAGTACCTGGTGCTGGGGGGGGCTTCTTCGGCGTTTCTGCTTTTCGGGATGGCCCTGGTATATGCCGACACGGGGTCGATGGACCTTCCGATGATCTGGAGACCGGCGACGATGGCGCCGGCGCATAGTTTCCTTCCGTTCGCGGGACTTGCCATGATCCTGGTGGGCATCGGATTCAAGCTGGGGCTGGTCCCGTTCCACCTGTGGACGCCGGACGTTTACCAGGGGGCGCCGGCGCCGGTGAGCGCGTTCGTCGCCACCGTGTCCAAGGGAGCGGTGTTCGCACTGGTCCTGCGCTCTTTTGCGCCGATGTGGAGCGACGGGGCGAACGGGGGACTGGCGAGTCTCTTCAGCGTGCTCGCCGTGGCGAGCATGTTTACCGGGAACCTGCTGGCACTGCTCCAGAACAACATCAAGCGGATCCTCGCGTATTCCTCGATCGCGCACATGGGGTATCTGCTGGTGGCGCTGGTGGCGAGCGGGAGCCTGGCGGCGGAGGCGGTGACCTTTTACCTGCTCGCGTATTTCATTACGATGCTGGGGGCGTTCGGGGTGGTGACGGTGCGCTCGTGGGGCGAGCGGGACGCGGACCGGATGGAGGACTACCGCGGACTCGCTTGGCGAGAGCCGTGGACGGCCGGGGTGCTGACGGCCATGGCCCTGTCGCTGGCGGGAATTCCGCTGACGGCGGGGTTCGTGGGGAAGTTCTACGTGCTCTTTGCCGGGGTGAGTTCGAGTCTCCGGCTTCTGGTGCTGGTGATGGCGGTGAATAGCGTCATCGGGCTCTTCTACTACCTGCGCATCGTGGTCACCCTCTTCCGGCAAGCGGAAGGGGAGGCGTCGGGGGCCGCCGCGAGGGAGGTCCCGGTTCGGCGCGAGGGCGTGCCGCTCATGGCTGCACTCGCGCTTTCGGCGCTCACGGTGCTCTTGGCGGGTCTTGGGGTCTATCCCGGACCGGTCATCGAGCTGATCCGGAGTCTCGTTGCAGGTATCCTGTGACTTAGAGCCTATCCGAACAACCCCGCAAGCGGTGTTGCAGCGGTTTTCCTTCCTCTTTCCTCCTTTGTCCTTTCTTTCCACTCCTTTTTGACCCGCCGACGGGGATTCCGGTGAACCTTTGTCGGGGAATGAACGCTCTGCTATGCGAGGGGCGGAACAGAAAGCCCTCGCTCCCGAGGGAATGCGTACTGTGCAAAGAAACGGAACACGGTCGGCTTCTTCAGCGGCCCGCTGACGAGGAGGAGTCCATGAGGAATTCGGCGTCCGCATATCCTGTGCTCGTGGTAACACAACTGAGCAAGCGGTTCCGGCACGGAAACGAGGCCGTGGAAGCGGTGAAGGAGGTGAGTCTGAGCCTGGAGAGAGGGGACTTCGTGGCGGTGATGGGTGCGAGCGGGTCGGGGAAGAGCACGCTCCTGCACCTGATCGCCGGACTGACCGCTCCCGACGAGGGGACGGTGACGATTGCGGGGTCCGATATCTTCGCGATGCGGGACCACGAGCGCACGGTGTTCCGGCGCCGGGAGGTGGGGCTCATTTTCCAGGCATTCAACCTGATCCCGTCGCTGTCGGCGGAAGAGAACATTGCGCTGCCGCTCCTCCTGGGCGACGGGAAGGACGGGAAGCAGGGGAAGGAGCGGGTGGAGCGTCTCATCTCGAGGCTGGGTCTCGTGGGGGTGCGGTCGAGGCGGCCGGACGCGATGAGCGGGGGCGAGCAGCAGCGGGTCGCCATCGGACGGGCGCTGGTCACCAGGCCCTCGCTGATCCTGGCCGACGAGCCGACCGGGAGTCTGGACTCGGTCAATGGGCGGAAGCTGTGCGAGAATTTTGCCGAGCTCTGTCATGAGGACGGGGCGGCGGTGCTCATGGTCACACACAATCCCACGGTGGCATTCCACGCGGAAAAGGTGGTGGTGCTGCACGACGGCCGGGTGGCGCACCAGTGCCGGACGAAGGACTACGGGACGGTGCAGGAGTTCACGTGCGACTGCATCGAGCGGACGCAGGCCATCGAGGGGGCGGTCCAGTGAGAAGATTCCTCGTGTTGGCGAGACTGGTGCTGGAGGAGGCCGCGAAGAGCCGGGGACGCACGATCCTGGGCCTGGCGGGCGTGGCGATTTCGGTGTGCCTGGTGGTGTGGGTGATCCGAGGATACGAGGCGGTGGCGAGGGGGTCGGCCTATGCGGAGCGCAAGCAGGGGGGCCGGTATGACGTGGTGATCTCGCCGAAGGACCGGATGTCGCCCGGGGGGGGGGCAGATCAGTCCCGCGATTTGCGACGAGGTCCGCAGGGACCCGTCGGTTGCGGAGTTGGAGGAAGCGGTGCGCTCGCGGGTGAGGATTGTCAAGCCGGAGATGAACCTGCCCGGGCCTTTCGGGGGTGGGATGCTCATGGGGACGGGGACGAAGGAGCCGCCAGGGGAGTTGGTCGAAGGACGGTGGCTAACCGCCACTCCGGGCGCCTTCGAGACGGTCATTTCGACCGCGTTCCAGGACCGTCGGAAGCTGAAGGTTGGCGATGAGATGACCGTCGGAGGGAACGGCAGCGAAGTCGCGGTCGTGATCGTGGGGACGGTGCGACGCGAAGGGGGTTTGGGGCCGATGGGGTCGCCCATGACGGCAGACATGTGCGTGTCGCCGTCGGTCGCCGAACAGATCAACGGATTTTCCGGCCGACCGAACGTGATCGGCATTGTCCTCAAGGACGCCTCGGCGGCGGGGCAGTTCGCCAAGACCTGGCAGGCCAAGGCGGCCGCCCTGGACCCGCCCGTCACCTTCCGATCGCTTCGCGACAAGGAAGACGACCCCATGGGTGACCGGATGGTCGGGATGATCCGGGTGCAGGAGACGAACGCGGCGATGCTGTCGTTTCTCGCGGCCGGATTCATCATCTTTACGACGCTGAGCGTCGCGGCGCGGGAGCGGACGCGACAGTACGCGATCCTGCGGGCGGTGGCGCTTTCGCGGATGCAACTATCGTCCATGATCGTATTCGAGGCGATGCTGTTTGCCGTTGCTGCTGAGCAAAAGACCACAGGGCACAAATCCCCGCTTTGAGAAAACTCCCTAAATGCTCGCAAAAGGTCTTGACCTCGGAGACCTTGGGATGCATAATACCGCTTTTGACCGGGTTGGGGAGTTTGCGCGGTCCCAGACGTAACCGGTCGTGGACAAAGACGTTACGCGCCCGTAGCTCAGTACGGATAGAGCGGCGGTTTCCTAAACCGCAGGCCGACGGTTCGAATCCGTCCGGGCGTACCAGGAGATTCTCCCAGGTCGCGGCGTACATAGAACAGTCCGAGTTCGAGGGTCTGAGGTCTTGGCAAAAGCCGACGCAGGTCTCATCGATCTTCATACGCACACGTTGTTCAGCGACGGCGAGCTTCTTTTATCGGAGCTGGTTCGCAGGGCCGAGGTCGTCGGGTGCCGGGTCATCAACGTCAGCGACCACGCCGACCTTTCGAACATGGATTTTCTGATCCCGAGGGTGGTGAAGGCGTGCGCGGAACTCAACCGGCTGGGGCGACTCCGGGTCATCGCAGGGGTTGAGATCACCCACTGTCCTTTGAAACAGATACCGCGCCTGGTGAAGGAGGCCCGCAGCCTGGGCGCACAGCTCGTGACGGTTCACGGCGAGACGCTGAGCGAGCCGGTGATGGAGGGGACGAACCGCGCGGCGATCGAGGCGGGGGCCGACATCGTTGCGCATCCGGGACTCCTCAGCGAAGCCGACGCAGCGCTGGCGGCGGAACGGGGCGTGGCCCTCGAGATCTCGGGCCGGAAGGGACATTCCCTGGCGAACGGTCACGTCGCGAGTCTCGCTCGGCGGACCGGCGCCAAGCTCGTCTTCGGGAGCGACGCGCACGACGTGGGGGACCTCGTCAGCAGGGAAGATGCCGAGCGGATCCTGCTCGGGGCGGGACTCGAAGCCCACGAACTGAACGTTGTCTGGCAGAACGCCGAAGAACTGGCGAAGAAGGCTTTTCCGGGGTGAGGTCCTCCCCGGGCGCGTCCCGGGGGGCGCCCGGACGAGAGTCGCGCGGCAGAGAGAGAGAGAGGGAGGATGAACATGAACAGATGCTTGACAGTTGCCGGGCTCGTTGCGATTGCCTTCGTGTTGGGTTGTGAGCCGCAGCGGACGCTCGTGCCGCGGATAGAGCCGCTGACGAAGGACGTCCCGGTGCCCCTCGACTTCCGGTTCGAGCCGGCGCAAAGCACCGAGTTCTCCAGTCAGACCACCACCGAGCGTCACAGCAGCTACTACTACACGGGATGGGCGTACTTCGAGGACGTCGTGGACTTCTACAAGCGACGGATGCCGGTGGAAGGGTGGCGACTGCAGCAGGACGTGGACACCGGCGGACGAAAGACGCTCTTCTTCAAGAAGACGGGCCCCGGCGCCGGCCTGGAGCCCAGGACCGAGGCCCCGACCTGTATTGTCACGATCTTCGCCAATGACCAATACGCCACCGCGGTGCGGATCATCCGCACGGAAAAGTAGAGGAGTCACGGATGACCTTCAAGAGAAAGGCGGAACCCGGCCCGGTCCCGCTCGTCGAGCGAATCTGGGAGACCTACGGCACGTGGATCACCGGGGCCATCGTCTTGGCGCTCGCCGCGGCGCTGGGGGGGATGCTGCTGCAGCGACATCGCGAGAACCGGTTCCTCACGGGGGTGGCGGACCTGGAGACTATCAGCCAGGATGATCCGACGGCGGCGATGCACCTCAAGCATCTGGAAAACGATTACGGCGATACGTCGCTCGGTCCGCGGATTCAACTCAAGTGGGCACAAGTGCTATACCGGGACGGCGATTTCGACGGTGCAGAAAAGCGGTTCAAGCAGGTGGCCGAGAACGTCAAAGCCGGGCGGCTGGAGCGGCTCGAGGCCGGGCTGGGACTCGCCTACGTCGCGCAGGAAAAAGGAGACCTCGTCGAGGCAAGAAAGCGGTACGAGCAGGCGGAAAAAGACGGTCTCTTTGCGTTTGAAGCGCGCCGGATGCTCAGTCTGCTCGACAAGATGCAGAAGAACGTCGCAAGCCGAGCCGGGGAGAAAGGAACGAAGCCGTAGCCGGTCGCATGTTGGGACGACGATCCCTTTCGGCTCGTCCGTAAGTGCTTACGCAGCACAAGGTTGTGTGCTACCGTGTCATGGGTATTGAAGGATTCACCAGAGGGAGATCCAAGGGATGCCTGATTTTCAAACGATCAGTGAGAAGCTTCAGCAAGGCAGGGCCGAAGAGGTCAAGAAGCTGGTTCAGGCCGAGGTTGCCGCTGGGACGCCGGTCGGCGACATTCTGCGGCAGGGTCTCATTGCCGGGATGGGCGTCATAGGGGCGAAGTTCAAGAAGAACGAGGTGTACGTCCCGGAGGTTCTGATTGCGGCGAGAGCTATGCACGCGGGACTTTCGGTGCTCGAGCCGCTCCTGGCAAAGGCGGGAGTGAAACCGCTAGCCAAGATCGCCATCGGGACCGTCAAGGGAGACCTGCACGACATCGGGAAGAACCTCGTGGCGATGATGCTGAGAGGCGCCGGGTTCGAGGTGGAAGACCTCAAGATCGACGTGACCACGGAGAAGTTCATCGAGGCGGCGCGTGGAGGGGCGAAGCTCATCTGTCTATCGGCGCTTCTCACCACGACGATGCCCCAGATGAAAGCGGTCGTCGCCGCCATGAAGAGCGCCGGCATAACGACGCCCGTGATCGTCGGCGGCGCGCCCGTCACCCAGAGCTACGCCGACGAGATTGGCGCCCAGGGCTACGCGTCCGACGCCGCCAGCGCCGTGGACGTCGCCAAGAAGCTGCTTCAGGTGCAGTGAGGACGCGCATTCCACGGAGTCTCGGGGGAGGACCGGCGGTTACCGCTCGGTCCTCCTCTTTTCTTTTGCCCGGCGAAGAGGACTCATGACCGAAGACACGTCCAGGACCGAGAAGATCCACTTTGCGGTGCCGCGGAAGTACCCCGAGCCCAAGCGGCTCGACCGGTACCTCTGCGGCCGCTACCCGCACCATTCACGGGCCCTCTTTCAGAAACTCATCCGCACCGCCGTGGTGCTCGTCAACGGGCGTCGCTCCAAGCCCGCCTACCTCGTCCAGCAGGGAGACCTCATCGACATCGAGCTTCCGGTGGTCGAGACCGGCGTCATCCGGCCCGAGCCGATCCCGCTCGACGTGATCTTCGAGGACGAGAACATCCTCGTGCTCAATAAGCCCGCGGGAATCGTGGTGCACCCGGCGCGCGGACACATGACGGGCACCATCGCCAACGCACTCAGGTACCACACGCGCGAGCTCTCGACGATGGGCGGACTCTATAAGCCCGGCATCGTGCATCGGCTGGACAAGGACACGACGGGGGTGCTCCTGGCCGCGAAGAACGACTCGGCCCACCGGCACCTCGGCCGGCAGTTCGAGAAGCGCCGGGTGGAGAAGGAATACCTCACGGTGGTGCGCGGGGACCTCGAGTTCGACAGCGACGTGATCGACCGTCCGCTGGGACGTCACGCGCACGACCGCAGGCGCATGGCCGTGCGTCAGGACGGGAGACAGTCCGAGAGTTTCTACGAGGTGATCGAGCGGTTCGGGGGGTATTCGTACGTGCGGATTGCGCCGAAGACCGGACGCACCCACCAGATCCGCGTGCACCTGGCGAGTCTTGGTCATCCGGTGGTGGGCGACCGCGAGTACCGGGGGCCGGTTCCCACCTGGCGGTCTCTGGGACTCGAGCCCGAGACCGCGACGGAGGACCCCGACGGGCCCGTCATCGCCCGACAGGCCCTGCACGCCCGGAGAATACGCTTTTTCTACCCGGGGACCGACCGCCGGATGGAGTTTACGGCGCCGCTCCCCGAGGATTTCGAGCGTCTGCTCCGGGCGCTCCGCCGCACGGTCCAGACGCGAAGCGAATAATTCGCATTGACACCTCCCGGGTCCGGCGATATACTGAGTAGGAAGTTATTTTCCTGACAGAAGGGGTGCGCAAAATGTCCGAAACGCTCTTGACGACGCCGATGGGGCTCCTGGGCGGCCTGGGGCCCTGGGAAGTCATCGTGATCGCCCTGGTGGCACTGCTCCTTTTCGGGAAGCGACTTCCCGAGGTGGCGCGGTCGGCTGGCAAGGCGGTCGTGGAGTTCAAGCGGGGGCTGCGTGACGTGGAGAGCGATATCGAATCCCATGTGGACGAAGACGCCTCCAAGACCCCGAAGACCACGACGCCCCCGGAGGATCAGGAGAAGAAGGGGTAGTGCGGCGCAGGACGCGTTGAATCGATTGCGGGGCTCCCGGGAGGGAGCCTCGTTTATATTTGAGCTATCGCGGTGTCTCGCTTGCGGTTTCCGGCCTCGCGTGCCGGGACCGGACCTTTGCACGCTCATCCGATGAGTCAACGTGCCGACGGATACCGTGTCGCGACGACACGGTTCCGCAGCCTGAGAGGCGCCAGATGGAAACTCAACAGCTCAAATCCGCCGTCGCGCTGTTGTCGGTGGTCTCCAACGCGACCCTCGTGACACTCAAGATCATCATCGGGCTGCTCATCGGCTCGGTGTCGGTGATCTCCGAGGCGATCCACTCAGGCGTGGACCTGGTCGCGTCGATCATCGCTCTTGTTGCAGTCAGGACGGGGGCCAAGCCGGCCGACACAAGACATCCCTTTGGTCACGGCAAGATCGAGAACATCTCCGCGGCCATCGAAGCCATATTGATTTTCATCGCCGCCGCCTGGATCATTTACGAAGCAATCTTGGAGCTTGTCCACCCCAGGGAAGTGGAGAGCCCCGGCTGGGGAGTGGCCGTCATGGCCGGCTCGGCGGCGGTCAACGTGGTCGTCTCGAGTCTCCTCTTCAAGGTGGGCCGCAAGACGGACTCCGTCGCCCTTCAGGCCGACGCCTGGCACTTGCGCACCGACGTCTATACCTCGGTCGGAGTGATGGGCGGACTTGGCATCATCTGCCTGGGGGAGCGTTTCTTCCCGAACGTGGACCTGCACTTCGTGGACCCCCTGGCGGCCATCGTCGTGGCATTGCTGATTGTCAGTGCGGCATGGACGCTGACTCGCCGGTCGGTCGTCGATCTGCTCGACGTCAAATTGCCCGTCCAGGAGGAAGAGCGCCTGTGCGCGATCCTGGCCGGCTTCGAACCCAGGGTTCGCGGGTTTCATCAAATGCGCACGCGCAAAGCCGGTCCGGCCCGCTTCGTCGAGTTCCATATCTTCGTCGACAGTCACATGACCGTGCTGGAATCCCATGAACTCAGCCACGCGGTGGCCGCGTGTATCCGAGAGAACTTCCCCGGCACCACGGTGACCATTCACGTGGAGCCGTGCCGCGGCGACTGCTTCGACAAGCGCTGCACGGGTTGTCTGCTCGACGAGGAGCAGCGCCAGGCGATCCGCGAGACAAACTTCGCGCCCCCGACCCCTCCGACATGAACCGTTGCGACACGGATGAGACTCAGGCCCGGAACGTGTAATCGTGCCATCTGGCGAGGATCGTGCCGTGGGGGGTCAAAAAGGAAAGACGGGCGGCGGTTCCGGCAGGCCCCTGGGGCCTGCCGCGAGCGGAAAACTGCGCACAGGCAGATAAGCCCACCGCTTCTCCATGGGTGCGCCGCCTGTGGCACAAGAACGGTTCGTTGTTCTCTGCCTACTGCTTGGGTCGTGCCTGGTTGACGACGAGTTTGCGTCCGCCCAGCTCGGTTCCATTGAGTGCCTGGATGGCCGCCTCGGCCTCACTGTCGTTTTCCATCTCGACGAAGCCGAAGCCTCGCGAGCGACCGGTCTGCCGGTCCATGACCACCTTGGCCGTGCTGACGGTTCCGTGCGCCGCGAATGCCTCTTGCAGTTCGGCGTCGGACATGCCGTAGGGCAGGTTGCCCACATAAATGTTCATCATTCCCTCGCTCCCGGCGACGATCCGGTTGGTCCTCTCAAGGGTTCCAAGCCGGAGGGACGTCGCAATGACCAGTAACCGTCCAGTGCACCGTGCACCGGCGTCGGGTATGATGGCGATTGTTCCATGAGAAGTCAAAACAAAATTCCCGCGGCCGGGGGAGGGGGGGCGAAAGAGGACTTCATCGGTCCTGTTTGCCTCCGGCGAAAGGGTTTGACTCCCCTCCCAAGGCCCCCTATATTGACCCACGCGTCACCGTCCCGGACGAACACACTGCGAGGTTCCGTGTGTGATCCTCTACCGGATTTGCTATGCTGTCCTGCGGCTCTTTCTTCCCCTGCTTCTGGACATCCGGATTACGGGGAGTGACAACATTCCGCGTTCGGGTCCGGTGCTCCTCGTCTCCAACCACGACAGTTACGCCGACCCGGTGGTGTTGGGTGCGGCGTGTCCCCGCCCGGTGCATTACCTTGGCAAGCGCGAACTTTTTGAGCACAGCCGGGTCTTCGCGTGGCTGCTCCGGACGCTCGGGTGTGTCCCCATCAATCGCGACCGGAACGCGTCGAGCGCCATTCGGAAGGCCGAGGAACTGCTGGATGCCGGCGGGGTGGTGGGACTCTTCCCGGAAGGGGGGATAGAAACAACGGGTGATTTGAAGGGCGGTGTCGCTCTCATCGCCATGCGGTCGGGGGCGCCCGTCGTTCCGGTGTATCTCAGCGGGACGTGGAGGATGCACGAGATCGGGGCATGTCTCCTGCGGTCGTGCCGGGTGCGCGTGGAGGTGGGAAAACCGATCTGGGTGAGCGACGCCGACGGAACGTCGAACCGCGCCGAACGCGCTGAGCGGCTGATGGAAGCCCTCCGGTCTTACATCGTCCGCGATGACGAAGCTGCGCGGGGACGCATCACCGGCGCGCGTTCGCCGCGCCGACGCTAATGGAGGACGGGTTTTGCGGACGGGACGACGACGAGTTCCGCGGAGCTCAAGCCCTCGTCGTTCTCGTCCTGGCCCCCCGTGATGAGGACGGAGCCGTCGGCGAGCACGGTGGAGCGGTGGTCGTCGCGCGGCACGCTCAAGGGCGGCAGCTTCGAGAACCTCTCGCTCTTCGGGTCGAAGACCTCGACGTGGTCCAGCACGATGTCTTTCCCGCCGGGCCCCGCGTGGTTGTCTTCGCCTCCGGTGATGAGGACGCGCCCGTCGTCCAGCAGGTCCGCGGTGTGGTCCTCGCGCTGGCGGTTCATCCGTCCCGCGAGCGTCCGGAAACGGTGGGTTCTCGGGTCGAAGATCTCGGCGACGTCCAGCGACTTTGCGTCCAGCCCGGTTCCCCCCGTGACGAGCAGCCGTCCGTCGGCGAGTCTCGTGGTGCGGTGGTCCGTGCGGGGAAAGCCCAGCGGCGGTCCCCACGCCACGGTCTCCTTCGCCGCGTCAATGATCTCCGTGCGCTTCTCCCAGGTTCCGCCGATGATCAGCACGCGTCCGTCGTCCAGGAGCGTCGCGGTATGTCCCTGGCGCGGGACGTTGAGCGACGCTGCAAGCAGCCGGCTGGTTTGTGTCCTGGGGTTGTACGCCTCGACGGACTTCATGTATCGCCGCTCCTCGTGGACGCCCCCGTCGTGGAAGGTGACGGCTTCCCGCATCCCGCCGACGAGGAGGATGCGGCCGTCCGCCAGGAGCGTCGCGCTGTGCATGGCCCGCGGCTCGCAGATTTCGCCCCCGGGCTCGAGCGCGTCCGGGCGCGGATAGAAGAGGTCCACGGCGGCCCCGGGCGACCCGCCGATGAGTGCGACGCATCCGTCCGCAAGAACCGTGTCGGTGAAGAGCACGCGCACGGTCGTCATCTGAGCGACCACGCGGAAGGTGAGCGATTTCGGGTCGAAGATCTCGACGTCGCTGTTGCCCGGCGGGAGAAGCCCCCGCGTGTTCTGGAACCCTCCGGCGACGAGCACCCGTCCGTCCGGGAGCGTCGCCTGGATGTGTCCAATGCGGCCCAGGTGCATGGTCAGCGGGTGAGCGGGCGCGGCGGGGGGAGAGCCGTCCGGGCGCTCACACCCGGAAAACAACAGCACGACACTCAGCACCACCAGGAGATGTCGGCGCAAGCGGGCCTCCGAGGCGAATGACGGTCGGTTTCCCCTAATGTACACCGATGTTGGAGGAAGTCAACCCTTCGACAGGCTCGGGACCTTCGGCGCTTCTGACGGGCGGGCTTTCGGGGTGCCGAGCGGGGTTTTCGCTTGCAAAGGCCGCACAGGTGCGGCAAACTGACCGGGACTAAACGCACGGAACTTGCACGTCCACCCGGATTCCCGTCAGGTGAGCCTCATGGACTATCGCGTCGCGCTCGACATTTACAAGGGACCGCTTGACCTCCTCCTCTATCTCATCCAGGAGAGCGAGCTGGACATTTATGACATTCCCATCGCCACCATCACCGACCAGTACATGAAATACCTCGGGCTCATCCAGATGATGGACCCGAACATCGCCGGGGATTTCCTGGTCATGGCGGCGACGCTCATGGAGATCAAGTCCCGGATGCTGCTGCCCCAGGCGGAAAGCGCCGAAGGCGAGCAGGCCGAAGGGGACCCGCGCATCGAGCTCATCCGTCAGCTCATGGAATACAAGAAATTCAAGGAGGCCGCGGCGGCCCTGGCGGAGCGACGCGCGGACCAGTTGGACCGGTTCGGACGCGCCGGTCGCCAGGATTTCCCCGACGCTCCCCGCGAGCCGGACGCGGTCGAGATGTCCGAGGTCAGCATCTGGGACCTCCTGTCGGCGTTCGAGCGGATGATGCGCGAGACGCTGCGTCTCGCCCCGAAAACCATCGTGGATCGTGACGTCCCGGTCCGACAGCACGTTGAGATGATCCTGCGGATGCTCCGCGTGCAGGGGGTGATCACCTTCTTGACCATTTTCGAGACCTGCGAGGACCGCATCGAGGCGATCGGCGCGCTTCTTGCACTCCTCGAGATGACCCGCGCGAAGATCATCCATCTGGAGCAGGCCCCGCCCCCCCAACACGGCAAATCCTGTTCGGAAACCCCCGTCCCCGGGCCCTCGACCATCCTCGTGAAACTCGTGGACGAGCGGAACGTGGAGAAGTTGCTCCAGGAGATCAGCGAGAAGCACGTCGGCATGGCCGGCGCGCCGGAAACGAACGTGTCAAACGAGACGGGCGCCCAGGCGGCGCGCCCTGAGCCTGCCGTCGGCGAAACACCTCCGGCCCAGTCGCAAGAGGAACCTCCCGCCGAGGAGACCCCTGCCGAGGAGCCGCCCGAAGAGCCGCTGGCAGTAGAAACCCCGGCTCGCACGGCGCCCGCCGATGAGCCCGAACCCGAGGAAGAACCGGACGAGGAGATCGAAGAAATCCGCCGGATTGAAATCAAGGAGGTGAACCTCGATGGACAACAGACAGAACCCGATTCAGCGACGGAAGAGCGAACAGAGGACGCACCCCTGGCTCAAGAACCCCCAGGGGAAGCACCCGGCCATGCCTCACCGGATGCAGGCCCGCCGAAAGGGCCGGTAGCCGGTGCCTGACCCCCTCTTGGTCTCGCCAAAGGAACCCGCATGACCCAGGAAACTTCCGGTCCCAAACTGTCGGCCGACCGCGTCATCTACCTCTACCGGCGACAGGTTAACTTCGCGGTGCTGTGGAACATCGTGAGCAGTCTCGCGGGTCTCGGGCTTGCGATCCTCTTCTGGTTCCTTCTCGAGACCCTGTGGCTTCGCCTGGCCCTGGCGGCGATTGCGATCCTGGGAAGCGGGGTCGCACAGCGAATGGTGGCATTGCGGGTGAAGTGTCCGGCGTGCGGCGGCCGCCCGCTCGGACACATCAACTCCATCTTCCAGACCCGCAGCGTCCGGGCGTGTCCCGACTGCGGGACGAAGCTTCGAGGCTGAGACGCCGCCGCGAAACCCCGGGATCGGCTCAGACCTCCCGCGGGGCGGCCTTTTTCCTTGACATGCGCGGGTTCGAATGTATCATGCTATCGTTTCCCGACGCCGGGGTCGGCGCCCGGGGTGACGGATCCGGATCTCAACAGGAGGAGTGCGCGTGACGGTGAAAGTGAATGCCGACGAGTGCGTGGGCTGCGAGAACTGCGTGCCGGTCTGTCCGACCGAGGCCATCACCATCGTCGATGGAAAGGCCGTGATCGATCAGAAGAAGTGCAACCAGTGTCTCACCTGCATCGAAGAGTGTCCGACGGATGCCATTCACGAGGAGTAGCCCAGGGGCTTCATCCGACGATTGCACGGAGTGGGACAGGTTGACTCCGAAGGACCCCATCAGGGCGCCGCGACCGAAACACCGGACGCGGCGCCCGTTTTTCTGCACGGACTGAACCAGGCATGAACTACCTCGCGGACCTCCTCGGCGAAACCGGACGGCTGAAGGCACGTCGGCTGGTGCTGCATTTTCCCGCGCTTCCCGCGGAGTTCGACGGCTTTCGCATCT
>Ga0182017_10002161_pt1 | contig 15007 bp, 13 predicted proteins | sample 712E3DmetaG_FD_120492 | JGI IMG/M metagenome (GOLD analysis project Ga0182017, IMG submission 120492) | Permafrost microbial communities from Stordalen Mire, Sweden - 712E3D metaG | ecosystem: Environmental > Terrestrial > Soil > Wetlands > Permafrost | place: Sweden: Stordalen | collected... | reverse complement strand
TAAAAATACGTGGTTTTAAAAGTATTTTATGTGATATATTTTTGTATTACTGATGACCGGCTGGTTTTCCAAACGACCTGTGTATTATGATATTTTCTGGAAATTTGCCGGCAGCGGCTTTCGTATGGCCTGTTTGGGGGGGCACCCCTTTGTTTCGTGTGGAACCTGCAAAAGAAGGGATAACCCTTTTTTTGAAAATTATCAAAAGAAGCTAGTTGTAGTTATATACTTGATACTATATAAATCAATTGGAATGTTATATAAGATATTTTCAAAAAAGAACGACCCGATGGATTGGCAAACTATCTGCGGGTATTACACGATCATCTCTAATATCTGTTCCACTGGAACTAATGGGGTGTGCCCGTGGAAGGGATACAAATCAGACAGGAATATTCAGACACGAACCAGAAGGACGGAATTCTCAATACCGATAACAGGTAACATCTCATCTGCTATGAGCCATAACCATATCAGACCATTTGGTATCACAGGTGCAGTTATCACCGTTTCAACAACCAGGACTGATGATACCGATACCAGCGGGAAAACAATCTCCAGACTCCTTGAAGAGAAGTCCATCCCGATTACTCATTATGCCATCGTTCCTGATCGTGTGGATGCAATTCGGAATGAGCTTTTTATTGCCCTGAAAAAAGCCAATTGTATTGTGATCAATGGGGGTACCGGGCTGACTTACGATGACTGTACCATCGAAGCAGTTTTGCCCCTTCTTGAGAAGAGGATTGAAGGATTCGGGGAATTCTTCCGGATGAAGAGCATTCAGCAGATTGGCACAGCTTCGATGTTGTCCCGGGCGGTCGCCGGGATCATTGGTGGGAAAGCTGTCTTCTGTATCCCCGGATCAACACCTGCCGTCACCCTGGCAACCACCGATCTGATCCTGCCTGAAATAGCGCACATCATCAGCCATGCGAACTGGTAAGCCGATAACCCCTTTTTTGAAACAATAGAAAACCCGGAATGATATCCTGAAAATTATCGCATGACCTGTAGCAACGCAACCCGCTCGAGCACCAGATCAACAATCCGCTCGTTCCCACCGGCAGCTTCGATTTCATCATCAGAAATTGCAAATGACTCCATCAATCGGGCTCTTTTTTCAGGATCAATGGTATCCCAGCTTTCCTGAACAAAGCGGAACAGGGATTCAAGTTCGGCCCAGACCGTTTCCCTCGCAGGGTAACAGCAGATATATAACCGGTTCTCGCCCTCGTGGATCCCAAAAGTGGCGGCAATGCTGCACTGACGGGAACCAGCGGCAAACAGGAGTGTCTCCATCTCAATTGTGTTTGAAATAACCACCCCCTCTTCAAATACCCGCACCGCTCGTGCCACTGCAGTCGCAGCATGGATTCTGCCGGCAATCATGTCCGCATTAAAACAGATAATGTGGGTGTTATGGACCACTGCAACCGCCCGGAGATCGCGGAGGAAAGCTGCCAGGTCATGAACCGAACATCGTGCGGCACGGATATCACTGGCAGCTGGCCGATGGGGCATTCAATCACCTGAAGTGATAAAGTGTTGACTGGCCATCATTATTATCCTCTTCTGAAGAAGTCTTTTTCCGTGGGCTATCCCGCTCAGGTATTGCCACACCCACCGTCTTTTTACCCTTGAGCTGAGCGAAGATCTGTTCTGCAATTCCACGACCGATAATCCGCGTTACGGACTCGAGGCCGGCTGCAAGAACAGCATCCGGGGAAGTAATATTATTGTTGAACAGACGACGTGCCCTGACCCTTCCGATACCTCGCAGTTTCACCAGCGGCAGGAGCTCGCGCCGTATGCCGTTCTTCATGCAGATTTCATATTCCCGGATCTGCATAGAGAATGTAGGTGCAAACATGCGGGAGAGCTCAGTGGTGGCGTGCAGGAGCCAGTTGACGCTTTCGACCATTCCATACACGTCTCCAGGACCTACCGCGTAGCGCTCACAGATTCTCGCATCGGGAAGTTCATCGGTCCAGTCTGTAAGAAGCATTGCAGTCTTGATCGCACGGAAATATTCCTCGTCCTCATCGGGGGGCATGGGAAGCCAGAGTCCCTCCTCGTGCTCACCGATTATCCGCTCCAGCTGCGGCCGGTCTGAATTCCGGACATAGAGACGGGGCATATCGGGTGTGCTGCAGATGAGCTGGAGGAGACCAATATCGGCATAGTCCGTTCTCTCCCTGAGCGTGGTGACGATTTGGGCTGCACTCCGGGGATCGATATAAAGCCGGGAGACCAGCGAGCCGAACTCGGTTGCCCCGAGATGCTCGCCGATCTCCAGCACCATCTCCATATCAACGAGGAACATCAGGGCGGAATCCACTGCCCGCTGCATGAGGCGGCCCTGGCGATGTTCATGGACGTAAAAGCTCCGGTTCATGAATGACGTCAGTTCATGACGGGTGCCTGCAAACCCTGAGGCAATGAGGGAGAGCACGTGGGTAAACAGGGCCGTGGGTTCGGCGATCTTGGAATGCACTTCTTCAGCAGGCGCTTCGATGTACCACTCAAACAGCTCCTCTACCTGTCCCACATCCTTGGCTATGAGTACTGCCTCGCCATAGGGGTCGAGCCGTGGCCGTCCAGCCCGTCCTGCCATCTGGTGGTACTCGCTTGCCGGGATCGGCTGCATCCCCACCCCGGCAACAAACCGGAGGTAATCGCGGATGATGACCCGCCGGGCAGGGAGGTTCAGTCCTGCAGCAAGGGTCGGAGTGGACGAGATGCACTTGATCAGCCCTTTCCGGAACCCTGTCTCGACGATCCGCCGCTCCTCGCGGCTCAGGCCGGCGTGGTGGAATGCGGAGCCTCTGGCAACACACAGGGCAAGGCTCTTTGCCATCTCCGTTTCAGCGGTGGCACTGAGCCGATCTGCGCAGGTCTTCAGTTCCGGGTCGTCGCTCTTGATCGCCCCGGCAGCCCGTTTGGCGAAGGCCTCAGCATTCCGGCGCGAGGAGACAAAGACCAGGCATTGTCCGCCCTCAGCAATGGTATCCAAGCAGAGGTTGAGGTCCTCATAGTTCTTGGATACCTGTTTTACCGGGCGATCCCCTTCCCGGAAATGGATCCGGTCGTTCCAGAATACCCCCTGCCGGAGGTCGACCGGTCGCCAAATGCTGGTAACGAGTTCTGCCCCAAGCCACCCGGCGAGCATCTGAGGGTTGCCGATGGTTGCCGAGAGGCCGATCACCTGCATGGCCGGGTTCCGGAACCGCAGCTTGGCGATCACCATCTCAAGGGTGGGCCCGCGGTTCTCTGAGTCAATGAGGTGGATCTCATCTATAACGAGAAGGGTGATATCATGGATCCAGCGGGTACGGTTCCGTAAGAGGGAGTCAACTTTCTCGCTCGTGGCAACGATGATGTCATTCCTGCCGAGCGAGTCATCACGGCGGTCGAAATCCCCGGTAGCAATCCCGACCCGTACACCCTTGTTGGCAAACTCATCGAATTTCTCGCTGGCAAGCGCTTTGAGTGGGACAATATAGAGGCATTTTCCTTTTTTTGCAATGTGGGCATGCATCGCCATCTCGGCGATCAGGGTTTTGCCGCTTGCGGTGGGGATGGACACGAGCAGGTTCTTTCCCTCCAGCATCCCCGTCTGTATGCAGTCTGCCTGCGGGGGATAGAGCTCCACGATACCGCTTGCGAGGTAATGCTGTTTGAGATTTTCCGGGATCGGGAGTACGGAAGTCAGCACGGCAAAAACCTTCCAATGACCCCTTTAATTCCACTGAAATTCGCTGGTATTATGGCTCGTTTTAGTAATACTAACCATAATGCGGAATTACCCTCCACTGGAAATAATGGGAAAGACATAAATGTAAATTGATGTTTTTATTTCGGGGCCATCTTTAGTAATAATAACTGATCATGTCCTGTTTTGACTCTTTCTTTTTCTTATCAAGGAAGGCAAAGACATTTTCATGAGGGACTCCCTCAATGAGCATATCGATTGCCGCCCGTGCCGTCTTCATTTGCTCCGGATACCCAATGAGTGCTACCGTCTTACCCAAAACGGAGATCTCGACATCGGTCATGTCTTCGATCTGTTCGCGGGCCCGGCCGTCTTTCCCGATAATTCTGCCCCTAAGACGGTCCAGTTGCCGGGGACCTTCCGCCATTGCCGAGAGGTCGATAACATCGAGGAGCAGATCCTCGTCCTCGATCATCTCGAAGGCACGCTCCGGGGAGAAGCCCCGGTTGATGGCATTGATAATCTCGACTGCACGGAGAAGTGGTATCGTGTTCTCATCCGTGGCCTCCACTTTAACGAGTCCCTCCTTGCTGTCAACGGTTATTGTTGTGTGTGTTTTTGTCTCGAGATCTTTTTTGGTTGCGCCACCCTTTCCTATCAGGACGCCAACCCTGCTTCCAGCAATCTTAACTTCCTGCATCATTTGAATATTCACCTCGTATTCTGTATCGTGCGGGCACCGTTACACCACATATCTGTATTTTCACTACCTGATAAACAGGTATCATGGTTCAGCTTCATTACGCCCCGTTACGGCATTGAAAATTTCAACATCCGTTCGTACATCACAGCGGTTTTTGAAGAACCGGTTGATGTTCCTGATATCCCTCATCAGGAATGGGAGGGCACGGGGGTGATCGCGGGTAACGGACTGGCCCATATCTATGAGATATGGTATGTCTCGGTACAATATATTGAACTCGCTCAGATCCGCATGCACAAGCCCTGCCTTGTTATACAGGGTATCGATGATCCCTGTGATCTGAGTATAGGTTTCTGCGGGGTCCTCCAGCTTAACATTGCGGAGCTGAGGAAAGGGGATCTCCCTCTCACCGATAAATGACATCACAAGAATATTCCGGTCCCAGACCAGCGGTTCGGGAACCGCGATCCCCGCGTCCCGGGCGCGGACAAGATTCGAGAACTCCTTTCTCGTCCATGCGAAGATGAGCTCCTTTTTTGCTTTCTTGACATGCGAGAATCGCCGGTCGCCGACAATATATGAGCTCATGGTAGTGAAATTCGCTGTCTGGATCCGGTAGATCTTGATGGCAATTGCAGCACCGTCACGCTCACCGTAAAAGACGTTCGCCTCTTTACCGGTACTGATGGATCCTCCTAAGACGGAGAGCCATTTCTTGTGCACGAGCTTATAGAGGGCAAGGAGCGTAACTTCATCAAAAACGTCTTCCCGTACCTTGAACTGGTCTGCATCCTTGATCCGGATGCCCATCTGCTCGAGGCGCTGATCGAACTGATCCTGTTTTTTATCGATCTCTCTTCCGGAACTCACGGGAGGGTCACCATCTTTTTCTCCTGCCGCTCACCGGATGTAGTCTCGTACCGGGGCAAGAATCTCGATGAGCGATTCACCGCACGCCTTTTTGAGGTCGAGCGGGTGGACCTCACCTTTGCCGTATGCAGCTTCGAGATCAGTATAGGAGACGAAGCTCCGGTCACCGCCGAACTTCTCCGGTCGTTTGATGATGATCTCAGGAAGGCGGGGGAATATGTGGTGCTGGAAGATCTGGAGGATGGGGTTCTCGGCAATCTCCGGCGGGCAGAACGCTTTCTGGCACTTCTTTTTGATCTCGTCCTCACTATCTGCAACCGAGATGTAGTTTCCCTGCGAGGAGGACATCTTTCTGCCGTCAAGTCCGTTGAGGATCGGCGTGTGGATACAGACCGGTGCCTTATACCCGAAGTTCACGAGATGCTCCCGGGCAAGCATGTGGATCTTCCGCTGGTCGATACCTCCGACGGCGGCATCCGCTTTTAAGAAGGCGATATCCGCCATCTGCATGATCGGGTAGATCATCTGGGAGACGGTCGGGTGGTCCATCTGCCTTCCGACTTCATCCATACTCCGCGTGGCGCGGTTAAGAGTAATTTCCTGCGAGAGCCCTAAGACCAGCAGTTCGTAGTCCCGGTTGAGCTGGACGTCCGATCCAAGAACATAGTTTACATTCTTTAATCCGAGCCCCTCAAAACAACGCTTGTTGTAATCGGTAAGTTCCCGGACTTTCTCCATGGTCCCTTTCCGGTTCAGGAAGGCATGGAGATCGGCAAGCAGCACGGTGACCTCAAAACCTGCAGCCTGCAGGTCCACCAATTTGTTGATCGTGACGAGATGGCCGAGGTGGATCTCACCGCTGGGTTCATAACCCGCATAGACTCGTTTCGTGGGCTGTAAAAGAAGCGCCCGGAGGTCATCGTCCGTGACGACTTCGACAGTGTTCCGGGTAACACGTTCGTATGCGTCCATCAAAAAGAATGGGCGATGATGGGTGTTAATGGTTATTCTGGATAGTTGTGAAATTAAGCGCAGCGTTCGTTGCAGCAATGGATTTTGCCGCGTCTTTCTCGGCGCCCATCATTGCCCGGATGGCATCAATGTTCTCGACAACGACATCAGCTTCCTGGTGGATAGCCTGGAAGAAGCAGAGCTCGTTCTTGTTGGCATAGATCGAGTCCTCGAAGATGCAGTTCTCCCAGAGGTCGGAGCGCTGCCGCCCGAGGTCCATGGCGAACTCCTTGAGTTCGGCGGTGCTCCTGATCCCGGCACTCTTTTTTATAAGTCCAAGGCGTGGGTGCTTGTTGATGAGCTCGATGACCCGTTCTTTGTTGACCGGCTTTTTTGTGGTCATCTGGATCGCGTGCATGTGCATCATCGTAGTGGGAACGATCATGGCCATTGTCGTGATAGAGATATGCGGGAGGACACTCAGTACATCAGGACCGTGGTGGCTCGGAACAGTAACCGGGTCGAGGACGATAGCATCGATCGGGCCCTTCTTGATCTCGCCCGGGTCAGACCCGCGCCGGACCATGATGGCGTGGACATGGGTGACCCCGTACTCCTTGTCGATCTCGTTGATAATCCGGCAGAGTCCGGTTGTGTTACAGGATACTACCCGGACAAATTGCCTGCCGATCGCATCCTTATAGTTGCAGGACGAGTTAAAGGAGAACCCTGCCACTTCGTGGTCTTCCCCTCCCTGCCAGAGCGCTTTCTTTCCCAGTTTTTCATATAGCGGCTTGTTTGTAGCCCCGACATCGCCCGGAGTCGCATCGACGATGATATCCGCTGCCTTGCACATGTCCTCAACGGAACCCGCGACCTTCAGGCCGACCTTCTCAAATGCTGCCTTCTTGGAGATATCGGCAATATAAAGCGGATACCCGCGCTGCTTTGCAACGAATGCTTCAGCATTGGGACGCGTCTTGGACACTCCTATCACCTTCATGTCCTTCTGAGCAGCCACCACATCGGCCACGCGTTTGCCGATGGTCCCGTACCCGTTAATGGCAACCTTGATCATACAATCGTACATTGCGCCGGAATGGAAAAAGCTATGCGGTTCATCGTACATGAGAAAAACCATGGACCGGCACGGAGCAGCCCGTCTGGAGGTAACCTGATATTCCCCGTTTTTACCCGCGATCCACAAATGATGATGAAATGCGTGTATGTAGTGCAACAACGCCAGTTTTCTGGCAAGCATTGTTACGGGTTATAGATATAATCCTTGGATTTTGATGACTTCTGAACTGTCCTTTGCCTCCGCATAGAGGTCGAGGGGCTCACGGTTGACCTCAAGGAACCTGATACCCCAATTGACCTTCGACAGAAGTACATGGGCACGCTCTTTTTCCCCTAAAATATACAATGCCCCCGCCAGCGCTTCGACCGAAGAGAGCTTACAGGGTTTGCCGAAGTTGACCGGGTTTGCTGCCATTAAAAAGGGGAGCGCCCTGCGGATACGCCATGAGCTTACCGCACCGGTATCCAGCACCTCCCATGAACAGTCCAGGACCGTTATGGACATGACGTACCGGTCAGCGGGTGAAAGTGCCTGTTCAGCGGTGGGATCCAGCAGCAGGGTATTTCGCGGGATCCGGGTAATTTTTGTAAAAATTGTTAAAAACCCCGCCTTTTCAAGCTTCTTGACCGTGCACTTCCGGGGATCACAGCTGTTGTCCCGGTAGGCGTACAGGTGTATCATTGATCATCTGTGCGTGCACACACTGTAAATAATGTACGTGCTCTGCAGCCCCTGCGTATTGCGACCTGATCTCCGCGCGGATGGGATCACGAAACCCTCAGACCTCGAGCTGTTCGCAAAAACGATTGAACGTTGTCACAAATTCGGGATAGAGATCATCCCCCTTCCCTGTCCCGAGAGCCAGTACCTTGGACCGGACCGGAAACCGGGGACGTATCTCGAACGGCTCAATACACCGGCATTCTCAGACCTCATGGGCAGGCTTGAACGAGAGGTGAGAGATATCATCCGCGAGCGCGGTCCACCCCTGTGTATCATTGGTGTCAACTCGTCACCGACCTGTGGAGTTACCAGCACCTGGTATGGCAATGAGGGGGATAAACCGCCGAAACGGCAGGGCAGGGGTGTATTTCTCGTAAAATTTCCCGCTGTCAAAGCAGTGGATGTCGCGGTATTTGCCCGGTATCGGGTATACCTGGCGGCCCCGCTTTTTTCCGAAGCCGAACGTACTTTTAATGTATCGGTTGCCCGGCTTCTGAAAACTCATCTGTTTGACGTTCACCTGCCGCAGGAGGCCGGTGACGACACTGATACGAGGGACATCCGGGAGCAGGAACGGCTCTTTTTATTGAATAAATCAGCACTTGCGAGCTCTGATCTCATCGTTGCCATCATTGACGGTGCGGATGCAGATTCCGGGACTGCATGGGAGATGGGGTATGCTTTTGCACAGGGAAAACCGGTGATTGCCCTGCGGACTGATTTCCGCAGGGTCGGACACCATGAACACGTAAATCTGATGCTCGAACAGTCCGCAAAGGTCGTGGGCAGCACGGAAGAACTTCTTGCAGCACTGCAATCCCCGCTTTTACCGCAATAAACAGCTGTCATTTTAAGATCAGATCTTTCGGATTTTTTTGTTTTTTTAAAAATCCAACACGTATTGCCGGATTATGGGAAAAGCAATAATCTATATGACACATTTACGAAATAGTAAATGATTGCGATGGGAAGGAAACGCGAGGACCGGGGAAAGGAAAAAAAAACACGGGCTGATCGTGAGTGTAATCTCGATGGAGAGTACAAGAACCCGGTTCAATCGTTTTATGACCTGACACCTGGAAATATAAAGGAGGCCATTTTCCGCAGCCGGTACCTGCAGCTCCTTCTCTCACTGACCCTGATCGGTATTATCCTGCGGTTTTTCAACCTAGGATATAACTCACTCTGGCTGGATGAAGCATCGACCCTTAATTTCGCGGTAAAATCGATTCCTGACATCTGGCAGGCCACAACAGCGGGAGAATTCAATCCCCCGCTGTTCTACTGGACTGAGCATATCATGCTGCTCTTCGGGAATTCTGAAGCGGTTCTCAGGTTTATACCAGCCCTGCTCGGCGTCCTGACGATCCCCCTCATCTACCTTGTCGGGAAGGAATTCATGGACCGGAACACCGGGATTATTGCCGCAGCGGCATTCGCATTATCCCCTTTCCTGATCTTTTATTCACAGGAAGCACGGGCATATTCCATGATGCTCTTTTTTGTTACCTTCTCCATGGTTTTTTATTTCAGGGCCCTGAAAAACAACGATGTCAGGGACTGGGCACTGTTCGGTATCCTTTCAGCACTTGCGTTCTGGTCCCATTTTTACGCGTTGGTTATCATTGGGGCGCTCATCCTGTATGCACTCTATGAATTGCTTCCGAAAATCAAAAGCAGCCTCGGTGCTGCGAGACCGCTGGTTACCGCTTGTGTTATTTTTGGGGTCATCTGTCTTCCGCTTATCCTTGTCACGATTCAGCTTTTTACGAAGCGGACCGCATCTGCACCAACATTCGGCATCCAGGGGCCGGGACTAATCATCGCAACATTTGAACAGATCTCCGGTTCTGAAGTCGCAATGTATCTCCTCATCATCCTGTTTATTGCAGGGATTGTCCAGGCATTCCTGCTGGATAAAAACAAGGGCATCTTTCTCGTAACACTCGCCGTCCTGACGTTCGTTATCAGCAACTTCCTCTCGTACAGGATACCGATGCAGCCCCGGTACCTGATTTTCCTCGCGATTGTCTATTTTATCGCGATCGCACTGTCCTACCGACTACTGTTTACCTTGACTCATTCCCGGGGAGTTGTGTATGGGTTTATCGCTCTCATGGTGGTTATCAACATCCCCATGCTCGCGGGTTATTACTCCGGCTATACAAAAGAGGACTGGAGGGGTTTTGCCGGGGGGCTCCAGCAGTTGACCCGACCGGGGGACTTTGTTGTTGTAGTGCCGGGGTATGTATCCCAGCCGCTCGACTATTATTACTCCAACACTTCAGACCAGACCATCGAGCTTTCAGCATATACTGCGGCTGATCTGAAGGCGATCAATGCACAGAAAAACAATAATACGCTCTTCTTTGTTGTTACCGGTGATATCAGCGCTGCAAACCCGGAAGGCGATGCTGTTGCATGGCTTCAAGAAAACACAAAATCTCTGGGGCAGAATACCGGCATTTACCTCATGACGTCGGGCTGACGTCTCTTGAGATTGAGTAACAATGTACGACCTTACCGTCATCATACCAACCTTTAACGAGGAAGCAAATATCCGCAATATCGTCATGGCAGTAGATGCGGTCTTCCATGAGCACTCCCTCCATGGCCAGATTCTTGTTGTTGACGACAATTCATCCGATGCAACCATCAGCATCGTTCACGAGCTGATAATGTCAAAAGAGAACGTGGCGATCCTCATCCGCGAAAAAGATCATGGGCTCTCCCAGTCTGTTGCTGACGGATTTTCGCACGCAACGTCTGATGTTTTTATCGTCATCGATGCCGACTTTTCCCACCCACCCATACTAATCCCCCGGATGTATAATGAGATCCAGAAAGGAAATGACATCGTCATCGGCAGCCGGTATATGGAAGGGGGCGGGATTAAGAAATGGTCCCTGAAGCGGAGGATTATATCTATCGGCGCCACTTTCCTCGGCCGACTCCTCTTCCCAGATATCACGGATCCCGTAAGCGGTTTTTTTGCTGTTCGGAAAGAGGTCGTGGATAAGGCGCCACTGAAACCCCGGGGGTACAAGATCCTGCTCGAAGTACTCGGGAAGGGAATGTGGGAAAATGACAAAGAGATCCCGTTCGAGTTCGTGGACCGCGAGATCGGGTCGAGCAAGCTGAAGATCGGAACCATTATCGATTATGCCCGGCAGGTGACCGATATCACTCTGTATTCGTTTTCCCACCATTACAGTGCTGCGTGGCGGGAATGGAAACGGGTTTTCAAGTTCGGGATTGTTGGGATTTTAGGGATTGTGATCAATCTTGGGATTCTTTTTCTCCTTGTCGAATTTTTTACCTTGAATAAAGATCTGGCAAGTCCTCTTGCAATTGAATTCTCTATCCTAAACAATTTCTTCTGGAATGACCTCTGGACATTCGGTTCCATCGAGGATCAGAAAGTATCCAGCAGGTGGCACCGCCTTTTTGCATTCAATATTGTGTCTGTCGGGGGTGCAGCGATAAATTATGGAATCTTCTTGGTCTTGACTACTTGGTTCGCAGTTTATTATCTGACAGCCCAGCTTATAGGAATCCTGATAGCGTTTGGGTGGAACTTCCTGATCAACAGGCACTTTACCTGGACACGGAAGTGATTAAAATAAATGAGAGGGTTGAAGTGGTTTTAACCGATATCTACAAAACACCTTCAGTACGAATATTGATTCCGGAGAACCGGTATGGGGAAGAAGAATAAAACTGATGGGGACGCATCGGGAAAGAAAGGGAAACCGGCCAGACAATCGCTGGATTTCCTCACGGTCAAGATTGAAAATGTCGATATACAGATGGTGAAAAGTCACCTTTTTTACCTGGTACTCGCATCCTTGCTGACCAAATTTATCGTTATTATCGTAACTACCACGATATTTCATTCATTTATCGATTATTTTGATATTCAGTTCTATTTTGAGCACGCTGCAAAAATCCTTGAAGGTCAGCTGCCCTATATCAGCTATAATTTTGATTATCCTGTACTGATATTTGTCCCCATCCTCATCGCCCTCATCGCGGCGCTGTTGTTCCAGAGCAGCCTTGCTTTTGCCTACACATTCCAGATCCTGATGGTTCTCTGTGACCTCATAACCATTCTCTGTATCTACTTCATTGCCCTGAAGATACGCAACGAGAAGGCCGCCTTCCATGCCGGGCTTATCTATGCCACTGCATTCTCGACCGCATATTTTGTCCTGACAAAATACGATGCATTCCCGACATGCCTGCTGATGCTCGCGGTGCTGTTTACGGTCTATGGCATGAATATGAAAGGCTATTTCTCGGCAGGTCTTGGTTTCTTTGCCAAGATCTTCCCGGCCATTGCATTCCCGTTCTTTATCCTTTACAACGCAAAGAAGAACTCTCTTAAAGCAGAGATTATTGCCGTTCTGAAAGTGATCATCCCGCTTTCGATAGTTCTCCTCCTCCCGGTACTCGTTATCCGGCCTGAGTCTATCCGGACCTACCTGTTTGCGACCGGGGCAAATGTCGGGATATACGTAAACACCGCGACCTATACCCTATACTCCTGGCTCAATGGCATTGGACACCTCGGAGTCTCCCCGGAGACTGTATCTCTGGTGATGTACGGGTTGATGGGCATAACCATACTGTATCTTCTCTACACCGCGTATATGGATACTGAGAAGCGGCCGGTCACGCTTCTGAAAACCCTTCTCTGTGCTTTTATTGCGGTGATTTTTTTCACCAAGTTCCACAGCCCCCAGTATATTGTATGGTTCACTCCGCTGCTCTGTCTCTTGGTTGCGGATGATATATACAAGGTCGTCCTCTTCTATATCGTGCAGGTCTTTGCCTACATCGAATTCCCCTTGATGTTTGGCAGTTTCTACACGAACTTGGAATACACAAACACGGTGGGATCATCTGGCTGGTATATAACACTCGTCTTCTTCACGCTCCAGTACTTGGCCATCCTTATCCTTGTGATCTCAATAATACGCCCCCCCCGTGGACTGCTTCGAACACTACAGGAGAAACTCCCATAAAAAAAATTTCCGGGCCGGTATTCCGCTCATAAAAAGGGAAGGAGCACCTGCCGTTTTACTCCGGATTGACGATCTCAATGATCCGGTCACCGGCTTTTCCGTCACCGAACGGGTTCTTCCATGACCGTGGCTGTGCGAGCATCCTGTCCGCCGTATTGATAATAGATGCGGGGTCAACACCGGCAACCATATTTGCCCCGACGTCCACGGTTTCCGGCCGCTCCGTGGAATCTCGGATGGTTACGCATGGGACCTTGAGGATGCACGCCTCTTCCTGCACGCCCCCGGAATCGGTGAGGGCAAGTCGTGCATGCGATTCCAACTGGAGGAATTCTAAGAACCCAAGCGGTTTTATCAGCTGGAATCCCTTCAGTTTCAGTCCGAATGATGCGATCATCTTCTCAGTCCGGGGATGTACCGGGAAGACAAGTGGCATCCCGTAGGTCTCATGAATCCGAGTGAGGCTCTTAAGGATTCCCATCAGCCGTTTTTTGGCATCAACATTCTCCTGCCGGTGGAGGGTGACAAGGAAATACCCGTCCGGCAGGAGCCCGAGCTTCTCAACCGTATCGGATTTCTTTTTCGACAGGGAAAGGTTTTCAAAGACCGCGTCTACGATGGTGTTGCCCGTGACCGATATCTTCCTGTCGGGGATCCCCTCCTTAAGCAGGTGCTCCCGCGCGATCTCCGTTGGGGCAAAGAGATAGGTAGAGAGGTGGTCAGCGACAATCCGGTTCACCTCTTCCGGCATCGAACGGTCAAAGCTCCGGAGCCCGGCCTCAATATGGCCGACGTCAACAGGTTGCGATGTTCCCCTGCGGACGTAACACTTCGAAGCAGCAAGGGTTCCGGCAAGGACCGTATTGGTATCTCCCTGAACGAGCACAACCTCCGGTTTTTCCTTCAGGAGGATCTTCTCAATCCCGGTCATGATCAGCCCCGTCTGCTCGGCGTGGCTTTTTGAGCCAACGTCAAGGTTGAAATCTGGCGGGGGAAGGCTGAGTTCCTCGAAGAAGACCCGGTCCATCTCGTAGGAGTAGTGCTGGCCGGTGTGGAGGACAAAAAAGTCTACCCCTTTTTTCTGGCACGAACGGATGATCGGCGACATCTTGATGATCTCGGGGCGGGTGCCAAGAATGATTGCTATCATGTTACTTGGTATTTTTGCCGGATGCAAGATATAGGTGATGTGTAATAAGACGGGGCATATCTGCCCTGAACGCTGTAGTATTAAACTGGAAAAAAGATTATTTCCATTCACTGTGAAGGTACTTGGTTTTAAAAATTCTGTACAGGAGCAGTACGTAATTTTTGATCTCCTTTTTTACATTGATCTTTGATTCCCCGTACTTCCTCTTCAGGAGCGGGACGGGAACCTCAACTACCTTTTTCCCTCCGATAAGGAGCTTCGAGATGATCTCGGCATTAATCTCGAAATTTCTGCTCGAGATATTCATCTCCATGAGCACACTGCGCCGGTAAAGACGGAAAATTGGACTGACACAGGTTATTCCGCTCCCAAGGAGTATGCGGTAGAGAAAATTTATCGATTTGCTCATCACGAGCCGGACCGGGGTCACCTCCTCCATGAGTCCTTTCTCAAGATAAGGAGATCCCGAGATGCAGTCTGCGTCTGTCTCATGAAATTTTTCAATAAGTTTTTCTATATCGATCGGCCGGAAGGTCAGGTCGGCATCCATCGTAATGACAAGTTCGCCAAGACTCGAGCAAAGGCCTGTTTTAATTGCGGTTCCCATCCCGCTGTTTTTCTGGTGTACAAGAATTTTTATATCCGATCTGCTGCGGGTAAGTGCTTTCACCTGCTCAACGGTGTCATCGCGGCTGCCATCATCCACAAAAACAAATTCGAACCGCTCACCGGTTTTTTTTGCAATATCGTCGATTATCGGAAAGAGATCAGTATGGTAATGGATGAT
>Ga0182017_10002160_pt1 | contig 15011 bp, 16 predicted proteins | sample 712E3DmetaG_FD_120492 | JGI IMG/M metagenome (GOLD analysis project Ga0182017, IMG submission 120492) | Permafrost microbial communities from Stordalen Mire, Sweden - 712E3D metaG | ecosystem: Environmental > Terrestrial > Soil > Wetlands > Permafrost | place: Sweden: Stordalen | collected... | reverse complement strand
ATGATACTTCGAAATTCAAGATTGAGGAATTGTGTAATAAGTTTGCCTATAACGGGGGTAATATTTTTGCATGTGCCACCTGTGCCAAACAACGGAACACTGAAAATGTGCCGTCATGCACCATAACTTCAATTGTTGATATGTATGAGATTATAAAAAGAAGTAAAAAAGTCCTGACATTTTAATTGTCCGTTTATTTCCTTTTTAACTGGTAAGAATTTTCTCTATAGAACTTCTTTCTTTATCGGTCAGTGTCTTGATGTCGATAAGTGCATGCTGTATTTTTGTTTTAAAATTCCAGCATATCATCTGGCGCAGTGACAAACGCCGGGCAAATCCATAAGTTGAAATATCTTCTTTTCCCTTACAAACATTGTAGGCAATATAAAATGCTTTGCTTATCGGAAATTTTACACCATGGAATATAGTACCATTGGTAGCAGTCTCTTTAAGTTTACATTTTGTACATCTTCGTGAAAACGGTTCTTCCCCTGGGCATGAATTTGTATTTCCACATTTTTTACTAACAAATCCATTCGCCCATTTTAAGTTGGCCAGAAACTTAAGACATTTGTTATCATTATGAAAAATCTCTTCAAGTTGTTCATGGCTATGATTGTCATTAAAAATTCTGCTCATAATCAATAATTTCTGTCACAAAGATAAAAAATATTAGTGACATTAAAGAGATTTAAGTGACATTAAAGCGATTTATTAAATTATTTGTATTAATTTTGTCTTCATATTTAATAATATACAATTTATGGAAAACAAATGTGACACAAAACCAAGAAATTATAGGGAATTCATAAAGTCCTCATGGTTTTTGAGACCATTTTTGGGTGTAGTTATAGGAGGCATTTCAGGATTTCTGTATTATCATTTTGTTGGTTGCTCGTCAGGAAGCTGCCCAATTGCCAGTAATCCATACATGAGTATTGCCTTGGGTGGGATAGTTGGGTTATTAATTGTCAAGAGCTCAGATTAAAAAGTATTATGATAAAAAATATTATCAGTCTTTGAGTATAAAAGAATTTTGCAGTTATATGGGGCTAGAACTGGCAGAAGTAAAAGCATCTATAACATAAGAATTCTAAAAGCATTGTAAAATCAATAATTACAACATAACAGCATAGGTAAAAAAACTTTTCAAAATGTTGTACCTATGTTGTACCTAAACAAGAAACCCTTCAAATATACCAGATATTTGAAGGGTTTCGGTTTTTAATTGTTGACCTACCAGGACTCGAACCTGGGCTAACAGAACCAAAATCTGCTGTGCTGCCATTACACCATAGGTCAATCTATTCTTAAAAAAGCAGTGCAAATTTATAAAAATTTATTTCTTATCAACAATTGAAAACTGTCATTAATCAAAGATCATCTCTAATTCTCTTATATTTTCTTACCGGATAGTGATCATTAAAAACAAAAAGGTGTATCAAAACATTTTTATTGATACACCTCATAATTGTTGAAACAGGTAATTCAAATTTTCTACTATTTTTTATTGTGCTTATCTATCGGCGCAAGTCCATTTTCAGTCATTACCCAGGTTTTGCCAATTAAAGCTTTATACCAAATGCCTTCCACGGTTTCAGTATATTTTAATACTGTTGCCAGGTTATTATCAATATATATAACTGTACCCACCGGTAAGTTGATATCTATGTCAACATGCTGAGCCCGCCATTTTTCAGATTTATTAATTTTGTAGTAAGGATCAACCAGTACGATAGAATCTTTTTGTATTACTTCATATGATATCTGCTGTGCATTATTTGCGGCATTATCAAAAGTTGATCCGTGTGATTCCTTTTCAATAGTAACTGATGGTTTTTCGACATTTGAATTTCTAATTGTTAACCTGGGACGTCCATAAATTATTTTGTCTTTAGACAAGTAGTAATCAGCTTGTTCTTTTATTCCTAATAACAATTCAATATTGCTTTGATCCTGAAAAGATGGATTTATTTTAAGATAAACAGTTCTATAGTTTTTTGTATCGAGATTTAAAGTTGTTTTTGTGCTATTAACTTCATTAAAGTTCATACCTATCAAAACCAATAGGACAATAAATAATATGATACTCATAATCCAGATTGCTAATGAAGCGAACCAAGCGTATAAATATTTTGCTTTAAATCTGAAAATAAGTTTTAGTCCCAGATATATTAACCAACAAACAGGTATAAAAAACAATAAGAAAGTTACTATGAACAAAATGATAAGATATCCATGTTCTGCAAACTGCTCCATGAAAAATGATAAATGAGTCACTTGAAATTCCTCAATGTTAATCATCCCAGGATGACCTATGATTAAAGCTGAAAAAGCAATAATAAAACAGATTCCGGTTAATGTTAAGATTATTCCAAGAAATACTCCAAATATCTTTAAAATAGTGATCAGAACAATTCCAATTGCACGAAATAGTTCCTCGAAGAAATCCCTGAATCGATTTCTTGCATTCATTCGTTTGAAGTTTTCACGTACCTGTTCATATTCTTTTTTTACTGCCTTTTCAATATTTGATATATTAACATCTTCACCATGCATTTCAAGCTTTTGTGCAGCTGTATGTGCGGCCGGTATTGCTATCCATAGTATCAGATAAACAGGCACTCCGGCCAGTCCGAATAATGTTACTATAACGAAAAGAACTCTGAAAATTACCGGATCAAGGTTGAAATAGGTACCAAGACCTGAACAAACTCCCCCAAAAACAGCATTATCTGCATCCCTGTAAAATCTTCTTTTTTGTGATCGATATGACCCTGATGGATAAGAAAAATTTTTATCTTCTTTGGATTCTGTGTCAAAGTCAGACGGATTTCCCATGATCCTAATTACATCTTCAATATCGTTAATATCAATAACCTGTTTTCCCTGACTGGTTTTTGCCTGTAAAATCTCAGCTATACGGGATTCTACATCCGATACAATTTCTTTGGCTTCTGCTTCATTGCCAAAATGATTACTGAGGGCAGACAAATAGTCTTTTAATTTTTCGTACGCATCCTCATCAATTTGAAATATCAGTCCACCCAGATTTACTTTAATTGTTTTTTTCATCGTAATAATATTAAATTAAAGGTCAGATAATTTTAAAACTTTCTTTTTCGGATTATTTATTATGCTTTTCACGAATGGACTGAACAGCCTGTATCAATTGTTCCCAACTTAGATCAAGCTCTTTTAAAAACTGTCTGCCGGTTTCCGTAATAGTATAGTACTTTCTCGGGGGACCTTGTGTAGATTCTTCCCAACGGTAACTTAACAGTCCGGCATTTTTTTGCCTGGTAAGCAAAGGGTACAAAGTGCCTTCAACTACTATCATTTCCGATTCTTTAAGGATATTGATAATATCTGTGGCATAAACATCATTCCTGGATAGAATAAGTAATATGCAGTATTCCAATACCCCTTTCCGCATCTGTGCTTTTGCATTATCAGAATTCATATAATTATTTTTTTAAAAATTCAATAAAAACTTGAAACTTGAAACTTGAAACTTGAAACTTGAAACTTGAAACTATATTCAACTATATTTCCTAATATTTTCCGGCGTTGGCGCTTCACCATGCATTTCGAGTTTTTGAGTTACTGTATATGCTTTTGGTATTACAATCCATAGTATGATATAAGCCAGAGGCCCAAAACCCACGAATAATAATAACACAAAAATTACTCTTATTAATACCGGGTCGATCTCAAAATATGCACCCAGACCACTGCAAACTCCTCCTAATACTTTGTTATCAGGATCACGGTATAATCTTCTAACTACTCTGTAATAAGGGTTGTCACGTCCACTTGATTGATTTCCCTGGCTTGCACCTAGGTCCTCAGGTTTACCCAGTACTCCAATAGCCCAGTTTACATCTTCAATTGTTATGATACTGGAACGGTCCTTTATTCTTCCTATCAGAAGTTCGGTAATCCTTATTTCAAGATCGGCTATAATTTCTTTACCTTCAGCAGAATAATTATATCCTGCTTCAATTCTGTGGAAATATTGCTCCAATTTAATATAAGCATCTTCATCAATTTGGAACAAAGTACCGGCTATGTTTGCTGAAATTGCTTTTTTCATCTTTCTTCTTATTTAATGGTTCTACTTACTAATGTATTTAATGAAATATATCTTTGTGAAAATTTTAATTTTTATGGTACTATATTTAACCAGCATGTTTTCATTGCAAAGATATATATAAAAATATATACTATGCAATACATAGTACTAAATATTTTTAATATCATTTATAAATATTAGTAATACAGGCACATAGTAATTCACAAATAAATTCAAATGTTAGAAAAGAAGAAAAAGAATCAAATAAAGTAGATGAACTATGAACTTTACTTCTGTCTTAACCAAAATGAATTCCTTACCAGAACAACCGGTAAAATATTCATTAAATACTGAACAGGGAGAAATTTTTTTAAATGATTTTCTTGGGCTTGATTTGGAATTGAAGTATACAGGCGAGATTTTTTGTATTAAATGTGGTAAAAAAATTTCGAAGTCTTTTGGACAAGGTTATTGTTATCCATGTTTTATAACTGCGCCTGAGACTGAAGAGTGTGTGTTAAGGCCTGAATTATGTAAAGCGCATTTGGGAATAGCCCGTGATATGGAGTTTGCAAAGGAACATTGCCTACATGACCATTTTGTTTACCTGGCTTCATCTGCAGAAATAAAAGTTGGTGTTACACGTTCGTCACAAATACCCACAAGGTGGATTGATCAGGGTGCAAGTTCGGCAGTAAAAATAGCACGTACGCCTAATCGATATTATGCCGGATTGATTGAGGCAGAACTTAAAAAGTTCCTTCCTGATAAAACAAACTGGCGCGCAATGCTGACAAATAAAATTGAAATAAATCCTGATTTTAAGAAAGTGTTTCAACTTGTTCAGTCTGTTGTTCCTGACAATCTTAAAGAATATCTTTTAACGGAATTGGTTTTAAATGAAATAGAATACCCGGTAATCAGGTATCCGGAGAAAGTTAATTCTGTAGATTTGGAAAAACAGAATACTTTGATGGGAAGACTTATTGGAATTAAAGGTCAGTACTTAATATTCGGCTCCAATAATGTAATAAACCTGAGAAAATTTTCCGGTTATAGGATAAATATAAAAGTTAATGCCGGCAACATTTAAATATTACCGGCATTGAACCAACCCTAAGTAATCAATTAACCAATAATCTCAAAACAAAAAGGAACATCTAATAGAGATTTGAAAATGTGACCTTGTTCGAACATTACATTATCATTCTTTCTATAAAACCATTTAATTTCAACTTTTTTCCCGCGGCGATGCATTTTTTCAGCTAGTATCAGTAAATTCATAAGTGAACGGTTTGAATCACTGTTGAGATATTCTAGCTGGATATTAATCTCAGTTACATCTTCCGGATCCTGTGAATACAAATAAAGAACGTGAAAAAGAGGATCATATAATCTCCTTGAATCAGCAGGGATCGAACGACCTATAATTTGCAGTTTCCCGCTTTTAAAGGAAATTGCCGGCATCGTTTTTGATCCTTCTATAGTTAATTCAGGAGATGTCATAATTACGTTCTTTAATCTATCAAACGTAAATTTATCTCTAAAGTTGGTCGACTAATATACAACGCCTAGTGATTTACATTACCAAACCCTAATGACATTAATCATCATTAAATATGTTTTCGTGGAACAATTTTAGCTATTCGTCAAAGAAATGAACCATTCCGCGAGTTCTGAACTAAAATGAAAACCTAATTCTTAAAAAGACAAGATTAAATCTTTGTCTTTGATTAGATATTTCACCTCCAAATGCCTGTAAATAGAAGGAGGCATCAAGATTTTGTGCCAAGGAATAGCTTAGTGACGGACCAAGGTAATATCCCTTGATACCAGGGAAGTACATACCTGCAAGACTGCCATTAAACAAGGGAGTAAACGGAATACTAACCTGTATTATAAAGTTATGTTTAACGAACGACATGTTTTTAACAGTTTGAGGAGCGCCATAAAATTCCAAAAACGATATGCTGTCGGTAATATTCGTACCACAATAAAGATATTCGGCCAATAGCATACAAGAGTTTCCAAAGGTATAATCGGCTCCAACCGATGCCAAAATTTCTCCTGTTGATTTTGAAAAATTATTCTTTGAACGAAAATAGCTCAATTCACCTCTGAATGAAACACTTTTAATTGCTCCTGACCAACCTGTACCTAAAACATAATCTTCATTATTAAGAATTCCTCCTATAAATTGAAAATCATATCCGGAAAAATTAAATTTATAGTAAGCTGCTGCAGTAACTTTATTTTCACTATTCACTTTAATGGCCAACTCTGTAGATGAAACTTCTGTGTTATAGTATTGCAGTCTTAATGCATCGCTTCCGGGACGCTCGATATAATCGAAATCAAAAAATGAGTAGGTGTTGAAAATATCATTTGGGTTCCAGACCATGGTCTGACTCCAGTTTATTCGCTGACGTCCAAGAGTGGCTTTAAACTTTCCTATTCCATAATTCAAATTCAACCTGTCAACATTTACATTAAAGACGTAAGAATTTCCTTTAATAATATTTCTTGTCAGGTCCAGAAAACCGTAATCCTGTCCATAGCTGACAGCGTTATTTTGTCCGCTGGTCAAAGATTCTCCATAGAGCAACCTGTTTCTTATCTCCAGATTAAAATTCAGATTTGAGTCCAGATACCACTTGAGATTCAGACGGTTATGAATCAAGTTATCTGTTGTCCAATTTTTTTGGATGCTGTCAAACATTGCACTTTGGATATTGGAAATGTATCCATTAAACATTAGTTTTTTTTGCTGTTCCTGGGATAGTAAAGGGAATGTAATTAATAAAAAAAAAGATAAATATAAGATAGAATATCGGATGCCAGACACCAGATAACGGATACCGGAAAAGCCGACTATTATTTTTTCTGAATATTTACTGATTAAATATTTTTCAATATTCGGGAACAGCATTATTTTTCTTATTATCAGTTTAAAAATGTTAATTAATTGTTGTCAGGAAAAAAGTCCTTATAAGTAAAACTCAATGGTAATGCAATAATCAATAATAGAAGGCTATTCACTACAACATTAAAATACACGCCGTAAATTGCTGATATCATGGTATCAGGAATGAACCATACCATCATACTGATTGCCAATGCCCGCCATGCCCACTTTTCTTTTTTTACAAAAGCATTTTTTAACAGAAACCATATAAATACACCCCACCCTGCCATAGTTGCTCCCAAAACACTATATAGCCAAATTAATAATTTTTGAGCAACAATAATTTCAGGTGTTAAATTAAAAACTGCCAATACCGGTTTATTGAAATTTTCAAATAATGGCGTCTGGGCCAGAATAACGATAAAAAGGCCAAAGCCTGTTATCAGCCAACTGGTTACAATCAACCAGTAATACATAAATTTAAATTTATTCATGGAGTTTAGTATTTACATCACTTTCCACTTTTCCGTCAACCAGGGTTATAACGCGGCGGGCTTTTTTAACTACACGCTGATCATGTGTTGAAAAGATAAATGTTATATTTTCATCATGATTTAACTTTTCCATAATTTCAAGAAGTGTTTCTGCTGATTTCGAATCCAGGTTAGCAGTAGGTTCATCGGCCAGGATAAACTTCGGACGTGATGCAAGGGCGCGTGCAACCGCTACACGTTGTTGTTGTCCGCCTGAAAGTTTTGCAGGGCGACTGTTCATTCTGTCACCCAGTCCGACTGCTGATAATAATTCAGCACTGCGTTTGGTACGTTCAGCCTGGGACCGGTTTTGCAAAAACATTATGAATTCTACATTTTCTCGTGCTGTTAATACCGGGATAAGATTGTATGATTGAAATACAAATCCAATGTTTCGCATCCTGAAATCTATCATTTTGGAGCTTTTCAAAGTGCCGATATTTACATCATCAATTCTTATCTCACCTGATGTTGGAGAATCAATCCCGCCAACCATATTCAGAAAAGTTGTTTTTCCTGAACCAGATGGACCAACAACAGCAGTAAATTCACCCTGTTCAAACGAAATATTAAGGTTTTCCAGAGCAACAACTTCATTGCCATTTTCACGATAAACCTTTGTCAAATCTTTTGTTTCAATTATTTTCATCTTAATTAATAATATCTATTGACAATTATCAAATATTCAAATTAAAGCTTCCGGATCGCTTCAGAAGGATTCAATTTTAGTGCTTTTCTTGCAGGAACAATAGAGGAAATAATTCCAGCTATTAGAACCATTATAACAATTTTAATATATTCTTCAGTTTCTAGAAAAGGATATACCATTGAACTGAAACCAATATCTGATAAACCAGAAGCAACCGTTGAAAGATTAATTCCATATTTTCCGAATAAATTTACAATTACGTATGAAAAAATCAGACCAGCAATTGAACCGGTAAGCATGAGCAAAATAGTTTCTAGCATAATCATTAAAAAGATTTTAGTTTTGTTCATCCCAATAGCCATGAGCATACCAATTTCACGCACTCTTTCCATAACAGCCATAAGCATAGTGTTGATTATGCCAAAACTAAGCGCCAGGAAAATTATAGACATAAAAATATAAAGAATATAATTCATGACACCGGTAAACAGACCAAGTTCCGGCATAATTTCATCCCACGATTCAATACTTAGTTTATCTTCATTATACTTGGCTTTTAGGGAAGCTACCAATCCCGAACTTTCATTGTCGTTATTAATTGATATGGCAATTTCGTGGGCAGTTTGAGAACCAAATCCTATAATTGCTGCTAAATCTGATTTTCGTACATAAGCATTGCAACCATCAAAAGAGGAGTTGTTTGTTTTATATATACCAATAACCTTAAAAGCAGCATTGGTAATATTCCCCGATGCAGACTGCATGGTTACCACTACTTTTGAGCGCATTTTTATTTTCAACTTTCCGGCTAATTTTTCACCAATCAGGATTCCATTTTTTCTCTTATCAGTGAAATAGTTTCCTTCCTTTAAATATTTATAAATGCCTGTAACCTTCTTTTCCTTTTCAGGTTCAATTCCATTGAGCATTATCCCTTCACCGTTATTGGCCGAATTAATCATGGTTACGGTTTTTATTCTTAGGCTATATGCTTTGATCTTTTTGCAAGTATCCAAAACTGATGTCAGTTTCGATATGTCAATAATTGTATCATTTAATTCCTTGTTACTTTGAAAATGCGAATTGTGGATTTGAATGTTTGACACTTCATTACCAATGGCCATTTGAATGCGTTGATGAAATAATCCATTCATAAAAGCGACAATCCCAACACCTCCTATAACACCAAATACAATGGCAAAAATTATAATGAGACTACGGATTTTGTTTCGCCAAATATTTTTCCACGACAAAGAGAATAAGCCCCACCCAGCCTCCCCAAAGGGGAGGAGCTTACGACTTTGCGGAATGGTTAATTTGTGTATTTTATTTTGTTCTTCCATAGGATTTAGTATTTGCTCTCCCTTTAAGGGAAGGTCGGGTGGGGCATTATCTTCTCATCACTTTGGTTAAATCCAATTTATATACTGAATACAGAGGATATATAAGCACTACAAGCACGATTCCAAAAACAATATAAACCTGCTGGAGCATATAATCGAGCTGCCATGCTGTGGGTAAAATTGGTTCCATACCAAAAGCAGCATAAGATTTAGCCATTGCAGCGCTCATATGGATTGGGTAAAAATGAAAATACGCCACAATTGGCACACTTCCGAGAAATCCGAATAATAAACCAATCATGCAAATAAAAGTAAGTTCTGTTCCAACTAACCGAATTAGTCTTCGACGCTGCATGCCTAAAATAATCATAATCCCAAATTCATGCCGACGCTCCGCGATTAACATTAAAACTGTACCAAAAACGCCAAAACCTACAATCAGATATAACAACGACATAATAATTATTCCACTCCCTTCATTACCTAAGTATTGCTGATATAGTTCAATAAGCATCTCTTTCCACGACATCATCTCATAGGCATCTGAGTTAATGACTTTGTTAATTTTTCTGATTGCTTTATCCATATCCTGTGGGTTCTTCAAATCAACAACTATGGATGTAATTCTTCCCTGAGCGGAATAGTAATCTTGTGCCAGGGGCAGCGGTAAGTATACCATCTGGTTGTCAAATTCAGATGCCGGAAGTTTAACAATTCCTAATATTTTATAAATCCCGTTAGCCCCCATATCATGATATCCCTGACTTAACAATACTATTGAATCATTTACTTTTAAATCCAGATATTTCGAAAGGCGTTCAGACAATATGACACCTGTATCTTTGTTGGTGAAATATTTTCCAGAAACAATTTTTTTATGAAGTTCAGTAAATTCATTTTCTAAATCAGGATCAATGCCAACTGTAATTACTCCTTTTGTTTTATTGCCCGATGAAGCCAAAGAAAACGATTCGAGACGCGGAATGATTCCTTTGACTTGCTTAATCTCTTTAATTTTCGTGAAAACAGAATCATTTGCAGTCATACTGTATTCAAAGGTTTTATTATCCCAATACCCTTTTTTATGAATCTGTACATAGCCAGTATAGGAATGCAACACACTGTCAACAAGGTGTACCATGACCCCATGTTTGAACCCACGCATTAAAATTGCAAAAAATACTGCAAAAAATACCGATGCAGCTGTTATAATTGTTCGGCGCTTGTTACGCCATAAGTTTCGCCAGGCTAATTTGAACATTGATTTTAGTATTTAGTACCCAGTGCTGAGTGCTCAGTGCTCAGTACTCAGTGTACTGAAGTGTTATTTATTACTATAATAATTTATAAGTCCATTTAGGATTTTTCTTGTTTCTGTTAATAGATCAACAACTTCCGAGATATCATCAATGTATTTTTGATCATTAGCAAGGATAAGAAGTGTTTCGAGTTCATAAAGCGAACCACGTGAAATGTATAAAAACTGAATTGTATCTCTTGATGTGTTACGGCCTAAGCCTTCGGCTATATTTGCCGGGACTGAAACAACGCACCTTCTCATTTGACTTATTAACCCAAACATTTCTTCTTTCGGAAAATTCTTAGTTATTTTATATACTATACTTACAAGTATCCGTCCCTTTTTCCATGCTTCTAAATCCTTAAATGATTTATTTTCCATCTTACGATTTTTGATTTATTGAATACTTTCGTTTTTGATTTTGAGCACTCAGCACTCAAAACTGATCACTATCTAATTGACTTCATATTCTGTTGCGAAAAGAATCCTTCGTTTATAGGTTTATTAAATGTTATTTTATCAAAATCCACCAGGGTTTTGTTACCGGGTTTGTCAGCAGGAATGATCTCAAAATGGGTAGGGATTTCTCTGTCTCCCATATATTTTATGTCAGCAGCCGATTCGGTTTTTACAAGCTGGTTGTCTTCATCATAATATTCTGTTTTCATTTGAAAATATCCTTTTTTACTGATCCATTTTGTAAGCGAACCCCAAACAATAGCCGCATTTGCTTTTGGCACCAATTTAATTTTGTAACATTCTTCTCCATTAAAAACTTCACTGCCCAATAATGCGTGATCGTAATCTTCAACAATTGAAGCAGCTTTCAACAGGTCATCATTTGTAAAGTCAGAACCCATCCATCCCTGCGACATCATTGAAGGGGGGAGTTTAATCATTCTCTGGATGTTGGGTATCCAGTTCCAGATTTCATTTTTACGCTTCAGAAATGTTTGACCCTTTTCTTTAGCAGGGTCGGTGATTATTACAAGGCTGAATTCGCTGCCTTTTGACCATGTATGAAAGGCAATTGTACGCTGCCATGTTGGCCTGACAATACTCATTCGCATATAACTCTCGTTCGTTTGACCCAGCATTAAGTCGTTTGCTTTTTTAACTATTTCTTTGGCTGTTGGCTGCTGTGCATATATCGAAATATTAGCGATTGCAAGGATGAATAATACTTTGAAAAATCTCATGATCAATATCTTTAAAGAATTTGATTTGTTGATACCTATTTGAAATGCACATTCACAAAAAATACAAAACATATGAATGATATGAAAATAATAAAACTAATCAATATTATAATTATATTTTTCAACCTGTATTTAATAGAGATTATTAATTCTTTATTTGTTTTTTCAACATAAAAATGAGTTATCGACAGCAAATTGAGAATTGTTGCCAGTATCGGAAGTCCAACAAAGACAATAGGTATGATCCATTTCAGATAACCGATTTGATTTGATTGTTCGATCAAACTATTAATAGACGCATTAAAATCAATTCTCATCAGGATTTGAAATTTTATATAACCAATCACTATTAATAAAGCCGGGATAATTATAAAAAGCAGGCCAATCTTTGAAGACTTTTTAGCATTAATCATTGCCATCTTTAGAATTTCCTGATGTTTCATATTGCCAGTTCCAGGAGTTTTAAGATTATCCATCTTATTTTCAAAATTGTTTTCCATGATCATTTGTTTATTTATATAATGCAAAAATGAAATCAGGTTGCGTTATTAAATTTAATTTTTAATTTTTCCAGTCCGCGTGATAAAAGCGATTTTATGGTTCCTTCTTTTTTATTAAGGATTTCAGCTATCTCATTAATCGATTTCTTTTCAAAAAAGCGGAGCGAAAGGACTTCCTGATATTTAATATCAAGTTGTTTCAGTGAACGCTGGACCTTGGCATAATCTTCATCCTGCTTTATTTCATTTTCCAGAAGTTGTTTCTCACTTTGATAATCTTCAGGTTCAAATAAAGTATCAACCTGGACAAAAAATTTGTCCTGAAATAATTTGGCTGATATATTTTTTCTGTAAAAATAATTTACCTCATTTGTTGCTATCCGGTATAACCATGTTAAAACCGAGATGTCTTTCCAAACGAAAGACTGAATTTTTAAATAGGCCTTTAAAAAAGTATCGGCAGCAATATCTCTGGAAATGTCATAATCGGCCACGCGGTGAAAAATGTAATTAAATATTGTCTTATAGTATGCATCAAAAATCTCTCCGAATGATTCAGGATTAACTTTTATCTTTTTTACCAATTGCTTTTCTTCGGCCAAAGTCATTACTTCAAAATTTTATATCATAATGCAACGCAACGTAAAAGGTTGCAACCAGAAATCCAATTTGTTTATTATAATTTTCACATCAATTAATATATCGGTTTTTCGAGACCTTTAATTACAATATTTTCCAACTCATCAAGCGAGAATTCCTTATGAGGCTGTATATAATTCATTGTAATGCCATCAAGCAAAATGTATGCATGCAGGGCATCGGCACGGGGTTTCTTGGAACCTTGCTTTTTATAATATCTTTCAAGTAGATCAAGGTGTGTAAACATCATGCCTTCGTAATCCTTTACAATCATTTCCAATACACCTGGTTGCATTGCAATAGAAAAATAAAGCCGCCAGAAATGTGCATTCTCTCTCATGGACTGGAACAATTTCTTAAATAAGTTCCTGAACATTTTAGGAGTAAAATCTTTGTCGGAAATTTTATTTTCCAATAATGGAGCATATATCCCAAGGGCATCATTCAGACCTTTATTAATAATAGTGCGCAACAAATCTTCCTTACTTTTAAAATAATTGTACAACAACCCTTTGGCTATACCTGCATGCTGTGCAATCAAGCTTATAGAAGTGCCATTATAACTATTTAATGCAAACACCTCCAAAGCGGTTTCGAGAATTAACTCTCGTTTTTCATGCCGGATTTCTTCGTATTGTTTTTTTGTTTTTGGAGACATAATTTATTTTATGACTGAACGGTCGGTCAAAAGTAAATTAAAAAATATAAATACAAAAATTAAATACTAAAATTGTTTAACGTGAGTTCGACATTAGATTTATTGTGCTACAATTAGTTATTTTTTTTTAGTGAATCTTCGTGTTTTAGTGCCTTCGTGGCAAAAATATTTCAAATAAAATGCCACAAAGACTCTAAAACACAAAGAAAACACAAAGTCACTTTTGGTTATATAACTATATATCAATAAATTTTATTTTGGCATTTATATCGAACTCACGTTATTTAATGATTTCCCCGAAGTCAGGCAAAGCTCTGAGTTTGTCGAGGAGAGGATCATTGACAAGTTTGAAACGGTCAGTAAAACCTAATGACAATGATTTCTTTAAAGACGTAAGGGCTTGTTGTGTATAACCGGTATTAGCGAGGTAGCAGGACAAGAAGTACCAATAATCAGGGTTATCGGGGTCGGCAGTTCCATATATTTGTAAATATTGAGCAGCGGATTTCCAGTTTTCCTGGGAAATTGTTGCATTAACATAGCTGTAAGACATAAGGCTTATAAATGCAAGCAATCGTTTAGCGGAAAGTTTTTCAATATTAAATTTTGCATTTGCTTCAGTCTTCTTAAGATAATTTAATTCGTTTACCCACCAGTTTAAAGATTTTACTGAGAATGCCTTTGAATATTCAGACTGTTTTTCTGCTTCAGCTGATTCAATATTATTCTCTCTTTCAAGATATTCCTTAAAATGAATGTCTTTGAGAAGCGCCTGTCTTTCAGCTCCAAGAGTTGAAGTATCAGTTAACCCGGTTAAAACATAAATTAAATTATTTATCATTTGAAATGCCTGTGCTATGCTGTCTAAACTTTTCGAATTAATAATTTGATTAATCCTGATGGTGTCTTCAGACAGAAATTCATTTATAAGTGACTTGTTTGTATCTGTCATTTTGTCTTTTATAGCAAATAATTCAAATGTCATCAGGGCCTGTGCCAATGTTTTTTCAGGGGGCCACTGATGTTTGCCGTTGAAGACAACCAATTCATGTCTGCCGGCCCAATTGGTCATTGACTCTTCCAGTTTTTTCATCTCTAATAAATTCATGTCCTCATTTCCGGCAATACCTATGAAATTGAAATTGCTCTGGGAAGCGGACTGGTCGAATCCGGCTGAACATGCAATAACACCCAGCACTGAAGAATTATT
>Ga0182017_10002159_pt1 | contig 15021 bp, 12 predicted proteins | sample 712E3DmetaG_FD_120492 | JGI IMG/M metagenome (GOLD analysis project Ga0182017, IMG submission 120492) | Permafrost microbial communities from Stordalen Mire, Sweden - 712E3D metaG | ecosystem: Environmental > Terrestrial > Soil > Wetlands > Permafrost | place: Sweden: Stordalen | collected... | reverse complement strand
CGGCGGCAGGGAGCCCCCCATCGTGCCCAAGCCGCCGCCCGCGGAGGTGACCCGCTTCGTGGAACACGCGCTCGATTCGCGCAAACCTTCGCACTTCGCGATCGAAGTCGGCGGCATCGGGGTGGCGAGCTTTGACGGAGTGGGACCGGCGCTGCTTCCCATGCTTCGGCTCGACCTCGCGCTGGGTCGCTATGTCCTCATGCGGGTCACGCTGGCTGGACTGGGCACCCGATCACATGTCGAAGCGTCGTCGGGATCGGCCGACGTAGCGGAGCAGTTCGGCTTGCTCGAGGCTGGAGTCCGGTTGCGGCCGCGCAAACGCTGGCAGCCGTTGTTCTTCTTGGGTGCGGGCGCGCGCTACACCTCAGCCGAAGGGCAGGCGTCCGGGCTCTACCAGGGGGAGACAGCCGGGCTATGGTCCTTTGTGGCCGACGCGGGTACCGGGCTTCGGTTGTCGCTGAGTAGCCGATTCGAGATAGCACTGGAAGTCCACGCGCAATTGGCCCAGCCCTATCCGGCCATACGATTTCCCGATTCCCAGACGGCGACTGCCGGGCGCCCGGACTTGCTGCTCTGCCTAACCCTGATTGGATGGCTGTAGTCATGGCACTAAATCGAACACTAGCTCCACTGGCGCTCTTGCTGGCCGGTTGTTCGCCAGGAGGGCTCAACGTTGTGGGCCGGGCGCCCAACAGTCTCAGACAGGACGTGATCGCGTACTGGTCTTGCGACAACGTGGCGGACAGCAACAACCCCACCCTGGTGGATGATTCGGGCAACCAGAACACCGGCACCATTCTTGGCGCCACTCTGACCCCTGGCCACTTTGGCAATGCCCTCCATTTCGAGTCAGGGAACTCGGTACTTGTGGGGAACTTTCCCCAGGCGCATCCGAGCTGGAGCGTATCGCTCTGGGTACGTCCTGCCGCCTGGGCATCTCCTACCGACAGCGAGGCCTACGTCACCCTCATCAGCACCGAAATCCTCTCTCAAGGCGGTTGGGAGATGGACGTCATCTTCCGTCAGAGGGAGGCGTCGACATGGAAATACAACTTTGCATTTCCCAACCCGAGCGATGCGGGGCCGCTTAAGTATCAATGGGCCGAGACCAACGATTTCGAGGTTGGCGCATGGACCCACCTTGTGGCCGTGGTGGACAGTGATGCGATGAAGATACAGTTCTACGAGAATGGCGTTCTGTCTATCGAGAATCCAATCACGAGTCTCATTCGACCGGGAAGCGACGCGCTCTACTTGGGCACCTGGTCGGACGGCTGGCGGTACTTCGTCGGGGATCTCGACGATATCGTGATCTACGGAAGAGCGCTCAACCAAACTGAGGTTGGCACGCTCTACACGCAGCCAGCTCCAGCGACTCCGGGCTGAACAACCAGAAGCGGTTGGCCACTCCATACGCCACCATGCCGGCGGCCATGTTGACCGCGCCGATCAGCAGAGCGCGGCGGCGGCCGAGAACGTCGGCGAGATAGCCGGATGGCACTTCGAACAAGAGGCTGGCTGCCGAGAAGATGGCCTGCACCAACAGAATCTGCGTCGCATCGAGCCCGCACGAGCGGTACACCGGTACGATGGCCGGCATGATGAGCAGAAAATCGCGAAGAAAGCGAAACGCATAGATCCGCGGAAGGTTGCCTCGCATGAGTCTACAAGATCTCCGTCCATGCACCGACGGTGGACAGGACTAGTAGGTGCGACGCCCGCGTGACCGCGACGTACAGGGCGCGGCGGCCGGCGGGGGTGGTGGGATAGACGGCAGCGGAGGCGTCAGGGACAACCACGTAGTCGAATTCCAGACCCTTGGCTTCCTGCACGCTGGTGACGTTGAGGCCGCCGACGAATTGATAGTCGCCGTCCAGCGCCAGGCGCAAACCCAAGCCACGCCGCAGGTGCTGGGCCAGGCGCCCGGCTGCCTCGGGCGTGCGGCAGATCAAGGCCGCCGACCCACGCGGATCGCTAGTCTGCAGTTCGCGCAACTGCCGGGTCAGCCAGTCGGCCTGGTGGCATTCGTTGGCGAATTCCACGCATACCGCGGAGGGTCCCGGTGGCCAGAGCACATTGCCGCCGTCGAGGATTCGCCGGGCCAGCTCAGTCACCTCCGGCGGACAGCGGTAGCTCACCTCCAACACCGCGGTTTCGTAGGCGGCGCACCCCAACTCCGCCATGCTGTCGGCCCAGCCGGAAAAGCAGGCCGCGGGATCCACCTGCTGGGCCGCATCGCCGGCGACGATCAGGCTGCCACCCGGTGCCAGCGCACGGCCCAGCAGCGCCAACTCCAGCGGAGCAAACTCCTGCGTCTCGTCCAGTAGCAGACAGTCGTACTGGTGTGGCTGCACCGGCGGCTCGCCCGCGCGCTCGGCCCGCAGCCGATCCAACTCGAACAGCACGGCGTAGTCCTCGCTATCCAGGGTGCCTGCGTCCTCGGTCGGCGTGCCGTCGTCTATCGGCCGGCCGTCCAGGGTCAGCAACCGCTCGGCGTCCACATGCGCAAATTCCTCCTCGGCGGTGCTGCTGAACTGCACATGCGTGTGCTCCAGCACCTCGGCTACCATACCCGCGCCAATGCCCTGCTGGGAGGCGGCAGCCAGTTTTTCCATCAGCACACGATCCCCAAAGATGTGCAGCAGATCTCGCCGCCGCGTCCGTCGCGAGGATTGTCGCTTCGCCAGCTCGGCCAACACACCTCGCAGCGCCGGATCCCGCTTGATGCGAATGACCCCGGCGCTGGCGTCCTGGCTCTCGCGCTCGGGGAGCTTGCGAAAGGCACGCCGGGCCTCGACCCCGGCCCAGCGGTCATACAGCCAAACCCCAACGCCACCTACGCCCATTCGTTCAAGCAGCGCGGCCGAGAGACGGCGCAGCCCCTCGGTGGGAACGATGACAGCGGCGCGCAGCCCTGGGCCGGCCCGCTCGCGCAGACCCGCCAAACGATGCAAGGCCACCGTGGTCTTGCCGAACCCAGCCTCGCCCAGAAGCAGCACCGCCTGGCCCGCCGGCAGCTCGACGATGCGCCGCTGGGCCGCGTCCAGAATCACGTCGGCGGGCGAGCTGGACTGCAGGCGCGCAGCCTCAGGCCGCAGGGTCAGCTCGGGCTCTGGCCCGGTTTCCAGGTGCCACGCACCGTCTTTCAGCCGAAGCCGGCCCGCAACGGTCTCGATCTCGCACAACTCACCTTGCGCAAAAGTTACCAGGTTGCGCTCAAGCAAGGTGCCGGTCAGGGTGCGCTCGCCGGCGTCGATCTCATAGTCGTCACCCTCGGCGCAGGAGAAGAACACTTCGGCCAGAGGTGCATTTCGCCAGTCGATGATGGCCACGCCGCCCCCGGTTCGCGTCTCGGGACCCAACAAGACGTCGCGAACCCGGGCCTCCGTCTCCAGTCGCATGTGGGCGAAATAGGGCACAGCCGTGCGGGGCGAGAGCGACCCAGCCAGTTGCGCCAAGCGGAGCTGGTCGGCGATTCGTTCTTGCAGACGAGAATCGAGTGGGTCTGCCATGGTCCCTGCGCCATTGCGCCGCATCCCGGGCCAAAGAACAAGCTTTCAATTGGGCCCTGGTCGGGCGATAATGGATCCGTTCTTGAGGAGCGTCAGGGCGAGTTCCTTGGCCGCCCGTGAACCGGTGCGATGTTGTCCTGCCTGCGCAGCTACCGGCAACGACAGGAGGGGTGGCAGTCTACCGGGGAAGCAATGACTCCAGTTCGGCCCAGCGAGCGTAGATGCGGTCGACTTCCGCCTGGGCGGCGGCGATTCTTGCCTCCAGCTCGATCAGGCGGTCGTGGTTCGTGACGACGTCGGGCCTTTCCTGCTCGGCCCGCAGCGCGGCCAGGCTTGCCTCGGCCTCGGCAATCCTAGCTTCGATGGTGTCCCAGTCGCGCTGGTCGTTGTAGCTGAGCTTGCGGCGCGGGATTGGTGCAAAGGGCGCCGCCGCCGTCTTGGGCCGGGCGGCGTTCGCGGCATCGGTGGCCTCGGCCTCCTCGGCGTGCCATCTCTCCCATTGACGGAGGCCCACCAGGGAACTGATGCGCCCCTCTGTTCCCGGACGCGTGTGAAAGGCAAGCAGCTTCCCTGTCACACGGTCGAGGAAGTAGCGATCGTGGGTCACTAGCAGGATTGCGCCGTCGAAGCCCAGCAGCGAATCCTCCAGTACCTGCAACGTGTCCAGATCCAGATCGTTGGTGGGCTCGTCCAGCACCAGCAGGTTTGCAGGTCGCAACATGAGGCGCGCGATGGCCAGGCGGCTCTGCTCGCCGCCCGAGAGCTGGCCCACGGCCAGCTTGGCGTGTTCGCTGCGAAACAGGAAGCGCGCCAGGTAGCCGCTGACGTGAATGTGCGCGCCGCGAAAGGTGACGTGGTCGCCGCCGGGGCAAAGCGTGTCCACCACATTGAGGTTCGGATCCAGTGCCTCGCGGTGCTGGGCAAAGTACGCCACCTGCAGTCCGTCGGCACGCAGGATCGTACCGGCATCCGGCGGCTCGTCACCCACCAGCACGCGCAGCAAGGTCGACTTGCCGCACCCGTTGGGACCGATGAGGCCCACGCGGCTGCCCGGGCCCAAAAACAGATCCAGTCCTCTGAAGATGAGCTTGTCGCCGTACGACTTGGCAATGCCGCGCGCTTCGATCAAACGGCGTGGGTTGCGTCCGGTGCCGGCAAAATCGATGTCCGCGCTGCGCACCAGGTTGCGGCTGGCCAGCTCGTCGACTTCGCCTGCCAGCGCTTCGGCGCGCTGGATGCGCGCCTGCTGTTTGGTGGTGCGGGCGGGCGCGCCTGCGCGCAGCCACTCGGTCTCGCGGCGCAGGGTATTGCGCAGCGAAGTCTCGCGCCGCTCTTGCGCGGCCATCAAATCTGCCTTGCGCTCGATGAAGGTGGCGTAGTCGCCATCGACGGAGAGCAGCCCGCCCGCATTGCGCCGGTCGAGCTCCAGAATGCGATTGGCCACCCGCTGCAGGAACAGGCGATCGTGCGTGACGGTCACGGTGGCAAAGGGCGCCGCAGCCAGCAGCTTCTCCAGCCAGAGGATGCTGTCCACGTCCAAGTGGTTGGTGGGCTCGTCAAGCAGCAGCAGCTCCGGCTCGCGCACCAGCTCGCGCGCCAGCGCCACCCGCTTGCGCCAGCCGCCTGACAGCCGCTCCACCGGCGCGTCCGCGCCCGCCTGCGCGCCGCCCAGATCCAGGCGCGAGATCAGTTCATCAGCGCGCGCTGCCGCCCTCCAGCCGAGGTCGTGATCAGCGATGCCCGCCGCGCCCTCCATGATGGTCTCGCGTACCGTGCGCCCTGCGCTGAACTCCGGCACTTGCGCCACATGGCCCACGCGCAACCCGCGCCGCAGCGACAGCTCGCCGCGATCTGCAGTGTCCGCGCCGGCCAGGATACGCAGCAGCGTGGTCTTGCCCGCCCCGTTGGGCCCGATAAGCCCCACCCGCTCGCCCTCGGCCAAGGTGAAGCTGATGCCGTCGAACAGCGGACGCGCGCCGAACGACTTGGACAGGTTCTGGGCTGTGGCGGGGATCGCCATGAGGTGCGGGAGTATAGGGGCAATTGCATCTCGCCGTGGTGGAACCGCGACGGCGAGCGTAGTAAACCCCTTCGCCCTCGTGATTCGCCTCGACAACATCAGCAAGCAGCACGGCCCGCAGATCCTGTTCATCGAGGCCAGCGCGGCCATCCTGCGCGGCGAGAAGATCGGCCTGGTGGGACCGAACGGCGCGGGCAAGTCCACGGTCTTTCGCTTGATCATGGGCGAGGAGTCGCCTGACGAGGGCCAGATCTCGATCGATCGCAACGTGACCATCGGGCACTTCAGCCAGGACGTGGGCGAGATGAAGAGCGTGTCCGCCATTGGCGCGACCATGGACGGCGCAGGCCCGGTGTCCGCCCTGGCCACCGAGATGCGCGAGCTGGAACACGCCATGGCCGATTCCGCGCGCGCGCACGAGCTGGATGCCCTGGTCCACCGCTTCGGCCATGTGCAGGCGCGTTTCGACGAGCTGGGCGGCTACGCCCTGGAAGCGCGGGCGCGCGAGATCATGGCCGGCCTGGGCTTTTCACAAGAAATGATGGACGGTGACGTGGGTAACCTTTCGGGCGGATGGAAGATGCGCGTGGCCCTGGCGCGTATTCTGCTGATGCGGCCCAACGTGATGCTGCTCGACGAGCCGTCGAACCACCTGGACATCGAATCCATAATTTGGCTTGAGGGATTCCTCAAGAACTATGACGGCGCTCTTCTAATGACTACGCACGATCGCGAGTTCATGAACCGTGTGGTCAGCAAGATCATCGAGATCGACGGCGGCGTGCTCACCACCTATTCGGGCAACTACGATTTCTACGAAAAGCAGCGCGCGCTCTATGCGACGCAGGCCGAGGCGGCGTACGCGCGCCAGCAGGCCATGCTGGCCAAGGAGATCCGCTTTATCGAGCGGTTCAAGGCGCAAGCCAGCCACGCGGCGCAGGTGCAGTCGCGGGTGAAGAAGCTGGACAAGATCGAAAAGCTAGAGCCGCCACGCCGTCGCCGCACCCTCAGCTTTGCCTTTCCCGAGGCGCCGCGCTCGGGCGAGGACGCGATCAAGATCGAGGGCCTGCACAAGCAGTACGGATCCAAGGTCATCTACCACGGACTCGATCTGATGATCCGGCGCAAGGAGCGCTGGAGCGTGATGGGCGTCAACGGCGCAGGCAAGTCCACCTTGCTCAAGCTGGTGGCGGGCGAGATCGCGCCCGACGCCGGCAGTGTGACCCTGGGCGCGGGCGTGCGCCTGGGCTACTTCGCCCAGCACGCCATGGAGCTGCTCGATGCGGACAAGACCGTGTACGAGACCTTGGAAGAGGCGTTCCCGCTGGCATCAGTGGGCACGATCAAATCGCTGGGCGGCTGCTTCGGCTTCTCAGGCAGCGACATCGACAAAATCTGCCGCGTGCTTTCGGGCGGGGAGAAGGCGCGCGTGGTGATGGCACGACTGCTTTTCGATCGCCCAAATCTATTGGTGCTCGACGAGCCCACCAACCACCTCGACATGGCCACCAAGGAGATGCTGCTCACCGCCCTGCGCGACTTCGAAGGCACCATGCTCTTCGTGTCGCACGACCGGCGCTTCTTGGCCGGCCTGTCCAACCGCGTGCTGGAACTGGTGCCCGAGGGCGTGATCCCCTACGGCGGCGGCTACCTGGAATACGTCGCACGTAGCGGCCACGAGGCGCCTGGCCTGCGTGCGTGATGGTACGGCCTATCAGCCGCTCGATGCATCTGGGTAGACTATCGTACTGCAGGAACCGGCTACCGGCAGGGCCTTGGCCTGTAGGGTTTCGGATTCGCTGACTCCAGCGTCACCGGGCGGGAAGTTGAGCACGAGATCGACGTCGAGTGTGACCGACGACGACCCATAGAAGCTGCCGTTGATGGTCACCGTGCCGATTCCGCTGGTGGCGTGGCTTGCCACTTGAAAAGACACAAAACGGTTACCGCAGGGAGCAATCGAGGCTGGCCATCTGTCTGCGGATTCCACGTTCCATGGTGACGGAAGGGTGAGACCCAGGGTGTTCGGAGCTCCGCCATATCGGAGCGACAGCGTGAGACACATAGCTTCTTGGGCGATGGTCTTGCTAACGATAAGGCGATCGATACCGCCAACGTAGCGGCACGCAGAATAGCTATCCCCTGGTACTGGCCCTGCGTCGCTGCCGCCTGCGCCGCCCGTGCCAGCCCCCCCAGCACCGCCGGTGCTGACACCTGCATCGCCGCCAGACCCTGAGACACCGCCGGTACCAACCGATCCGCCAACCGTTCCCCCGCCGCCGGCCAAGCCGCCTGTGGCAGTGCCGCCCGCGCCACCGGTCGCAGTGCCACCTGAACCGCCGAAGCCGGCGCCGCCTGCGCCGCCGGTGACTGTTCCACCAACTCCACCCGCGCCCCCGGTCTTCATGCCACCAGCCGCGCCGGTTGCCATGCTACCTGCGCCGCCCGACGCCGTCCCGCCCGAACCTCCGAACGCAGTTGCGCCGCCACCCCCGGACGCGGTTCCGCCTGCACCCCCGGATGGGGTTCCGCCTGCACCCCCGGATGGGGTTCCGCCTGCACCCCCGGATGCGGTCACACCAGCGCCACCGGACGCGATCCCGCCACTGCCGCCTGCACTCGTCGCACCACCGGATCCTGTGCCAGCCAGGCTTCCCCCCGCTCCACCGCTTCCACCGGAGATACCGCCCGCGCTCGCCGGCGCGTCCGATCCCGCAGCTGCATCGCTCGAACGCGCGGTCCCGGACCTGCCGCAGGCGCTACCGGCAAGGACAAGAGCGCCGGCTGCCACGAGAGAGAGTCGAAATGTCCAGAACGGCTGCATCTGCAAGAACCTCCACCTGAATGAAAGAATGGCTAGCCACCAACCAGTCAGCCTGCGATCCCTATCCGCAGAGCGTACTCCGCCTCCTGGCGTCCTCACAGTCCGATTGTGAACGCTGGCAGCCTAGCACTGCTGATTGAAATTCTCCCGTCGCCGTCGCTGCTGTGGGCCCCGTCTGCCGCCTCGCTCCTCGGTCAAATACCTCGAGTATTCTCCCTCGTCGCTCGTTGCAGCCGGGGCTCCTCGCGACGCGACGGCTCGGTCCAAATTTCAATCAGTAGTGCTAGCAGGAGAATGGCGGCTGTGCGCGAGCCGCGAAAACTGTGTGCGTTCGGCGGGGCTTTTGTTGTAAAGAGGCACCATGTCGAAGTGTTCGGTTTTCGTGAGACTGACCGTGCTGTCCATGTTGGTCTTCACCGCGGCTGCAGCGGGGTGCAGCGATGTTGGTGCGACCAACTTCACGCCCACGGGTAGCATGACCGTGGCAAGGGGTGGGCATACGGCGACGTTGTTATCGAGTGGGAAGGTGCTCATCGTCGGCGGGTTCAGTAGCGACGACACGACGATATTCGCGAGCGCGGAGTTATACGACCCAGCCGCCGGGACATTCACGGCCACCGGCGCCATGATCGCGGCACGCTACTGGCACACGGCGACGCTGTTGTCGAGTGGGAAGGTGCTCATCGTCGGCGGAATCGGTAGCTACGATTTGCTCGCCAGCGCGGAGCTATACGACCCAACCGCCGGGACATTTGCAGCCACCGGCAGTATGACCGTGGCACGGGGAGACCACACGGCGACGTTGCTGGACGATGGGAGGGTGCTCGTCGCCGGCGGCGACGGTGTCAGCGGGAATCTCGCGAGTGCAGAGCTATACGACCCGACCGCCGAGACATTCACGGCCACCGGCAACATGACCGCGGCAAGGTTCGAGCACACCGCGACGCGGTTGTCCGACGGGCAGGTGCTCATCGCCGGCAGCGTCGATGGCAGCGGGAATGCGCTGGTCAGCGCTGAATTGTACGACCCAACCGCCGGGACATTCACGGCGACCGGCAACATGACCGAGCCAAGGTCATGGCACAAGGCCATATTGCTGGTCAACGGGCAGGTGCTCATCGCCGGCGGAATCAGCGGCGGCGGAATCAACGGCCCGGGTCTGGCGAGCGCGGAGCTATATGACCCAAGCGCCGAAGGATTCACGGCGACCGGCAGCATGACTGCGGCACGGACCTTTCATACGGCGACGCTGTTGCCCAACGGGCAGGTGCTCGTTGCAGGCGGCGGATATCTGGCGAGCGCGGAGCTATATGACCCAAGCGCCGGAGGATTCACGGCGACCGGCAGCATGACCGGGCCAAGGGCGTGGCACACGGCTACCTTGTTGTCGAGCGGGCAGGTGCTCATCGCTGGCGGAAACGCATCCGGCAGCGCCGAGTTGTACCGATAGCCCCGACGGCCGGTGCCATCGAGGAATCAGAGCTGCGCTGGACGCCACGCGCGCCACCACGCAGTCGGTGTCTCTTCATAGCAAGTAGGGGCTACAGCGCTTGAGGCTCAGTGGACACGTATAGTTGCGCGAGTCTGGACATTCTTCCGCCACCTTGCATGCTTCGGAGGTTGCCCAGGAAACGGAATCCTTTGGCTTCTGCCCACAGTTCTGATCGCGGCGCGGATTTGACGATTGCGTTCGCTCGGAGTCAAATCTGACGATGCCAACTACCAAATCAACTCTTCTGACCTCGACGGCAGGGTGGGCTGCACCGGGTGTGCTCGCTTGCCTGCTTGGTTCGACAGTGGCCTCCGCTCAGATAGGCGCGCCAGTTGGACGGCCGGTGGAAGCGGCGCCTTCGCCCGGAAATGCCCCCGCATCTGCGCCCGCTGCTGCCGCGGGCTCGGTCATCAACGACAACCACCCGATCATTGTCGCCGGGGTTGGGCTCATCGGCGGGTGCAAGGACGGCGAGTGGCTGAAAGTCGAAAGCGTGCAAAAGACCTACAAAGGCAAGGCGATCGACCCGAACTATAACGGTCCCGCCATTGTGGTTGACATGCCTTTGCTACGAGGCGGTGAAACCTACCGCCTCTACTCGTCGCAGGGGGTGGTGGGGAGCGGAACGGGGTCGAAGGTCACTTTTCAGGTCGACGGCGCCGGCAACGTGTATTACCGAGTCAAGATAAGGCCGTCAGCCAAGGGAACGCGCAAATGGCGGTTTGCAATCAATGGTGACTGGGACGCCATGCCGCGTCCACTGAAGGTGAACAAGAAGGGCTACACGGTCGACGTGGATGGTGATGGACGCGAAGAGACCATACGCGTGCAAACTCGCTCGGACCGGCCCACGAAGGGCGGCAGTTCGGGTCAGAGCGGAAGCGAGGAGGGGAGCGAGGAGAATGCGAAGGTCGTCACGTTCACGCTCGAAATGAACGGCAAGAGCACGCGCCTGGCGCAGCTTACAATTGACGGCACGTACGCGGAGCAGTACGAGGTGGCTGCTATCGACTTGAACGGCGACGGGTGGCTGGAATTCGTGTTCACCACCAGTGGCCACAATGATAGCCTGAAGGTCGTGGACGTCACGCAGGGCAAAGCAAGAACCGTTCTCAGCAGCTACTCGGGCGACTAGCCCAACTTCCGCAGTTCTACCCCCAGCGGAACCAGCGCAGACCAAGCACGAACGACACCACTCCCCACGCAGCCAGCACCGCCAAGTAGGGCAGCGTGCCGGCCAGGCCGGCGCCGTCGATCATCACCGCGCGCATGCCGTCGCACATGGCAGTGAGCGGCAGTGCGCTGATGAAGGGACGCGTGACTTCCGGGAAGTGGGTGGACGAGAAGAACACGCCGGAGAGTACGAACATGGGCAGCATCACCAGGTTCATCAGGCCGCTCACCGTCTGCGTGTTCTGCGCGCGGCTGGCCACCAGAATAGCGATGGCCGCGAAGCTGGCGCTGCCCGCCAGGCTGACCAGGACCAGCGCCGCATACGAGCCCGCCACCTGCACGCCGAAAACCAAGCGCGCGAAGATCAGGATGAGCGCAATCTCGAACGGGATCACCATCAGGCGGGACAGACCGAAGGCGAACAACAAATGCCGCCGCCGCATAGGCGCAGCCAACAGGCGCTTGAGCAGCTTGCGCACCCGCATTTCCACAATCACCCAGCCGATGCCCCACATGGAGCCCGACATCAGATTCATGGCCAGCAGGCCGGGAATGAGGAAATCGATGTAGCGCGAGCCGGGCTCGCTCACCTCTTGATCGCGCACGGCCAATCGATCTTGACGGCCCGCTGCCTTCTGCAAGATGGCATCGACTGTGGCGCGGGCCAAACGGGCTTCCGGCCGTGCGGGATCGAAACCATAGGTGAAGGGCTCGCCTGGCCGCGCGGGTGGCACCAGCACCACCGCCACCTGGCCCGAGCGCAAGGCGGCCTTGGCCGCCGCCTCGTCGAGTGGCCGAACCTGCACGCCACCCGAGGCGAGTGCGTCGCGCGCCTGCACGGTCACCCCGGGCAACGCACCCACCACCACGGGTTCGGGCCCCTTCACGCGAAAGGCGATCCCCAGCGCCACCGAGAGGAGCACCGGGAATCCGAAGGTCCAGAACAGCGCGCCCGGCTCGCGCATCATCTCGCGCAAGCGCATCAGGGTTAGCTGCACCACCGGGTGCGGACGTTGCGGCTCAGTCATCGCGCAAAGCCCTCCCGGTAAGAGACACGAACACGTCTTCCAGGGTGGCCTTGCGGGTTCCCAGGCGCAGCAAGTGCTGCCCGCGCTCTTGCAGTAGCGCGCGCAGCGCAGGCACCGCGCGCTCGGGCTCGACCGCGGCCAAGGCCCACACGCCCTCGCCTGACAGGTGCACCTCGGTCACCGTGGGCAGGCTGCGCAGGGTGGCCTCGTCGAGAGCGCCCATTCCCGCTTCCAACTCCAACTCGACCACGTGCTCAGCGCCCAGCCCCGCGATGAGTTCCGCGGGAGTGCCCAGCCGGATGAGTCGACCTCGATCCAGGATGGCCACTCGGTCACACAGACGCTGGGCCTCTTCCATGTAGTGCGTGGTCAGCAGCACCGTGCCGCCGCGCGCGCGATAGGCGGCCACCAGCCCCCAAATCTGCCGGCGCGACTGCGGGTCCAGGCCGGTGGTGGGCTCGTCGAGAAACAGGATCTCTGGCTCCGCCACCAGAGCGCAGGCAATGGCCAGGCGTTGGCGTTGACCACCCGAAAGCTTCACCACCCAAGCGCGCCGCTTCTCTTCGAGTTGCACGTCTGCCAGCAACGCCTGCAACGGCCGCGGTCGCTGATAGAAGCTGCGGAAAAGGTTCAGCACCTCTTCCACGGTCAGCTTCTCGGGCAAGCGCGTCTCCTGCAAGGCCACGCCCATCCGCTCGCGCAGTCGGCTCTCGTCGTGCGCCCAATCCATGCCCAGCAACTTCACCTCGCCGCCCGTGGGCGCAAGCAGCCCCTCCAGCATCTCGACTGTGGTGGTCTTGCCCGAACCGTTGGGTCCGAGCAGCCCGAAACATTCCCCGCGCGCAATGGTGAGATCCAGACCCTCCACCGCCAGCACCGCCCCCGCGCGTTTTCGCCCCGAACCGCGTCCCGCCTCGTAGATCTTGCGCAAGCCCCGGCACAGGAGAGCCGGCTCAGCGTCGGGGCAAATGGTGTTCACGCGTGTTGCTATAGCGTGGCAGGCGCAGCCGCGCCACCGGGCTGCGGTGCGGCCACGACCAAGCGGGCGAGTTGATTCACCTCGACAGCTACCCGCCGTCGAGCATGCGCGGGCTGGCCGACCTCGATAGGCCGGCGGGGGATAGGTTGCGTCGAGTGCGCGAGCCTGGTGGTGGCCGCAAGGAGAACGTTCGAGATCGACACGATCTGCCCTCGCTGCAAGAGTCCTCTTCGCCTCATGACTACAACCTGGGCGTGGGGTCCGGTGGCTTGGGCTGGCCGCTTGGGGATCGCAACGATCCCGACGGATTCATACATATGCACCTTGGTGAAGGCGTGCCACGGTACGAACGCTTCCTCTTCTACATGGTTGAGCATGCAGAGAAAGGACTGTTAAACTGTTGGCGGATAATTCCGTTGCGCCACCCCGGTTTCGATATTGAAGTGTCGATGCGCCTTTCCATCGTCCCCGAGACCAAGAGATGGATTGCGCGGATAGAGAAGAGCACCTTGCCCGCGGCCCGGGTTCCTATGAGGTTACAATCAATGGGGTGCGAGAGACGCGGCGAAGCTTGGATGATCACGACAATCGCGGATCTTCCAAGAACCGCGCGCTGCGGATTGGTCTTGGCGTCGGGCTGGCGGCCATCGTGGCCGTCGGCCTCCGCGTTCGGCGCAGGCTCAGAAGGAGAACATAGACCTTGATACGCTGTTCACTGGTGGCCCCGCTGCTCGTCGCTGCGGGGCTGGCGGGGTGCAATCACGCGCAGGCACAGCAGCCTTCGCCGGCCCCCGTTGCAAGCTTTGCAGACACTCTCCGCAAGGCGGCGGCCGGCCAGCCCGTCTTCTTTCTGCTTGCTGCTGGCGTGGTGGAAGCGCGTTCTGTCAACGATACGGTGAGGCGCTCTGTTGTGGCCGCGCCAGTGCAGGAGGCCCTGTACGACCCCGCTTTGGATCTGCTTTGGGTGCGTCGCGAGGGCCGACTGGAAGCCGTCGACCTTCGCAAAGCGAATCCTACGCCTGTGCCGATCGTGGCCGACATGGGTGAGGAGGGTGAATTTGTTGTCCGAACCAAGGGAAAGCGCATCCTGCGTATTCGCGGCGAGTGCGTGGTGCGAGGGTCGATTGAAGTGAAATGGTTCGATCATCCTTCCGTCAACCTGCTCGGTTTTGACGAGGGCGAGCCACCAAAGCCCCGCCTGGTGGGAGCCAACTGGCTGGTACAGGAGTTGGACCGCGGTGTGCGTGAGGTCAAGGTCCAACGCACCTCCCTGCCTGCTCTTGGCGCGCCGCCGATCGTCAAGCTTCCCAAGAAAGTCGCCCGGTGCGCGACGCCGGCCCAATGCGGAACCGCGGTTCCATTCGGGGGCTCGGGCTGGCAGCTGGTCTACGCGGGTGAGGACGACGGCGAGGACTGCCAGCACTATCGCTGCTTGCTGCGCGATCCAGCGACGGAAAGATTCGGCAAGCCGCCCCTGCCCGCCACTTGGTTGCCGACTGCCAATTCAACTGTGATTGGTTCGTGCGGACCCTATCGTTTCGACCTGTCGGGCAAGTGGTACGGCACGGAGACCCAACTGTGCGCGACCGGCGGCGCGTGCCGTAGCCTGGGCGACGCACTTATGCTGGGCTGGCTCGACGGCGAGCAAGACGTCGGAACCTGAGCGCTTCGCGAAAGCGGAAAGTCGCAGGACCGACCGGAAGTCGGAGGCCACCTGCCCCGGGGAACACGTCACCGTGATCTCCTGACCCAATACACGGCGCTCTTCACCACGGTGTACATCTTCGTGGGATAGCGCCGCACCGGTGTTGACCTCGGTAGCGTGGCGTTGCTGACCCGGATCTGCCCGGCGACAGCCCGCTGATCACGTCGGCACGTGCGTTTCTCGCTGTTTCTCGACGGACAGCAGACGTGAGGGCAGCTACGTTCGCGCGTTGAGGGCAGACGTCGGCCCTGGCGAGGCGCCGCGGAAAAAGCTGGGAGCTGCCGTGGG
>Ga0182017_10002158_pt1 | contig 15026 bp, 21 predicted proteins | sample 712E3DmetaG_FD_120492 | JGI IMG/M metagenome (GOLD analysis project Ga0182017, IMG submission 120492) | Permafrost microbial communities from Stordalen Mire, Sweden - 712E3D metaG | ecosystem: Environmental > Terrestrial > Soil > Wetlands > Permafrost | place: Sweden: Stordalen | collected... | reverse complement strand
CTTTTGCCGACTACAGACATGCTCTCGTTCTTTCTCGCTGTTCCCATTGTGAACCTCCTTTTTTTGAAGAGTATATCAATACCATTCAGAGGGGCCACAATTTATCATAGTATCTACAACCGGGCTATTCAGGACGGTTTTCAGCTTCGCGATTTGAGTTTCGCGTTTCCCTTAACTTCTTGGCGTTTCCGTTCCGCGTTCCGCGTTTCGAGTTCCGCGTTTCCCATTACTCCCCCTGCGTAAGAAATTGGCAAATCAAACTCGACCGAAAGCACGTTGGTTGGAGTCAAGAATGGACTCGATCCCACACGCCCATAGCGAAGAATGCCCCCACCCCTTCGTCCATCGCATAGGCGAAGAAAGTGATGTATAATAATTTAGAATATGGTAAACAATTTAAAGAGTTAGAAAATGGCAACGAACATTTCAACACCTGTGGTATAATTGATTGATGAACAGCATTATCTACTCCCGACATTCGAGACGGCGGATGAAACTTTACGGGATCACCGAGGACGATATAGAGGCGGTATGTGTGCATGGCAGCCGGAGCGCGCTGTTGGATGGCAGAGTGGAATGCATGTGGAACATCGCGGAGCGGTTTAGCTACCCGCTCAAGGTTGTTGGTATCGAAACCGGAAGGGATTTCTTGTCGTGACGGTATATCCACTCAAAGGAGTGAAAAAGGATGGTGCGATATGAAGGTATCCTATGATGGCCAGGTTGACGCGGTATACATAGAATTACTACCGCTTAAACCGGATGGTGTTATCGAAGTCGCTGACGGAATCAATATTGATGTTACCGCAGAGGGCAAGGTTGTGGGAATAGAATTTCTGAACGCTAAGAAAAGGGTTAACATCGACAGCCTTCTTTCTTACGAGATTGAAGCAGATAGCTTCAAAGAGATCGCAAACCTCTGACAGGAAAAGGGTTGAAGAAGAACGCCCCCAGCCTTGCGAGAGTCAAAGATTTACGACTCTCAATGTGCAGCATATGCGTTTTGCCGGTCTTGGCCTTGCGTCCTGCGACTCGCTTTCACTTTCGCGATCTGTGATCCACGTTGCCTTTCCGACCCCTACGTTTGTATGTTTTGTGCTAAACTATGCTTGGCAGAAGAAAACCGAGAGGAGGTTATCAGACAATGAAGAACACATCTTTGAATAGATTGGTTGAGGATTTCAATGAGCTGCCTTTTGAGGACAAGGAATATGCCGCCGAGCTGATACGGAAACAACTCATCGAAGCGAGAAGAGATGGAATCGTTGTCAGGGCCAAGGAGGCAACGTCGAACCTAAAGAAAGGCAAAGTATTGAGGGGATCTATCGGGGATCTATTAAGAGACCTCGAAAATGATTAACGTTATCTGGGATAGTGGTTTCAAGAAAGCATATCGGAAAAAACTCCAAAACGATAGCGAACTCAAAAAGAAATTTGCCAAATCGATGAAGCTGTTCTCAGCAGATCCGTTCAATAAACAGTTAAGAACACACAAATTGACAGGCAAACTTCAAGGCCTATGGGCCTTCAGCGTCGATTATGACGTTCGGGTCGTATTCTCGTTTTTAAATGAGAACGAAGTGTTGCTCATAGATTTGGGCAGCCACGACGAGGTCTATTAAGAATTGTTTCCGTTCCCACTTTCGCGTTTGCCGTCCCATTACCTATGACCTGGTTTATTACCCCCTGCGTAAGAAATCGACAAATCGAACTCGACCGAAAGCACATTGACTGGAGCCAGGAACGACCCCATATACCCCATGAAAGGAAGGAAACCATGAACCTGACGGACAAAATAAAGTCCCGCGCTGCGCGCGTAGGCATTATCGCCTTGGTTATGTCGGTGTGCGAACATCCTTATTAGTATGGTATTAGCGGATATGGCAACAATATGATAAAATTCAGGAATGAGTAGAATCTTCGACAAGATACTTGACCTTATCAGAATTAAGAACGTCTTGGTTTCTCATCACGGGTATGATGAGATGATGTATGATAACATTCTATTCAGGGATGCAATTGAAGGAGTTGGAAAAGGGATTGTTGTAGAAGAATATCCGGAGTACCATAAGGGACCCTGTGTTCTTGTACTGCAAGCCGATCGGCCAGGTCAACCGATCCATGTTGTCTAGGATGTTCCGAAAAATGAACCTTCCCTTGCTGTTCTGATTACCGCATACAGGCCTGATCCTGAAAAGTGGGAAGACGATTTGGTGAGGAGGAAAAAATGAGACAAAGGCCATATACAAAAATGGTTCACGAAGGGGAATTTGTTGCAGAGGTAGACGTAAATCTTGTTGAGAGCGATGAAGGGTGGTCGCCATATCTGTCCTTGGAAGATGCCTACAAGCTGGACGATGTGAGGGAAGCGCTGCGGAGCGGAGATGTTCAACGTGCAGCCCAATTCGCGAAAGTCTACACGCTTACTCCTGTCGCTGTTTGACTTTTCTATTTGAATCGCAGAGATCTCCGAACGATTTATTATCAGCTTCCCGTCGCCCCCCTCCACATACCGTCAGTTTTGTGTTACAATATCACAAGTGATTGAGATCCAGCCAGGAGGAACAAATAAAGCAGTCACCCTCGACACCATATATAAAGAAATAGTGACTCTGAAACGTGATGTCGCAAACCTAAGAAAAAACCTGCTCGATGAGCCGGAATTGCGTGAAGAATTCATTCTGCGCATGCGCGACATCGATCAGGAGAAATCATTCAAAGTGACCGATTTTGAAAAACGTTACGGGCTGAAATGAATTACAGACTTGAGGTTAAAGAGAGCCTTGATAAAAGGCTCAAAAAATTCAGCAAAGAAGACAAGGAAACGCTCCGTTTAATTCATCGGAAGGTTCAGGATATCCTTAAGATCCACACCGCTTTAAACCCTTGAGACGACCCATGCAGAACAAACGACGGGTCCACATAGGGGGTTCTTTTGTGTTGGTTTATGAGATAGACGAGAGAAACAGGATTGTTACGCTGCTCGCTTTTGATCACCACGACAATATTTATAAAGGCTGACATCTTTCTCCCGGTGACAACAGACATCCTACGACGAGATTCCCCGATTCGAGTTCCGCGTTGCCTTTGCCTTGCGCCTTGCAGCCTGCGACCTGCACCCTGAACCCCGTGATGTGCTATCGCTTCCATCTTCCATCTCCACTCTTGCTTTTGCGCCTTGAACCTTGCGCTTTCAGGACGATTGATTTGCGCGCTGTGTGCAATGTATAATGTATAATCTTAGTATCCGGAGGCCCCACAATGCTTGCGATCAAAAAAGAATATGTGGTTAGTGACAACAATAAGAAAAAGGCCGTTCTGGTGGACATAGACACCTTCAACAAAATGGAGGAGCTTTTTGAAAATTATGGTCTTGCAAAATATATGAATGAGGTGAAAGAGGAGAAAAATATGTCTTTGCGCCAGGCTAGAAAGAATTACGCCGCCATCAGTAAGGGTTAGTCTGTTGATATGCTATTACAAGAAGACCTTTTTAAAGGACCTCTCGGAGGTACCGGCAAGGTACCGGAAAAGAATGGAAAAGTTAGTCTTTGAGGATATACCGGCTTGCGACGAGATACCGGGCACGATTGATATCAGAAAAATACAGAGTTACAGTGACTATTACCGGATACGCATCGGCGACTATAGGATTGGATGCGAGATTCAACGGGGGAATTAAGATGGTTTTCTATAGACTCAAGCACAGAAAAGATATCTACAGGGTATTTCCGTAGGACTTGCAGGCGTCCAGGCGTTCCGCGTTTCCCTTAAAGCTTTCGCGATTCGCGTTTCCCGTTGGCCTGCACGATTCGATGTTAGGCTTGGAGTGCTCAAGGCTTAATTGCAAGAAACTTAGTGATTTGGTATATTTTATAAAGAGGTGATGTATATGGCAATAGTCGCCACAAAAGAAAAGACCGTAAAAGATTTGACAGTCAGCGAATTGAAGCAATTGATACAAGAGAGCATCGCTGAGGACATTGAGGCATGGCGAGCGACATTCGAGATCATTTCAAACAAAACGCTGATGGGCCAGATAAGAGGCGCGTCAAAAGCACGCAGCGAAGGGAGAGAATCTGACTTTATTCCCTGGGAAAAAGTAAAACGTGAAGTATAACCTGAAGGTCTATAAACAAGCAGCCAAGTATTACCAAAAATTAGCTCCCGATAAACAGAGAAAGATTAACAATATACTCAAGAATATAGTGGAAGAGCCTTTCGAGGGAACGCACATTAAAAGACTGAAGGGCGAATTGGCAGGAAAATATCGCTATAATGCTGGAGATTACAGAATTATCTATTCCATCGACAAAAGAAACAAAACTATCTATATCGAAGCGATCGGCCCCAGAGGAGACATTTACAAGTAAATTGATAATCCTCGTCATCAGCCACGAACTGTAGAACTGCATACTCATTTTTCCCTTTCGCGATTCGAGTTCCGCGTTTCCCGTTGTTTTTCTATCACCTATCACCCGGCTTATTGTCCTATCACCTGGTTTATTACCCCCTGCGTAAGAAAATGACAAATCGAACTCGACCGAAAGCGCATTAGCCGGAGTCAATGAAAAGAAATTTGATCCAAAATGCCCTATTGCCAGGCTCTTTTTGTTATTGAATAACTGAAGGATGTTCTCATTGCCCGCAATCATTAGAAACGTTTTACTTTTTTGCGTACTGACAATAATAGCACCTTTGATGGCCACAGATAACGGTGTAAATGGCGCCGATCCGTTGGTTAATACACCCACCCTAGCCGCCTCAACGGGTTTTGTAAAGCAGAATCCGTCAACGCCGGACGCTGAATGGAAGGGTAATACACTGGGCCTTGAAGATAAGGTATTATGGCCCTGGACGGCCGTAAAGGTCCAAGGAAATAAAGTAAGTTGCTGGGGTCGGGATTATACTCTTGCCACTTCGTCTTTACCAAAAAGCATCCATTCAGTCGGTCAAGAGCTCTTGTCAAGACCGGCAGAATTAACGGTCACTTCCAGGGGCAAGGGTATCTCTTGGGAACAAGCCTTATCCGCCATAAAGCTTTCATCCAATGCTACACGTGTCGATTTATCCGGTACATGGAAAAGTGCTCTTGCAAATAAACAAACTGTCCATCTCAATACAAAAGTGAGTATCGAATTCGATGGATTGATGTTATATGAGATCTCTGTCCCTGAAGGGGAAGGGAAAGACATTGAAAACATAACCATAGACATACCCTTATTGAACAACATTGCCGTGTATCGACACCGATTCGGATGGGCATGGAAAGATGTTGCCTCCTACTCAGGAAGTCTACCAAAAACCACCGGGGTTATAGAGCGGAGCAAGTTTATACCTTTTTACTGGTTTGGGGATGATTATCGCGGTCTATTCTGGTTTTCCGAATCCGATGAAATGTGGCCGAATGGTCGTAATAATGATGCGATTCAAGTGATACGGACAGATAAAGAGCTGCTCCTGCGGCTGGTAATAAAAAAAGCAACCCAGACCCTGCCGCCAAACTGGAAATTGGTATTTGGCTTGCAGGCAACCCCTGTCAAGCCGATACCCAAGAATTGGCGCAGCATACGTCTTGCCCCTGCCAGAAAGGCGAATATAAATATCGTTTGGCCGGAACCTACTAAAGCCTCATTGCTGTACTATGGTTACCCGGAAGCGGCAGACCAGAAGATTTTCGCCGAACGCATACGCGAATTGAATGCAAAAAGGATAAAAGCTGCGCCTTATGTCTGTCTGACTCATCTTTCCACGGCAAGCCCTGAATGGCAAAAATATGCGTCCCAATGGTCCACATCTCAATTTGACACAGAGTCCGGGGATGTGAAAGCATTCGGTGCGTCTTTTGCAAAAGTATCGCCAACGGGGTCCGGCTGGTCTGATTTTATTGTGTGGAAGACAAAGCGATTCATGGATCAACATGGCATTACCTCCATTTACCACGACAACACACAACCTTATGGATGTGCAGCACCGGTGAATGGTGTTGGTTATATGCGAGACGGAAAACCTCAGATGGCATTTCCCATATTAGGATATCGGTCACTCTATCGCCGGATGTATTCCGTGATAAAAAGAAATCCGAAACAAACATTCACGATTGCACACATGTCCAGCAAGGTAACTATACCCATTTTGGCTTACGAAGACGCATACCTCGACGGAGAACAGTTTGGTGATGTTGTAAAAGATAATTATCTCGACGTACTTACGTTAGACGCTTTCCGTGTGGAATTTGTCGGACAGCAATGGGGCCTTATCCCTATCTTTCTCCCGGAGTTCCGTCCCCCATACATTGATAAAGTAGAGCCAACCAGGGGGCTCATGGCGTTACTGATGATTCATGATGTAGCCATCTGGCCTCTCTGGTGCAACCTTGATGTAGTCAATGAAGCACTATATGCCCTTGATGAATTCGGATACTCAAATGCCGAATTTATCCCCTATTTTGACGCTGTACCCCCCGCCGCTTCGACTTTGAAAGATGTATATGTGAGTGCATACAAACGTCCTGACGGCAAAGTCCTTTTGATAATTGGAAATCTCGGGAAAGAGTCACGCGAAGGAGAAATAACTATCAACACCAAGCGGCTTGGCATTAAAACCGACAAAATCATAACGTGGCCGGATAAACAACAAATCTCATTAAAAGGAGACGGTGTTATAAGAGTTTACATTCCCCGACAAGGCTATCGAATGGTAGTGTTGAACAACCTGAAATAATTGCAGATACCCCCTTCCTTTTGTAGAGGATATTAATAAATGAAAAAGTATTTTGAAAAGTTTTTTGGCAGTGGAGGGCATACAAAGAATGTTCTTGTTTTGACCGGAGGGACGGTCTTAGGGCAAGGCGTTGTTATTGCGGCATCTCCGATTATAACAAGGTTGTACAGCCCGGAAGATATTGGTTTGTTTGCGGTGTTTGGGGCGGCCCTCGGCATTATTACCATTATATCTTCTCTTCATTATGAACTGGCAATCCCGTTGCCCAAAGAGGACAAGGTTGCATTTAATTTACTTGGATTGGCCATAACCGTTGTCTTGGTTATTGGTATGATTTTAACTGTTTCGCTTATCTTTGGTGGCGAGCGGTTACTTGTCCTGGCTAGGGCCAACGAATTGCATAATTATTTATGGTTGTTTCCTATCAGTTTCTTGGTTTTTGGAGTAACGCAAGCCCTTACGTTTTGGGCATTGAGAAAAAAAGCATTTCATGCGACCGCCACATCAACAAGCCTTCAGGGTATTGGAATGGCAGTTCCTCAAGTTGGCCTAGGGTTTCTCAATATTGGTGTTCTGGGTTTGCTTGTTGGCCAAATCACAGGACAAATTTTGAGTGCCTGTGTTTTGCTGAAATCGCTGTTTAGATCGGACCACCACAAGATAACTATAAAAGACATGTGTGAAGTGGCTATTACGTATAGAAGGTTTCCTCTTTTCGCCTCTTGGTCGAGCCTAATCAACATGCTCTCTGCGCAGTTGCCAGTGCTCATGCTTTCCTATGCCTTCGGGCCGCATATCACAGGATTTTATGCTTTAAGCTATCGGGTTCTGCAGGCCCCAATGCGCTTTGTGGGCCAATCTGTGTCGCAAGTATTCTTCTCAGCTGCCGCGGATGCAAATCTTGAAGGCCGACTTACAGACTTAACGTTGCGTGCCTTTGAAAAGCTCATACGTATTTCAATGCCTTGTTTCATCACGATTTACATTATAGCACCGGAGTTATTCGCGTTATGCTTCGGAAAACCTTGGATTGAGGCAGGAGTGTATTCACAGCTGCTTATGCCATGGTTCCTCCTGCTTTTTCTGTCAACTCCGCTATCAATGCTTGTGAGCATCCTACAGCAACAATCAAAAGAGCTCGTGTTTCAAGCTGCGTATCTTGCTGTTGTGGCCGCATGCTTTGCTTTGGGCGGCCACTTAAACGATTCAAAAATTTCGATTACGTTGTTTGGCATATTTGGGGGACTCTGCCTTTTGGTTAAAGTTGGCTGGCTGCTCGTGCTCACCAGGAACTCCATAGCAACGTGCGTTAGGTTGACAATAAAGGAAATACTGTTGGTTATGCCTTTTGGAGCCCTAATTTATGCAACAAAAAGTTTTTACCACAGCGACTTACTTGTTAGCTTAACAGGATTCGTATGTCTTTTGATGATGCTTGTTATCAATTTCAAATTGAGAGGGCCAATTGGCAATACGGCCCAATAATTCGAGTTCGAAAAACGTGGAAGTGACTTTTGTATGCTTGGATGATGGCAAGGGCATGTATCACTACGCACTGAACCTGGCAAGTGCCATGTCTGCGATTGTGCCGTCCTCCCTGGTGCTATTTTCTGATTCAAACAAATTTGGTGTGTCCTCAAAAGACCTACCCGTTTTGATCTTAAAGAACCCCGAGAATAATTTGCAGGGAAAAATAAAAGAAAAATACAACCCAACCTATTACCGGAATAATGCCAAGAAGGTCATTGAGCAATTCCGTCCGCGCCTCATTCATATAACCTCCGACATCATCGGTATCCTTTCCCTGGCAAAAACGATTTCTGAATCCGATATAAAGGTACTATATACGGTTCACGATCCGCTTCCGCACGAAGAGAATACGACGCGGTGGCACAAAATAGTTCAGGCCTACAGAACGAGATTTCAGATGCCACGTCTTATAAATATTCTCGATGCGGTGCATGTTCATTCGGAAAGACACAAACAAATACTTACCTCCTCTTTTGGAGACGGAATATCAGACAAGATATACGTCATACCCCACGGAGGAGGCATCACGCCTTCTGTGCGCGATGGTCAGCGTGTGCCCCCCGAACTATTAGCCCTCAAGGGCGGTGAAGAATATGTTGTACTCTTTTTTGGGCAAATTCATCCATACAAAGGACTAGAATGCTTAATCGAAGCCATTACGATACTCCGTGCGAAACAGATTTCGCTCAAGCTGTTGATTGCTGGCGAGGGCCATCTCGAGGCGGACAAATATAGGCACCTTGGGAATGACTGTGTTGTAATCAACAGGTTCATTGACGACAGTGAAATATCCGCCATCGTCAAAGCTGCTGGCGTTGTTGTCTTGCCATACGTGTCAGCGACCCAGAGTGGAGTAATTCCTCTCGCGTATGCCTTTAGAAAGCCGGTAATTTGCTCAAAAGTCGGTGCCCTTGACGAAATGGTGGTCGACGGGGAAACGGGCATGCTGGTCCCACCGGCGGACGCCGATTCCCTTGCGGCGGCAATATTGGAATTAAGGGACAAAAGTAAGAGAAACGAAATGGGACGAAAAGGCGAGCGTTTTCTTGAAGATCGAATAAGCTGGCGCAAGGTCGCGGAGCGGCATCACCAAAAATATCAGACGCTGGTAACCCGCTCATGACCACAGCTATATTTCTTGCGATCTTGAATCTGGCCCTATGCACAGGCCGTTTCCTTAAAACTCTCTTTGAAAGGCGTCTCATCACGGCAGCGTGGTTTCTTCTCAGCTATTTCGGGCTTTTCATGTTACTCCTGACGATTGAGGGCCCCTTCAGGTTTCTGCAAGGCTTTACCGCTCAATACGTATATATAAAAGAACCCACTATCACATTTGCCAGCGGCTACATGTTGATTTGTAATCTATTGTTTTTTGTCTCTGAGTATTTGGCGTGGCGGCTGTTGGGACGCAAAGTGGTAGAGCAATGGGAGCTGCCGCGGCGAGATACGACTCTAAGCGTTTTAAAAGGCATACTCGCATGTTTTCTGGTAGGGGGCACTTTCTTTTATTGGACTAAAATGAAAGGCTTGGGTTACACCCAATATGTGGAACTCATGGGGACCAACTGGCCCATTGTCTTTTTCTGGGCCTCTGGCCCCCTTATATCGATCTGCGCACTTCAGAGAAGGTATTTTTTTGCCGCCATCGGCACCATACCTTTTCTGTTTTTTGCATATAAACTTCAAGTCCGCTCTTTTGCGCTTCTTTCGCTTATTCCTGCGGTTATAATCTTCGTCATGCAGGTTCTTTACAGAAGCGCGCTGTTGACAAGCAAACGAAAAGCCTTCCGTATCGTGGCGGGGGGCCTTTTAGCAATGGCATTGCTTGCTGTCGTAAGCGGTTTTCTAACATACACAAAATCGGGGAAAGGCGGTTTTCCCGATGCTGGCTTGCCTTACGGTATGAATATGGCCATTGAAGGGACGCAGAAAACGAGGGTTTACACCGGATGGGTGAGCATGAGGAAGTACGGGGAAAACATCGTAATGCCTTTTTATAAGCTCTTCAACATCGAGCTTTCCCGTGACATCGATACACCTACACATATAGCCCATTTAATAGATGGCGTCCCAAAATTGTGGCCCAGATACTTTCATTATCCTGTTTTATGGTATGCCGACGCCTTTGTGTCATTTGGTAATGCCGGGTTGTTGTTGGGATTATTGTGGGGACTAATTTTTTCCTTTTTTGAATATCTCATACGACGATCTGCCTTGGTTCTGGGTCTTTTTCTGCCTTTTTATGTTTGGCACACCTACATGTTTTGTCGCGGGGCAACTGCTATAGCGACCGTACCGTTTGCATACACGTTTTATGTTGTGTTGATGGTGTGGTGTATGGCAACGATCCTCGGTACTTTACTGGGAAAAAAGTTGTGAAAATCTTAGAAGCAATAGCCACCCTTGATCCGGGTGGTGCCGAGAGCCTCGTCAGCGACCTTTCCATTGATTTGGTTCAACGAGGGGCAGAAGTCAAAATTTTTCTTATAGCTGGAATCAGGAATGAGCGGGGCATGTTTTTAAAGAACAGACTCGAGAAGGTGGGCATTGAAATAATTGGTTCTCAATCAAGAAAGCCGGCGACAGCGCAGAATTTGTTTCATATATCCAAGACATTAGACGTATGGCAACCCGATATTGTCCACTGCCATCTCTATAATTCCGCGGTGGCCTTCAGCGTAGCACGACTGTTTGCAATTTACAAATCTGTTGTATATATGAGAACCCTTCATAGCACGGAAATAGCTGAAAAGCGATCGAGGATAATCTCGAAATATTTATGCCACATGTTTGATTACCACATAGCCTGTTCAAGCTCAGTCGAGGAGATGTATCGTGCTTTCGTAGGTAAAAGCAAAACAGGTATTATAACAACAATTCCTAACGGTTGTCTTCTGGCAGATGAACACACTGATGCCAGGGGAAAATATGAGGCAAGAGAGCAGCTATCTTTGCCGCAAGACAGTTTTATTTATTGTAATATTGGTGCTTTCCGTGGCGGGTCGCTGGTTCGTTCCGTGAAGGCCCAGGATATTCTTTTACAAGGATTTGCAAAAGCATTTAGAAATCAGAATACCGTGCACCTTGTGTTTGCAGGGGACGGTCCCACGCGGACCGAAGCTGAACTATTAGCAAAGGCCTTGGGGATTACAGAACAAACACATTTCCTTGGCAATATACCGGAAAGCTGGCCACTGCTAAAAGCGGCCGATGTCTTTACCATGCCATCAAGGTATGAGGGTCTGTCGCTTGCTCTCTTGGAGGCCGCGTCGACCGGTCTACCTATTATTGCCAGCGATATTCCGGAAATCAGTTCATTGAAGCCAGGTGATGGCTGGCTATTGTGCCCAATTGAAAATGTTACTGCTTTATCCGATGCTATGTTAACCGCTAGAAACAACTACAAAGAATATCTGAAACGTGCTCAAGAGCAATCCGATATCATCCGAGAACGATATTCGATTGAGGAATGTGGGCTCCATTACTGGGATTTATTCAATTCTGCAATAAAAAATAAGAAAACAGGGTGATGGGATAAATTTGCAAATCGGGCAAACATCCTGTTTAAGTAATGTCTGATGAAAATTCTCATTAACGCTACAACACTTGTGATTGGCGGGGCGCTACAGGTAGCGCGTTCCTTGCTTATTGAGTTTGCCAATGATTCGTGCGGGCATACGATAAAGAGCGTAGTGTCACGAGAACTTGCAGATCTACTCCCGAAAGGTATTAAGGCCGCTGTCATATCGCCAAGCCCTGCCCGGCCTGTTTCCGGGAGAGCGAGCAGAAAACGGTTGCGCGAAATCGAAAAGGGTTTTGCCCCCGACGTTGTTCTTACCATCTTCGGCCCCGCATACTGGAAACCGCAAGCGCTACATGTGTGCGGTTTCGCGGAACCTTGGCTATACACATCCAATAGATACGCCTGGCAGTTGTTAAGTTTTCAAAAGAAAATTACCTTTCAGATGAGATGCATTTACAAAAAGCTTGCATTCATATCCGGAAACATAAGGGCTTTTATCGTGGAGACAGATGCCCTTTCTCGGGAAATCGAAGAGGCGTGGCCGAGAAAGCCCGTGTTCGTTATTCCCAACAATTGCGGACAAGCCTTCTATGAGTACGAACATAACACCAGTGCGCACAACCCCATTATGCTGGCAAAAGACGAGGACGAATTCAGGATCGTTACTCTGTCACAGTATTATGAACATAAGAACCTTGAAATCATTCCGAGAGTAGCTCGCACCATGAAGGATCGAAACCCATTATTGCGCTTCAAATTCTTTCTTTCTTTGGATGAAGCCTCCACAGCATGGCAAAGGATACACCGTTCTGCAGAAGGCTTCGGTGTTGGGCGGTGTGTCTGCACGGTAGGCGTTGTGCAACCTCAAATTGCGCCCTTTTTCTATGAAGGCGCGGACGCTATGTACCTGCCCTCTGTCCTGGAATGTTTTTCGGCGAACTATCCGGAGGCAATGATAACAGGAGTTCCCATAGTGACAACCGATCTGCCCTTTGCTCACAGTGTTTGTGAAGATGCAGCGCTCTATTGCGTGCCCCTTGATGCACAGTCGGCGGCTGACAGGCTCATAGAATTATGGTGTGACAAATCATTGCAACAAAGGCTCACCGAAAAGGGCCGAGAAATCGTTAAAGGCTTTCTGACACCGCAGCAGAAGGCGCAAAAATATATAGAAGTATGTGAAAGCTTAATGAGACAAAAAGGAAATTCATGTGTGGTATGATAAGATTACGTTGGCGGTTTTACGGATGATTTACTATATCGAATGTGGAAGGTAATTTCGGGGAAAACCTATGAATGTTAGACTCTCACAATTCAATAACTCTTGGTATGATCCGGGCCGCGGTTTGTTTGGCCGTACGCTGTGGTATTTTGCAAATGCGCTTGTCCTGCGAAATCCCTTTAATCCGTTCTCGTGGCCCAAGGCTGTTGTTCTGCGAGTCTTTGGGGCAAAGATAGGCCACGGCGTTGTTTTGAAGCCATGCATAAATATCAAATATCCGTGGAACATAGACATAGGAAATGATTCGTGGATTGGCGAAAACGCCTGGCTCGACTCACTTGCTCTCATTAAAATTGGATCGAACGTATGCGTATCTCAGGGCGCATATCTTTGTACTGGCAATCACGATTGGAGCGACCCCGCCTTCGGGCTGGTTGTGAAAACGATTGTGGTGGAGGATGGAGCTTGGATTGGGGCTATGGCAACGGTGCCTCCGGGAGTCACTATCGCGTCTCATTCGGTTGTGACGGCCGGTTCAGTTATTGTCGAGGACACTGAGCCATATGGGATATACGCTGGTAATCCAGCGGTAAAGATTAAGGACCGCAAAATCAGATGAGCCTTACCGTCTCAATTATTACCGCCGTATACAATAATGCCGGGACAATCGGCCCCTGCCTGGAGAGCGTGTCAAGCCAAACCCACACCGACATTGAGCATATTGTTATCGATGGTGGTTCGAAGGATGGCACCGTTGACATTGTAAAAAACTTTGGTGGAAATATTGCAAAATTTTTTTCGGAGGCGGACAACGGTGTTTATGATGCCATGAACAAAGGATTGAAGCTGGTCACTGGGGACATCATCGGAATCCTGAACGGGGACGATTTCTATCCCGACCCAAATATACTGGCAAAAGTGGCCGGAGCGTTTGATGATCCGTCTGTAGACTCATGCTACGGCGATCTTGTGTATGTCGATCGTAATGATACATCTCGGACAGTTCGGTACTGGAAGGCAGGCCCGTACAACTATCGTAAGTTCTTTTGGGGTTGGATGCCGCCGCATCCAACCTTTTTTGTCCGCCGTGCGGTCTACCAAAAATACGGACACTTCAATCTCGCATTAGGCACCGCTGCAGACTACGAGCTTATACTTCGTTTCCTTGTGAAGCACAGGATTGCTGCAACGTACATTCCGGAGGTGCTCGTAAAGATGCGTACGGGGGGAATAAGCAATGTCACGCTGAAGAACCGATTGCGAGCGAACCGGATGGACCGTTATGCCTGGAAGGTAAACGATCTCAGACCGTATCCTTGGACAACCTACTTGAAACCGGCGAGGAAAATCGCCCAATTCTTTGTGTGCCCGCTCTCCTGATAACCGTGTGCGTTGGGAACATTACCCTGTGCCCGAAGTGTTTGATATAAACGAGCGCCTAATTCCTCGATGCTTTCCAGACCGTTCTTTGTGCCTTAGAGATTCAATGGCAGCCAAGGAAGAATAATTCCGGGGGGATCACCATGAAGATGCTTGAAGACATAAGGATAAGGCCATCCGGCTGGGTGAAGACCGGGGCGTATGCACTGTGTCTCATTTGTGTTTACTACTCTGTGCTCGTTCAGATGGTCTTTCATGACTGGGCGATAGAGGACTATTCTCACTGCTACCTTGTGCCTTTCGTGGTGCTCTATCTCCTATGGGAGAAGCGCGCCGAATTGAGTGCCCGCCCCTCAATCCCGTCTTTGGCGGGATTCGTCGTCTTTGGCATCGGTATCCTTCTTTACTGGCTTGGTGAACTGGGCGGCGAGTTCTTTACCCTGTATATGTCCTTCTGGTTCGTAATACTGGGGATTGCGTGGGTCCATAACGGTTGGGAGAAGATAAGAACAGTCTGGTTTTCATTTATTATGATGCTTGCCATGTTCCCATTTCCCGATTTCATCAACGTACGGATCACTCTCAAGCTCAAGCTGCTTTCTTCCTGGCTTGGCGTCTGGATGCTCCAGTTGTACGGGATGTCGGCGT
>Ga0182017_10002155_pt1 | contig 15043 bp, 15 predicted proteins | sample 712E3DmetaG_FD_120492 | JGI IMG/M metagenome (GOLD analysis project Ga0182017, IMG submission 120492) | Permafrost microbial communities from Stordalen Mire, Sweden - 712E3D metaG | ecosystem: Environmental > Terrestrial > Soil > Wetlands > Permafrost | place: Sweden: Stordalen | collected... | reverse complement strand
TCGAGAGCTGACGGATGGGCTCGAAGAAGACCCCCAGCATGACGATGGCCGTGACCATGTCGCCGATTTTCTTGCTGTCGACCGCGGTCCCGGCCTCATACCCGGCGGTGAGGAGGATCCCGGCGGTGGCTACCGCGACCACGAGCCCGATGCTGGGGAAGTAGAGCGACTGGACGATGGCGGCCCCGACACGGGCGTCGTAGTACTGTTGGTTGAGCCGGTCGAACTCACGCAGGTTCCACCGCTCGCGCGTGAACGCCTGGACCACGCGGACGCCGGCGATGTTCTCGGCGAGGTTGGCGCAGATGCGGCTGACCTGGGTCCGAACGTTCCGCCAGGCCTCCGCGATGTGTCCGTGAAAGAGAAACGTCACGAGGATCAGCACGGGAATGGTCTTCAAGAGGACCACGCAGAGCGCATGCGACAGCCACCACATGACGACCATCCCGCCGACGACCAGGCACACCACCCACGCCAGCTGCGGGATGGTCCAGGTGAGGACCTCTTCGAGCACCCCCAGGTCGGAGGTCACGCGGCTGATGATCCACCCTTGCTTGGTCCGGTCGTAATACCCGAGCGACAGTTCCTGGAGATGGCGGAAGATGGCCATGCGGATGTCGTTCAGGACCTCCTGGCCGAGCTTCACCAGCTCGATCGCCCGGTAGTATTCCAGGAGCCAGCTGACGAACCCGCTTCCGGCGAGGACCCCGACCCAGAGGTAAAACTCCTGGCGGTGGTCCGGGCCGAGACTCAAGACGGCGATAATCTGTCCGAAGGTGAACACCGGGAGAAGCATGACGGCGCTGCCCACGGCCACCAGCAGCACGTTGAGCGTCATGCGGAGCTTGTAGGGTTTGAGGAAGCGGAGCAGGCGGACGACGAGCTTCCACTGGATGGGTCTCTCGTGGACGATGTCCTCCTCGTCCACCGGAACGGAGGTCTGTTTGGGCCTGGACGGTCCGTCCGGCGGTCTTTGGGGTTTCTTGCGGTCGATGTCGTTCGGGGCGTTCATGGGGTCGCTCCGTCCGGGGTTCCGGACGCGGCCGCTTTGTCCTTCGCGTCCACGAAAGCGGTATCGTCCAGGATGACGGGCCCGCCGCCCGTGTCGAACTGCAGCGTGCAGATCGCGCGGTAGATTCCGTTCTGCCGCATGAGATCGTCGTGCGTACCTCTTTCGACGATGCGACCGCTTTCGAGCACGAGGATGACGTCGGCGTGCCGGACGGTGGAGAGCCGGTGCGCGATGACGAACGTGGTGCGGTACTTGGCGAGATGCATCATGGCTTCCTGGATCTCGCGCTCGGTGGTAGGGTCCACGGAGCTGGTGGAGTCGTCGAGGATGAGCACACGGGGGTCCTTCATGAGGGCCCGGGCGATGGTGAGACGCTGACGCTGTCCGCCCGAGAGGGTCACCCCGCGCTCGCCGATGATCGTCTCATACCCCTTGGGGAGGGCCTTGACGAAATCGTGGGCCTGGGCCGCCTCGGCCGTCCGCATCACCTGCTCCATGTCGGCGTCCGGGTCGGCGTAGGCGATGTTCTCGGCGACCGACCGGCTGAAGAGGAACGAGTCCTGGAACACGAGGCCGATGTCGGCACGGAGGGAGTCCAGCGTCATGTCGCGCACGTCCTGTCCGTCGATGAGCAGGCGTCCGGAGGTCACGTCGTAGAACCTGGGAAGGAGCGAGACGAGGGTGGACTTGCCCGAGCCGGTGCGTCCGACGAGGGCGACCATCTGTCCCGGCTCCACGACGAGGTTGACGTCCTTGAGGACCGGGAGGTCCTTGTCGTACCCGAAGGAGACGTTCTCGAAGACGACGCGGCCTGGACCCTCGGCGAGCGGAAGGGCGCCGGGGCGGTCATCCACGTCGGGTTGTTCGTCCAGGGTCTCGAAGATGCGGTCGGCGGAGGCGATGGCCCGCTGGGCGTTGGAGATCCCCTGTCCCAGCCAGTTCAGCCGGCTCGTGATCTGCCGGAGTGCCAGGAAGAAGGAGACGACGACCCCGAGGAGTGCCTGGTCCGTCGGCCGGCCCAGGACCAGTTGTCCGCCGAGGAAGAAGGTGACGGCGAGTCCCAGCGTGACGAATGCGGTGTAGAGGGGTGCGTGAAAGGTCCAGACGCGCTCGGCCGCGACCACCTTGCCGATGAGGGACCGCGACTCGCGGGCGAACTTGTCGATCTGGTCCTGCTCGCGGGCAAACCCGCGCACCACCTGGACGCCCGCAATGTTCTCCGACAGCACCGTGGTGAGGTCCCCGTACTTCTCCCGCACGTCGTAGAACTTCATTCGCATCTTGGAGGCGTAGCGCAGGACGAAATAGGCCCCGGCCGGCAGCATCACCAGCGACCACAACGCCAGGACCCAGTTCTTATAAAAGAGATACCCCTCTCCGATGACGAAGACGAGGGCGGTCTCGGCCATGGCAAATGCGGCGACGCGGAAGAACCCGCCCGCAAACCGCATGTCCATGATCATCCGGCTGATGAGCTGACCGCTGGATTCCCGCTCGTGATACGAGATGCTCTTGCGCTGGAGGACGTCGTAGAGCTTGACCTGCATGTCCCACTCGGCCCGCCCGGTGGCCCGCACGTCCAGCACCGCGCGACCGAAGCTGATGCCGAACCGCAAGAGCTCGTTCGCCACCACCACGACGGCGTAGATCCAGAGCCAGGAGTAATCCCCGGCACGGATGTCGTTCGCCACGCGTCCAATGACGTCCGCCGGCACAAAGAGCATCGCGAGGTTGACGGCCTGGACGACCCACATGGCGAGCACGGTCTTCCAGTAGGGCTTGAGGAACTTCGTGAGCCGCCAGCCCACCTTCCACGAGCTGACGGTCTGGTGTCGGCGCTTGAGGTCCTGGAGGTGCGCGTGGGTGCTCATGTCCGAGGTTCCTGGCTTACGGGGTGCCGGCGGGCGTGCTTGCTGTCAAGCGAGACCTGCGGCGACCCACCCCGTTATTGTGCACGATGCGGGGCCGCTGTCAATGTCCTTTTCGCGGGCGGACCATCCGCAGGCGGGTCGAAACGCGCGAAACGAGCGGAATTCCGGCGTCCCCGGCGAAGAATCCTCTTGAAAGCTCCCACGAGACGGATACACTGAATTGGACTTTGTGCCGACCGGCGATTCCCGCACGCAGGTGAGGAAAGCCCATGCAGAAACACATCGTGCTCTTGCTGGCGCTGGCCGCGGCGGCGGTACTTTCATGCCAGAACCAGACGTCTACCACGACGCTGCCCGTGATGCCCGGGTTCGTCGAGCCGCAAGTCGTCTCCGTCTCCGCGGACGGCAAGCAGGCGACGGTCAATATCGGCGTAATGGACAAGATCCGCCCCGCCGAGATGCTCTACGTCGTAAGGAACAACCGGCTCGTGGGAATGCTGAGCGTGAGGAAGCCCAGCACGTACACGAGCGATTGCACGATCCTCGCGTCGAAGAGCATGACCACGATGCCTCCGGGTTCGGCGGTGACCCTCGGGAACATCGCGGCTGGCGACCACGTGGTCAAGAACTGGCCGTCCGTCGCGCCTGCGGGCCTGATGCATGACCAGGTCCAGGAGAAGGTTTCCGTTACGATTCCGTCCGACAACGCCACGACCCCGGGGAAAACGATTCTGGTCCCGAGGGACCAGTACGATCAGTGGATGAAAGACCATCCCCCGAAGCCGATGGTTCCGACGATGGGCCCCTCCAACTAACCCCAGACTCGACAGTCTTCAAGTCGTCCCGACGCCCGTCGGGATGACCCGTTGACTTGGGACTAGACAATCTTCAAGTCGCAAGTCAACAAGTCGCAAGCCGAAGGGGGGCCTTTTTTCCATTGACTTTCGCCCGTTTCCGCGCTAAAAAGGGTGGCCCAATGTGGCTGGACGACACCGGATGGCGCGGGCAGCCGCGCCCCTATTTACCCTTATGAGGAGCTCATGGCCCAAGAACGGAAGAAGAACGACGAGATGGCCGAAGAAGCCCCGCCCTTGACCGAGGAGACCCCCGCCGGCGCGGCCGAGAAGATCGAGGGTCTCGAGACCGAGGTCAACGAAACCGGTCCCTGCAAGGTCGAGGTCAAGGCACGCATCCCGAGCCAGGCCGTCCAGAAGGAGCTGGCCAAGACCTTCGACGAACTCACGCCCAATGCGACCATTGCGGGATTCCGCCGGGGTCACGCCCCGCGGCGCCTCGTCGAGCGGCACTACCACGACACGGTCCTCGAGGACGCCAAGCGACTGCTGATCGCCCGCTCGTGGGAGCAGTTGAAAGAGGAGCACAAGATCCGTCCCATCGGCGAGCCGGACCTCAGCGACGAACACATCACCTACGACGAGGAGAAGGGACTCAGCTACGACGTCACGATCGAGGTGGCGCCGCAGTTCGACGTCAAGGACTACAAGGGACTGGAACTGGTGCGTCCCTCCACCGCGGTCGACGAGGAGGAGATCGGCAAGACCCTCGAAAACCTCCGCAAGCGCAACGCGGTGCTCGAACCCGTCGAAGGGGGCAAGACCCAGCAGGACGACGTCCCGGTGGTGGACTGCGACATCAAGGTCGCCGGCGAGGTCGTCCAGAGCGTCTCGGACCAGGAGATGACCCTCGGGGTGGACAACTGGCTGCGGGGACTGGATGCGGAATTGTGGAAGGACCTGCTGGGGAAGAAGTCCGGGGAGTCGGCCGTCAAGACGGTCACGCTTCCCCAGACCTACCAGAAAGAGGAATACCGCGGCAAGGAGGCCGAGGTGACGGTCACGATCAAGGACATCAAGCGGCCGCGCCTGCCCGAGCTGAACGACGATTTCGCCAAGGACATGCTGTATGAGAATCTCGAGGACCTCAAGAAAGAGGTCCGGGAGCGCGTCACGGCGATGAAGGAACGGGAAGCCCGCGCCGGACTCGCCCGACAGGTCGAGGAGAAACTGCTGGAGATGGTCGACTTCGCGCTGCCCGAAGAGCTGGTCCAGCGGATGACCGTGCGGACCATCAACCGCGAGCGGCTGAGTCTCGCCTATCAGGGCGTGCCTCGCGACGAGATCGAGAAGGCCGCCGGACAGATCACCGAGGGGGCCCAGAAACGAACCGAGCGCGACATCCGCATCTACTTCATCCTGCAGCAGATCGCGGACAAGGAGAAGATCGAAGTGACCGAGAACGAGCTGGAGCGCCGGGTGCAGGTCATGGCCCAGGTGCAGAACGAAAAGCCCGCCCGTTTCCGCGAGAACCTGAAGAAGGAGGGCCGGCTGGACAACCTGCGCTCCGAGCTTACGGACGAGAAAACCGTCGACTTCCTCATTGCCCAGGGGAAAATCAAGGAAGCCCCGGCAGCGGCGAAACCCGAGAAAAAACCCGGCAAGACCGGGAGTTCCCCCCCAAGGGGAGAAAGCCTGAACGAGACCGACCACGGCAAGGAGGATGCACAACCATGAGCACGATATCCATCCCGTACGTGATTGAGAAGGCCGGTCGCGAGGAGAAAGTCTACGACCTCTTCTCCAGACTCCTCAAGGACCGCATCGTCTTCCTGGGGAGCGAGGTCAACGACTTCGTCAGCAACATCGTGGTCGCACAGCTGCTCTTCCTCCAGATGGAGAACAAGCACCAGGACATCTCGATCTACATCAACAGTCCCGGGGGGGCGGTGAGCGCGGGGCTGGCCATCTACGACACCATGCAGTTTGTGGAATGCGACGTGGCGACCTACTGCATCGGCCAGGCGTCCTCGATGGGGGCGGTGCTGCTGGCGGCCGGCACCAAGGGCAAGCGGTTCATGCTGCCCCACGCGCGGACCATGCTCCACCAGCCGTGGGGCGGACTGCAAGGCTCGGCCAGCGACATCTCGATCCACGCGGAGGAAATCCTCCGGGCCAAGAAGGAACTCAACCAGATCCTCTCCAAGCACACCGGACAGTCCATGGAGGTCATCGAGCGGGATACCGACCGGGACTTCTTCATGGGCGCTCCGGATTCCAAGACATACGGCCTGGTGGACGAGGTGCTGGAATCGCTGAAGCAGAAGAAATAGAATTCCGCGGAAATCCGCGCGGGATCGAGAGACGTTCCGCCGGGACGCCCGTTCGACCGGCCCGGAGGGCCGGCAAGGAGATCGATGTGAGTCCCGATCCCTCGGGATCACGACGTCACTTCAACCAGGGTGACCGACTGTTCCAGGAGAAGCATTTCGAGGAAGCCGTCCTCGAATACGAAGAGGGACTGCGTCTGGACCCGGAAGATGCCGAGGGCAAGTGGGGTATGGCACGGGTCCAGCATGAGCTGGGGCTGGACGCGAAGGCGCTCGGACTTCTGGACGAGGTGCTCAAGAGTTCCCCCGACGACGTCCGAGCGCTGCGGCTCCAGGGGGCGATACTCCTGGAAAACGACCACGCGCCCCTGGCGCTCATCCCGGTGCGCAAGGTCCTCAAGACCCACCCCGACGACTTGGAGGCTTTGTGTCTTTCGGCGCAGGCCCGGTTTTCGCTGGGACACGCCGAGGACGCCTCCCGGGAGCTTCACCGGGCGCTCGAGATCGACCCGCGATGCCACCGGGCGTGCGTGCAGCTCGCCGAGATCTCCGGACGCGCCGAGAACTTCCAGGGCGCCCAGGACTGGCTGCTCAAGGCCCTCGAAATCAACCCCGACGACTACCTCACCCGGCTCCTCCTGGGCCGGACGGAGGGGGAGCTGGGCCACTACGAGGAAGCCCGGGAGCACCTGCGGGAGGCCGCGCGGCTTGCCCCCGAAAGCGTGGAGCCCATCCTCGAACAGGCGCACGTCCTCGAACGCGAGGGCAACCTCGAGGGGGCCATCCCGATGTACCGCGAGATCCTCAAGACGGACCCCGAGTACACCGAAGCCCGCGTGGACCTTGCCGAGTGTCTCGCCGACGTCGGACGCGTCAACGAGGCCGTCACGCAATACAAGCTCGTCATCCGCCGGTGTCCGACCGACGCCAGTCTCCACTCCGGACTCGGACAGATTTACCGCGAGAAGGGGGACATGTCGAGGGCGCTGGGGTCCAGTCGACGCGCCGTGGAACTGGCCCCCGACAACTGCGACTACATCTACGACCTGGCCAACCTGTACCAGCAGGCGGACCGACCCGCCGACGCCGAGCGCGAATTCCTCCGGGCACTCACCATCTCCTCTGATTACGCACCGGCCTATAATGGACTCGGGATGCTCTACCACGAGCAGGGACGTCTCCAGGAGGCGGCGGTGCAGTACACCAACGCCGCCCGGCTCGAACCTTCCCTCGACTGGCCGCACTTCAACCTGGGTCTGGTGTTCGAGGAGACCGGGGACCTGGCCAAGGCCGAAACCTGCTTCCGACGGGTGGTGGAGTTGGACCCGGACGACGCGGAAGCCCGCTGCTGTCTGGGGAACACGCTCCGCGAGCAGGCCCGCTATGACGATGCCCTCGAACAGTTCCGCAAAGCCCTCGAACTCGCTCCCGACGACCCCATGCCCTGCGCGGAGCTGTGTCTCTTTTACCACGAGTCTCTCCACGACGACGAGCGTGCGCTGCTCTTCGGCGAGAAATTCCTGGCCCTCGGCGGACAGGACCCGGACGTCCAGGCCGTGCTCGACCTGCTCGGAAGGGGATACTCGACCGACACGGAAGAGCCGCCGGAAGAATAAGAAGCCTCAGGACCGACCTCCTCGGCCGGCAGGAGACGCATGTCTGAGCCGCTCAGTCAACCTGTGCGTTCCGCGTCCGTCGGCAGCTTTGCCGTCCCCGCCGGCGCCGTCCTCCTCATCGTCTGTTTTTTTCTCCCGTGGATCGCGCTGGACCATTCCTCGGCCATGGAGGTCTCGGGCGACCCCATGAAGGCCCAGTCGGCGTTCGACTACCTGAACCTCTACGCGTCTCGTCCGCTCGATTACACGCGAATGCTCTTCCTGATACCCGTCCTGGGGATTTCCACGCTTCTTCTGGAAAACATGGTCCCGCCCGGACGTCTGGGGCGCATAGCGGTCCGTCTGAGCATCTTCGCCGGGGGCGCGGCACTGTGCTTCTTCTTCATTTTCTCGGGAATCCGCCTGGGGCCGAAACTCGCCTACGGATTCTGGGGCTCGCTCACCGGCTCACTGTACATCTCCGTGGGAGCACTGCTCGATGTCCTGCGCAACGAGTGAAAAGAGGTGGATTCTCCCGATGGCGGCGGCGCTTTTGCTGGCCTGGGCGCCGCGGGAGCTGTCCGCCCAGCCGGCGTCCGGGGGGACGCCCGCGGCGCAGGTCCGCGAGGGCGACAACACGACCGTGACCGGCCCGGGCGCCGCCGCCCCGGCCGACGACAAAGAAACAGCCCGCCGCCGCGCCATGCGCCGGGTCGCCGCCAGTTCGCTTCTCATAATTCTCATCTTGATTCTCTTCATCGTCGTCGTCATGATGTCCACCCGGCGGTTGCGCATCCGCTACCTCGGCTGGAACCGCCGGATCCGGTTCAACAGGATCTGGGACATCTGGTGGCAGAAACCGGAGGAGAAACATCCGCCCGGAAAGGACAAACCCCCTGCGAAGTAAAAACCCCCTGAACAGGAAAGCATCGATGCCGACAAGAAGAATCCTGCTGGCGGCGGCCGCCATGCTCATGCTCGCCGGGTGTGTGAACTACGACGAGCGCATCGAGCTCAACCCCGACGGCTCCGGCATCGCGCGAATCCACCTGGCCATTTCCGAGCAGGTGCTGCAGGCGCAGTTCAAGGCCGCCTCCCAGGCGGAATCCGACCTGCTGCCCGTCCCGCGCGAGGAACTCGTCAAGGACATCGAGAGCCAGGGGTTCAAGGTGACGAGTCTGCGGGCGGAGTCGTCCCAGGGACTGAGACACTTCTACCTTGTGCTCGAGTTCAAGAGCCTCGAGGACGTGTCGAAGAGCGAGTTCTTCGGGGGACGCAAGGCGTCCCTGAAGAAGGACGGTGCACGATGGGAATTCCTGCAGGAGATCAACGTCTCCGAAGAGACGCTCGTCAACCGGACTTCCCCGGCGAAAAAGCCCGGGGACGGGAAGCCCTGGACAAAGCCCGCCCCGTCCGAAAGCGCCATCCAGCAACTGGAAGCACGTCTCGGAAAAGAGAAGGTCCGTCAGATGTTCAGCAACTACTCGCTCAACTTCAGCGTGCAGCTCAAGGGCGCCGGACTGATTCGCACCAACGGCCGCAGCCACCAGGACACGGTCGCCCTCTGGGAGATCCCCCTCGACCAGCTCATCGAGAAGAAACCAATCTTGCACATGCAGGCCGATTTCGCCCCGGTCGAGCATTAGAGCATTAGGGAGATAACAGCATGAAGCGGAGCGCCGGAGCGGTCCTTCTCCTCCTCCTTCCCCTCACCCTGGGCGCCTCCAGGCTCGCCACCCACGTCACCCTCAACTCCAAGGGACAGGGCGAGACGACCATCAACATCGAAACGAACATGGACGACCTGGGCCGGCTGAGGTACCTCGACGACACCGGTCTCGAAGAGTCGGTGCTCGTCCGCGAGTTCGTCGCCTCCGCGCTCGGACTGAAGGAACTGCTCCTGAAACAGCCCGGGGGCGGGTTCAGCAATATCACCGTCGAGCAGTCGCTCAAGGCCAACACCCTGACGACCGTGGCCACCGCCCACATGGACGGCGTCCAGGCCCTGCTGGGCCACGGCGGGCAGCTCACGTTTTCGGAGGCGCCCGGGAGCTTCCTCGACCTCAAGGGGTCCCTGGGGGGCGGTCTGGCCGGGACGGTTCCCGCGGACAAGCTCGCGGTTCTCAAGGACTTCGCAGTGACGCTGACCTTCCAGTTCGCCGGGACCGTGCGCAAAACGGACGACCCCGGGAGAATCTCCCGCGCCGGGGATTCCGTCACCTATTCGTGGACCGGGGACGAACTGCTGGCCAAGGCGACCCCGGTGGACGTCCGCGTCGTCCCCGACATCGAGGAAACGCCTGTCTATTGGCTCGTGCTCGTCCTGGGAATCACCGGGGCGGCCATTCTGGGCGTGGTCATCGTCCTTCAGCGCGGACGCACGGCGCTCGGCCCCACGGCCGGACCCTAGCCGGTCCCCGCTTGCCGCGATCCTATTCCCACTGGACAATCTCCCGGCCCGTCCCTTACAATACGCTGTACGTGCCCGTCGCAACCGAGTCTCTGGAGATGACATGAGCAGGGAGATCCTGCTGGTCGACGACCAGGTCGAGGTGCTTGACCATCTGAAGAAGGTGCTCGCATCGAGGCACTACGAGGTCTTCACCGCGCGCAGCGGCGAAGAGGGACTGCGTCAGCTCGCCCGTCGGGCCGACTCCCTCGGCCTCGTCATCCTGGACCTGGACCTGGGCGCCGGGAGCGACCAGGGTCTCACCGTGCTCGAGCAGATGAAGCACGCCTGTCCCGATGTCCCGGTCATGATCCTCACCGGCAAAGGCACCGCGCGCAACGCCGTGCGAGCGATGAAGCTCGGCGCCGTCGACTTCCTCGAAAAGGACCTCTACCTCGCCGAGCACCTCGAGGCCCGGGTGGAACGCGTGAACCAGTTCCTCGGCCTCGTGGAGGAGAACCGCCGGCTGAAGCTGGAACGCGACCGTCTTTCGCGCACCGCCGGGTACTATCACGACCTCATCCGCGACCGGTATGAGCTGGTGGGCTCCTCGCAGCCGATGGTGGAACTGCGGAACAAGGTCACGGCGCTGGCGTCGATACCGCGGCCGGTGCTCATCCGGGGCGAGCGGGGGACGGGGAAGGAGCTGGTGGCCGCGCAGATCCACTACCTCGGGACGCGCGCGGCCAAGCCGTTCGTCGTCGTCAACTGCGCCGCCATCCACGGCGAACTCCTGGAAAGCGAACTCTTCGGACACGAGAAGGGGGCCTTCACCGGGGCGGAAAGCCAGCGCATCGGGCGGTTCGAGATGGCCGACGGCGGGACGCTCTTCCTCGACGAAATCGCCAACTCCTCCGTGGGGTTCCAGGAGAAGATCCTCCGCGTCATCGAGTACCAGCAGTTCGAGCGCGTGCGGGGCACCGAGACCGTCCACGTGGACGTCCGCGTCGTCGCCGCCACCAACGCCGACCTCGAGCGGCTGATGGAGACCCACGCCTTCCGCGAGGACCTTTACGACCGCCTGTCGTTCCAGACCATCCACACCCCGCCGCTGCGGGAGCACCTGGGCGATGTCCCCGAGCTCGTCCGTCATTTCCTCACGCGCTTTAAGGCGGAGGTTCCCTCGGTCACCGCCGTTCAGGCGAGCGACCACGCCCTCCGCAAGCTCATGGAGTACCCCTGGCCCGGGAACGTCCGCGAACTCAAGAACGTCATCGAACGCGCCGCCACCCTCTCCCGCGAAGAGGTCGTCGACGCCGAGCATCTCGAACTCAAGAGCCCCGGCGAGCGGCACGCCCCCACGGGCTTTGCCGAGCAGATTTGCACCGTGGAATGCTCGCTCATCCTCGACGCACTCCGCCGGACCGATTTCTCCCAGACCAACGCCGCCCGGCTCCTGGGCATGAGCTATGACCAGTTCCGACACTATTTCAGAAAATACCGGGAGCAGTTGAAAGCGTGACGCATAGAACTTCCCCGTCCCGTCCAACGCGGGAATGAACGAACGCCGTGAAATGGAGGAGCAAGAGATGAAGACGCCGCACCGCTTCCTGGCCGTGATCGTGGGCGTGTTGCTCGTGGGAGTTCTCGCGGGGTGCGGACGGAACCGTCCGGACAAGACCCCGCCGGCGTCGCTTGCGAGAACGGAAGCCAACCCCGCGACCACCCCTGCCAAAGTCGCCCCGGCCGAACCCGCGCTCGACGCCATCAAGGTGGACCTCAAGGGAAAGCGCATCGAGATCGAGGGGGTCTTCTGTCTGGAGGAAGGGATCCTCGATTACCTGGCGGTCGCCCCGGGAGGACAGGAATACGAGAGCGTCCTGTCGCTGCGGTGCAAGGGGTCGCTGCTGCACGCCGGGCTCCTGTCGCTGGGCGCCGTGTCCGGACCCACCCCGCAGGTCCTCGAGCGGCTCCGGCAGAATCCCCCGAAGGACCGGGAGGCGCCGAAGCAGGTGGGGACTCCGCTCAACATGTCCTGTGAATGGCAAAAGGACGGGAAGACCGTCTCGGTGCCGGCGTCGGAGTTGCTCTTCAACCGCAAGCTCAAGAAGGGACAGGACAGCGGGCGGTGGTGCTTCACCGGGAGTTACTTCGCCAAGGACCCGGACGGGAAGGAATTCTACATGTCGGACGTCGAGAGGGCGCTCATCGGGGTGTTCTATCAGCCGTCGGCGGTCATCAATTTCGAGGAGGACGCGGGCGATCCCTACGAGGGCGAAGACGTCGGATACTCCGTCAACAAGCAGGTGATTCCGCCCCGGGACACGCCCGTGAAGCTCATCATTACGCTCGCACCGGCACCGAACAAGTAGTTCCCGCACGCCGCTCGAAGGAGGAGAAGGGGACAGGAGCCTTTTGTGCGAAGCACCCTTCGGGGCCGAAAGGCTTAAGACTCCTGTCCCCTTTTCCTTGTTCCTTTTTCCCCTCTCTCTCCCGGCAGGGGAGAGGGGCGCACGTGAGGGGCGGGTTCTCTCCCCACTCGCGTCCGGCTCTACGTGACAATAACCCGTCGGCCTTCGATCCTCAGTCGGCCCGCGTGGAAGAGACGGATCGCCTGGGGATACGCGATGCACTCCTCGCGGAAGACCCTCGCCGCGAGCGTCTCCGCCGTGTCGCCGTCCTCCACCGCGCACGTCCGCTGCACGATGATGGGACCGTTGTCGTACCGGCTGTTGACGAAGTGCACCGTGCATCCCGAGACCTTGACCCCGTAGTCGATGGCCGCCTGGTGGACGACGTGTCCGAAGAAGTTCAACCCGCAGAAGCTCGGGATGAGCGCCGGGTGGATGTTCATCACCCGGCCGTCGTACTTCTCCGGGATGCGCAGCAGTTTCAGGTACCCCGCCATGCACACGAGGTCCGCACCGGACCGGTCGATGAGGTCGAAGTTCGCATGGCTAAACTCCTCGACCGAGCCGTAGTCTTTCCTCCGGACGACGTGAACGGGGATGTTGTGCGACTTGGCCCGCTCGAGGCCGTACGCCTTGGGGTTGGACGCAATCACGGTCTCGACCGAGGCCTTGAGTTCTCCCGTCTCGATCTTGTCGAGGAAGTTCTGGAGCGTCGTCCCGCCCCCGGAAATCAGAACGGCCAGCTTGATCGGCTTCGTCATCGCGAGTCCCTCTTGGAGCGTGAATGAGCGCCGGACGGGGATATTATGGCAGACGGAGCCGCGCGAGGCAAGCTTTCATCCCGTCCCGCGCCCGGAAACGTCACGGGGCAAGGAGGGTGAGCGGCCAGACGGGGATGTTCCTGAGGACCCAGAACGCAAGCACCACCGCGACGAGAGACCACCCGACGGCCCACGGCACCATCACCCGCGGAAATCCCCGGCCCCTCGCCACGAGCATCACGTTCGAAAGAAAGGGATAGCCGAGAAAAGGCAACAGCGACATGCTGAGCGCGTTCAGGCGGAGCGCCGCGAGAACATGTCCGTGGAGAAGTTGATGCAGGGCGCGCACCGTCCCGCACCCGGGACAGTCGAGCCCCGTGACGGCATGGAAGGGACATTGCAACCACGGGGACCACTGCGAGGGATTCACCGCGTAGAGGAACGCCGCCGCGGCCGCCACCGCGAACAGTTCCAAGGCCGCCCACCGGCGTGCATGCGTCCAGCGTGCGACTTCCGCGGGTGCGTCGACGGCTTCCGCCTGCGTCGCCATCTTCGGATCTCCCAAAGCCCGCGGACGCCTCAGGCGCCCGCCTTACTTCTTCGCCAAGCGGAAAGCCGCCTCTTCGGGCGCGGCAAAGTTCAATGACGAGCGCCTGCCAGCGCCAAGAGACCGATCGATCCCCCCAATATCAGACCACACACGAAAGCCGCTATGCACCAGTTCTTGGCCTTCTCGCTCGCGTAGCGCGCCCCCGTGAAATCCCTTGAGGCGAGCTTCCCGTCCACCTGCGCTGCATACACGATCGCCACGATCCCGAAGGGCATGCAGCAAAAAAGCGTCACCAGGATCGCTTCCACCAGGCGGTTGGAAATGTATCCCGCCGCAACCGGGACCGGCCCCCGGGCTGGGATCGGTTGGGCCACGGGCGGGGCTACGGTGAGTTGCTTACGACAATGCGGACAGATGACCACCTGCCCGTTGAGGTCCGCCGTCACCGACATCTGGCCGCCACAGTGCGGACAGGACATGACTTCGCTCATTCTCTTCTCCTTCGCCAACTCAGTGGTGAGCAGCGAACGGCATTGCGAGCAGCGGCAACAGGAAACCCAGGGCGAACCCGGCGAAGATGACGAAGAACCCGCAAAGGAAGGCGGCCCAGCACCATTTCCTGGCGTTATCCGACAGGGATAGGGCGCCCGCGTAATCTCCCAGCGCCAGTTTTCCGTCCACCTGCGCCGCGTATACGATCGCCACGATCCCGAAAGGCAGACAGCAGAAGAGCGTTGTGAGGATCGCATAGACGAGGTGGTTCGGGACAGAAGGGAGAAAGCCCGGCAGGGGCGGTGTCGACGGGGGTGCGCCCTGCTGAACCGGGATGAAAAGCTGCCTCTTGCAGTGCGGACACAGGACCGACTGACCGTGGAGTTCCGGCGTAAGTTGCATCGCCCCATGGCAATAGGGACACGTTACCACGTCGCTCATGATACCCTCCTGGGTCCGGACATTACGGATTTGCGCTAGCCCGCGCATGAGAATAGGTAATTCGCACGTGGAAGACAACTGGATTTCGGCGCGAATCCAGGGTCATTTCAGGGGGAAGTTACGCAGTATTGGGGGACGGTTCTTGTGACAGGTTACTGACATATTGCTGACGGATAGCGCAAGCGTGAACAGAAAACCAACGGGTTTCTGACAGGCAACGGACAGGTTACTGACGGGTTTCAGGTGGTACAGGCACGGCCGGGAGACGGATGATTGTATGATACTCCCCAAAATTAGGACCAGGGGTTAAGATAGTCTCGCGGGTCCGAAAGCACAGATCGGAGGCGAGGCAGATGGGTCAGCGAAAGCGGCACAGCGCGGCGTTAAAAGCGAAGGT
>Ga0182017_10002153_pt1 | contig 15052 bp, 15 predicted proteins | sample 712E3DmetaG_FD_120492 | JGI IMG/M metagenome (GOLD analysis project Ga0182017, IMG submission 120492) | Permafrost microbial communities from Stordalen Mire, Sweden - 712E3D metaG | ecosystem: Environmental > Terrestrial > Soil > Wetlands > Permafrost | place: Sweden: Stordalen | collected... | reverse complement strand
TCTCCAGAAAGCTGCTGTGAAGCGCGGATTCAGGGTCAATGTTGCGGAGCCAGCGGCTCTGGTTTGCGCCAACATCATGTGTTCAGGAATTTTTTCTACATTCTCAGCGAGTTACGGTACCGCCGCGGATAATTATATAGATGCTGAATTTGTGGGACACGACGGGGACGTGTTCAAGCTGAGCGAAAAGTCAGCGCCGAACCTCTTTGCGTTCCGTAAAGAAGATTCATCGGTACCCGGGATATGCACATCCGCATATATCAGGCTTCACCCTATTACATCTGATGAAGGTGCTGCGTTTGTACCATTTAATTCTCTTGAGAAGGCGCTAGATTTTGCAAGGGACTGTGCGATGCGGCGTATCGGACTTGCAATCGGCGTGCTCGGTGGAGAGTATATATCGACTTTTCTTTCACCCACAAAAATACTTGCAGCAGAAGTAAAAGATACATTCAAGGATAAACTGAAGATTGAATATCTTGTTCTTGTAATAGGCGATACATACGCGCTCAGTTCGATAAAAGCGATGGGATATAACTACTTTGACAACCGCATGATCAGGATTCTGAACCTCGGGCTCCCTTCACTCAAATCGGCTAAATGGCTTGACCTCATGAATGATCTTTCCGACGAGAAACCGTTCTCGTACTTGGGACTTAAACATTTTCCTGATCTTGCTGAGGCTGCGCTTGCACCATCACCTGCACAGCTTGTGCATGACGTTGACCCTGAACTTCGTCCCTTCTTTGAGAGACTCTATTCAAGGTCTGAGATGACTGACCCGGTATGGCTTAACATGTTTAGGATTATCAGCTCGCGAATGGGACGCGAGAAACACGTGGTTCCAATAATTATTTACCTCCCTATCGACAATACACTGATAGCAGAGATCAACAATGAATTCAAACGCATCGCAGACTGCCATGGACTGAAAAACGATTACGGCTTTATTACTCCACTAGATAACGGAAAGCGCTGTGTATTTGAGTATGACTATTACCTTGATCAAAACGACCCGGATGAAAGGAGAAAGATGCAACAAGCGATGATGGAGGCCGGAATGATGATCGAGGAATATTCAGCTAAAACAGGAACGGTCACATGGATACGGTACGTGTTTTGCCAGGGATTCAGCAGGAAGGAAAGTTATCTCTATGGAGAAGCCGGGGCTAATACATGACCGGAATGAAAAAACGGGATAATGTGAAGTACATAATTACCGGCGCCACAGGATTCCTGGGAAGCAATATCATGGCGGGACTTCTTTTAAAGGGTAATGGTGTGGTCATCGCAGGACGAGCTTCAGGCACTGAGTCATTGGAAGATAGAATCCGAAAATTACTTGCCTGGTTCGGGATTGAGCACCTTCAGGGACTTCTTGAGTTTTATGAAACCGATTTTCTAAAAATACGAATGGGGCTTGGCGAGAACGAATATGAGAATTTATGCAGCAAGGGCTTGAGCATAATTCACTGTGCTTCGGATACCAGCTTTGCCGAGAAAGATCGTGCAAAGGTGATGAAATCCAATGTGGAGAGTCTCACCGAAATTCTGAATTTTGCACTCAAAAGCAAGGCACGTTGCTTTCATTTCATCAGTTCCGCATATGCAGCAGGGAGCGACAGTATAGAGTGTCCGGAGGCTCCGGTGAATGCAACACATTTCACCAATGTTTATGAAGAGAGCAAGGCACAGGCCGAGAATATAGTATCCGGAAGATGCCGTGAGGGTGGACTTCCATATACAATAATACGTCCCTCAATTGTATACGGTGATTCCGTTACAGGGAGATCTCTCAAATTCAATGCGCTTTATTACCCAGTCAGGTCACTGCTTCTTATAAGGGATATATATCTCGAGGATATAAAGAATAATAACGGGATAAAATCAGCAGAATGCGGCATATATATAAATGATGAGGGAGTGCTTCATCTTCCTATCAGGATATTCATTCCGAATGAAGGCAAGATAAACCTTATTCCTGTAGAATATTTTACAGAAACCATTCTCTCTATAATCAAGAAACCCATTACTGAAACATTCTATCACATAACAGGCAATAATCCTGAAAGTATGGTGCGGCTAGCCTCGTATAGCAAACGCTTTCTTAATATAACCGGGATTGAGGTTGTTATTGGCACATCGGGTGCATATGAGATGAGAAATCCGCCTGAGGAATTCTTTGACCATTTCATCAAAGCATACCGCCCCTATATTTCGGATAAAAGATTCTTTAGAAGAGAAAATACTGATAGGGCAACCCGAGGTGTTCTACCACCGGATCTCAGTTATGAGATATTCCAGAGATGCATGACTTTTGCTGTTTCTGTTGACTGGGGGAAGAAACTTTTTTGCTAAAAAATCTCGTCAGACAGAATCCGGAAAGAATTGGAGAGCGGAAGGCGATTATGTAGTTTCTTCATGTTGTGCATGGATATCCCTATCTTTCCATTGAATATTTCGTGCGACTGCTACCCATCTATCGTTTGATTGTATATAGAGGCACCGATAATCAAATATCTTACTCCATAATCTATGGAATGCATTCCAGTTGGTATCCTGCCGTTTCAAACCCATACATCAGAAAAATCCAAGAACCCAACATTATTAATGTGCAGAAATAGGGATTGAATGACAAGAACATATTCAGCAACTCCTCCTTTTTGATTGGAGATCGCTGAATAGAAAGACATCTTCTGAATGGAGTTTAATTAAGTGAATATCATCGAATAATATTCGCTGACCGCGACAGTTGACACCAATCGGTATTTTGGACATTTATAAGTACACGCTATCCGGGGCACCCTCGAAATAGTAATATTTTATTGGCAGAACAGTCCTCATTGCTCGAATTCTGGTTTAATGACATCTCAACGACATAGTGCAATGTTGCGGTGCGGCGCCCCGCTACGAACCAACGACGTCGAATTTATTCCACGGCAAGAAGAATAGATTTAAAAAATAACTGAATAATAAAGTAACGGCATCATGCCTCCGATTTGCAAAGAGAGGATTATTTATCAATCATCTCCGACGGTATTAAAACCATGGTGTCATGCTTATGCCTCTCCAGCGCTGCATTGTATTCGCCATAACACTGTCGACATTCAATAAATTGATTTTGATTTGCGTCATATTGCTCACACTTAGAATCAGCACCAATTTGTTTAAAACTACATCTTCATTTACAAAAATTCCATGGTTGTGTAAACTTATTGGGCACTGCTATTTTCTGCGGGTGTTTGACGCGGCTGTTGCAACCTGTTGCGAGGCAGCCACGCAAAGTCTTCGCTTACCACATAGATAATCATTGCACCAATCATCAAAAGCAAGGCGATCCAGAAACGCCAATCTTTATGCGCACGTTTCCAGTAAGGACTATTGCTTTGTTGGACAATGCCGCTATCCGGCACTTCCTGTGAATCGTGAGTCTGCTTAATGTAAGTCATTGGGTTCCTTTGTTTTCGCTCATACAGGGTTGCTCCATTTCCAATTCCAAATTTCCGGCATGTCTTGTCCGTGTTTGTGAATGTATTGTTTGTGTTCGATGAGTTTGCCCTTGAGTTAATGCTTCATGTATTCGTCATGGTTTTGTCTCAGGAGCAGCTTGCGATAATTGGTTGAATTAATTTTCATCTTCGTTCTTTCGGCAATGCCTGGTGTGTTGTTCGCGTGTCTCTATTTATGATGTTTATTTTTCCGAATCTCCTGTTCCGCCTGACTCCAGTCCTCAACTGCTCGACCATCCTGGCGGCCTCGCTGCTCGTACAACTCATAGGCACGCCTGGCAATCTGAGGGGTAACATCGATCTATTTCTTTGCTATGGTGTTAGGAACGCGCCATTTGATCATTGCGACCTTGACGGCGTCATTCACACCGAGGCACGCAACCATGGCATAAATAAATATCGCGAGCGTCTGCCACCAGGGCAATGGCATGAGTCCCGGGAGACCCACGAACGTCAGGACGGTGCCCGTGAACGCTTCGGCCGTGAGAGCTGACAAGAAGGTATTGCTGGGAAGCGTCGCCCAGAACCAGTAGCGCTCCCGCGCAGACACGATGGAGAATACAGCAAAGTAGAGCAACATAAGAAAGCTGAATGTGTAGAGAGCATTATTGTTGGCTGCTAAACCGAAATGCGACCAACCGATCCATAATAGCAGGAGCGTTTCAGCAACCATCGCGATACCAAGCACAACGGATACTGCTATGAAACCTCCGATGTTCCATGTTTCCGGTTTTTTGGATGGCCGAACATGGTCGGTGGCAAGGGAGATCTTTGCGAAGTCCGTCATGAAAACCAACAATAACATCGCAGAGGCGGAGACAACGAATTTACCGGTCAATACGAACGCGATTGCCACGAAAGCAGCCTTTAGAATTGTCCGGCTAATCTTGTTGATGATCCATGTCAGAATGTGTTGGTAAATTGTCCGACCCTGCTCGACTAGTGCCACGATATTCGTCAACCCCGGTTCGGTCAGGACAACGCTTGCAGCACCTTTGGCAACGTCGGTCGCGGAACTGACGGCAATTCCTACTTCAGCTTGGCGAAGCGCAGGCGCATCGTTAACGCCATCTCCTGTCATGCCGGTCACATGTCCTGCGGCTTGCAGATGCTGTACAACTAAATACTTGTCCTCTGGATACACCTCAGCGAAACCGTCGGCGTCCGCCAACAAGTCAACTGCCTCGTTGCCGGCCTTTATGCTCGTGGCCTTTAGGTCTGCAGCGCGCCGGATATTGGGTAATCCAACACCACGCGCAATTTCACTCGCGACTGCTAACGCATCGCCGGTGAGCATCTTTACCGGAACGCCCAAGTCCCGGAGTTCGGCGATAAGTTGTTTGGCATCCGGTCGCGGCGGATCATAGAGCATCACCAATCCGAGCAATATGCAGGTGCCCGTCTCGGGACCTCGCGCCACCGCCAGCGTCCGATATCCCTTGATTGCCGATTCGCTGACCCGCGCCTCTAACGCTTCGATCTCCGGCGGTTGTACTCCGCAGGCTTCGGCGATAGTTCGCATGGCGCCCTTCATTATGCGAAAACGCTGCCCGTTCTGTTCGACCACGGCTTCTGTTCGCCGGTTTTTCGCATCAAACGGTGCGAAGGAGACGTGTATAACCTTGGAAATCTTATCGAGGATGTGCCGCTCCTTTGCCGCGGCTAAGAACGCGAGATCAATCGGATCTTGGTTGGCCTCTTGAGACGCCAGTGCACCAGCGAATAACACATCGGCTTCCGTCGCGCGTTCCAGCGGAATCACGCTGGTGACGGCCAGTTGATTCATAGTAATCGTACCCGTCTTGTCCACGCAGAGCACATCCATTGTCGCAGCATCCTCAGCGACGCTGAGTCGTGTCACCAACACACCGCGCCTCGCTAGCTCCTTCGACCCGACAGCCATGCTGACTGTGAACATAACGGGGAGAGCGACCGGCACCGCGCTCATCAACAGAATGAGCATGAGCGGAATCATCTCCAGAAGCGGCACGCTGCGGATCAGAGACAACACGATCACCACAGCGAGAAGCGCGCCAACGATGACGAAGAGCCAGCGGACGACCTTCGCCACCACTGCTTCGATGTGGAGTTTCGGTCGCGCTTGCTGAACCAACTCGGTGGTGCGTCCAAAGTAAGTTTTCGCTCCGGTTAGTATGACCACGCCATTGCCTTCGCCGCGGCGCACGACGGACCCCGATGAGAGTACGTCGCTGGGCGCTTTTTCAACATCCTTCGACTCACCGGTGAGAGCTGACTGGTTAACGCTTAACCCTCCAGTGAGGAGTTTCACATCCGCTGGAATAATGTCACCGGGACGAACGCGGACGATGTCACCCGGAACCAATTCTCTGGCGGGAATGACCTGCCAGTTTGCATCTCGCAGCACTCTCGCACTTACCTGCAATCTTCGCCGCAGCGTTTCGACGACGCCGGCGGCTCGGTGCTCTTGCATAAAGCTCAACACGGCATTGATAACCAATAGCGCGCCCACTACAACGAGATCCGAGTATTTCCCGAGCACCGCCGACAGCACCATTATCAACTCAAGCATCCATGCCGACAGACCCCAGAACTTGCCGAGAAACATGAGGAGCGGATGTCCTTTTTTTTCAGCTACTTCATTATAGCCGTTCTCCTTTCGACGAACGTCGGCCTCCGGGTGTGTAAGTCCGGTGTCGGGATTCACGTAGAGTGCGGCGAGCGTGTCGGGAACAGATAGTGAGGCAATGTCAGGAGTCTTAGCATATGCTGATTTGGCCGGTATTGATTTATTTTCAGAAGTATTTTGTTTCGTTTTCAATTTGAGTCCCGGCCCCGCAAGTATTCCCGGTATGCGAGGGAACATTTATTTTTCCAAAGAGTCCTTCTCTGTCGATAATCAGGCTTTATTGTGCATCGGTTTTATTTAATCAAGATCCTTGAATTTCGATAAATACTTTCAAGGCATTACTCTCCACATCAAGAGTGCATCATTGTGAGAATCATTTTAAACTGCTTGAGAGCCTTCAGTGCATGGAGTTGATTCGCGGGCATGAGAATTATCTCACCGCTTTGGATATGGTGCGGCTTGCCCTCGATGAAGACTTCTGCTTCTCCTTCCAATACTTGAACAAGCGCATCGAACGGGGTTTTATGCTCGCTCAAGCCCTGACCTTCATCGAATGAAAATATTGTTATGTTCCCTGCGGGCATTTTTACTATCTCGCGACTCACAACAGCTCCCGACTGGTATCCAACTAAGTCTGCTGCTTTCATGACCTGGCCGGCTGTAATCCCATTGGGTTTGGATGTAAGATCGTTTATCATATTGAACTCCTGTGGGTTGAATGTCGTCCCTCTTCATGGGACCAACCGTCTTATAAATGTTTTCAGTTATTCTTTGAATGTTCATTATCAGTTCTTCCTATTTCAAACGCACCATTAGGTTTGTTTGATCCTATCTTCAGTCGCCTCTTCAGTATCGACTTATAGTACCTCTCCCAAATGCTTATAATTGGACGAAATAATATTAAACACCTCATCCATACGACCGCTTAACATCATTTTTCCCATATATAAAGCAAAGCCTTTCATCTGGTCAAACTCTAATTTGGGAGGCATGGCGAGGGCATTCGGATCAGTTTGAATAGCAATCAATACAGGGCATTCCTGGAAAAAAGCTTTTTCTAATTCTGGTTTTACTTCAGCGGGATCATAAATGGTAATACCGGGCATTCCCATTGCTTCCGCTATTTTCGCGAAATCCGGATTGAGCATATCCGTCTCCTGATCAGGAATCCCTGCTACTTGCATTTCCAGTTTCACCATTCCTAGTGAACGATTGTTAAAAACAACGATCTTCACTGGTAACTTATATTGGACAATGGTCATGAGGTCACCCATCATCATAGACAGGCCTCCGTCGCCGCAGAACGCAATCACTTGTTTACCGGGACAGGCAAGTGCTGCACCAATAGCCTGGGGTATCGCATTTGCCATAGAACCATGATTGAATGAACCCAGCATTTTTCGTTCGCCTGTTCCATGAATATAGCGTGCTGCCCATACGCAGCACATTCCGGTATCTACCGTGAATATGGCATCTTTGGCAGCGAGCTCATTAATTACAGAGGCGACAAATTCAGGATGAATAGCATTTGGCTTTCCGGGATCGTTTACATAGATCAGCAATTTCTTTTTGACCTCTTTATAAAACTCCAATTGTTGCGCGAGGAAAGTGGCATCTTCTTTCATGTCTATCATAGGCAAAAGCGCCTGCAATGTATCTTTCACGTCTCCACAGAGCCCTAGATCGAGTTTAGCTCTTCGCCCAAGACTTTCAGGTTTAATGTCAATCTGTACAATTTTATTTTGAACTGGCATAAAGGCTGTATAAGGGAAATCTGTGCCTAATAATACAAGCAATTCACATTCATGCATGCTATGGTACGCCGATGGAATCCCCAGCAATCCTGTGAGACCTACTTCATAAGGATTATCATACTGGATCGCCATCTTTGCTTTGTAAGAATATGCTACCGGTGCTTTTAGTTTTTCGGCCAGTTGAATTATTTCTTTATGTGCATCCGCAGCGCCCAATCCGCAGAAAATAGTAACTTTTTTGTGCGAGTTTAACAATTCAGCCAACTGTATTAGTTCATCTCCCGATGGCCTGATCACAGGCCGGTTCCGGAAAAGCTTTGTAGTAGTTTCAACCGCTGCTGCTGGAAGGTTGGTAATATCACCCGGTAATCCAAGGACAGCGACACCTTTTTTGTGCACGGCATGCTGAAGGGCAGTTTGCAGCATGCGCGGCAATTGTTCAGGTGTAGCAGCCACCTGATTGCAGCAGCTGCAATCGTCAAAAAGTTTGATGGTGTTCGTTTCTTGAAAAAAACTTGTTCCAAATTCTTTTGTAGGGATTGTAGAAGCAATGGCCAATACGGAAGCCGATGAACGATGCGCATCATACAAGCCGTTAATGAGGTGGACATGTCCTGGTCCGCTGCTGCCCGCACAACATGCCAGACCATTCAGCTGTGCCTCTGCTCCGGCGGCATATGCAGCAGTCTCTTCGTGCCGTACATGGATCCATTTTATTTTACCATTTCGGTGTACAGCTTCATTTACGTGATTGAGACTATCCCCCGTTACAGCATAGATCCTTTGGATACCTGCTTCGACTAATGTCTCCACCAGTTGATCCGATACATTTTTGCTCATTAGCAGGTCCTTAAATTATTTTCAGATCCAATGACTTTAAAGCATTTTCACATCTTTTCGCTACTTCTTCCCAGTTTACAACATTCCAGAATGCCTCTATATAGTCCGGTCTTTTATTCTGATATTTCAAATAATAAGCATGTTCCCATACATCGATCGTAAGCAGAGGAATTCCTTTTTTTTCAGCTATATCCATGAACGGATTATCCTGATTTGGTGTGGAACAAATAAACAGGGTGCCTTTATCATCAAGGCATAGCCATGCCCAGCCGCTTCCAAATCTTGTTTTCCCCGCATCCGAAAATTGTTTTTTGAACTCGTCGAAAGAGCCGAATGCTTTTACAATAGCTTCCGACAATTTGCCGGTCGGCTTGCCGACTCCATGAGCCTTCATGTTTTCCCAATAAAAAGTGTGATTGAAATAACCGCCACTATTGTTTCTCACTGCCATAGGATACTTGCTTATACTCCTGAAAATGTCCTTTATATCCATAGATTCCATCTCGGTACCTTTAATTGCATTAATGAAATTGTCATGATAAGCTTTATGATGCTTACTATAGTGGATCTCTACCGTAAGCTTATCAATGAAAGGTTCAAGAGCATCATAAGAATATGGCAGCGGTTGAAATTCGAATTTCTTTGTCGTATTCATGAGAGTATCCTTTTTAAAGTGATTGTTTGACGATTGATTGATTTATTTGATCTCTTGGAATATCCTTTACTTGTGCAATAAAAGCGTATTGCGGACAAATGAACCAGACAATGATTAATGCTGCCGCTCATTTAAGTTTATTCATCGTTTGTCCTCCTCCTATTTTCCACAGACAAAACCTTCAGGAATTATATCTTTAAGGAAAGGATTTTAGAGGTTTTAAAGTAATTATGTATTTTTTATAATCCATTGAGTTCAAGAACCTTTGAAGATATATCCGTTCTCCCTGGCATAGTGCAGAAGTTTAGTTCTTAATTGTTTCCGACCCCTCCATAAGCGAGAACGGACAGTGCCTATTGGACAATCAATAGTATCCGCGATCTCTTGATAACTAAGTCCCTCAACATCACTCAGGACGATGACGTCCCTCAAAGAATCATTGAGCGACTTAAGTGAACAAGCGATCTCATCGCCAAATATATCGTTGTAATTATTTTTCAGAAGATGTTTTTGATCAAAATATGTTTCTTGTGTTGTGTTATAAGGCAGGTGATATTCTTGATATTCAACTTTTTTCGGTTCCCTTATTTCTTTTCTATAGACGTTGATATATGAATTCTTCATAATACAATATAACCATGATTTGATACTCGTTCCTTTTTCATAATTACCCCAGAATCTATATGCCTTAAAGTACGTATCCTGCAAGAGATCTTTCGCATTCTCGGAATTCATAGTCAGACGCAATGCATAAGCATGCAAATAGGTAATATGCGGAAGAGTTGTCTGTTCAAATATTTTATGATTTGTCATATCGTGCATTCACTCCCGCATTAAAAGGCTTTGTAATTGTTCACCTCTTCTATCATTCTTCGCTGTCGCATGAGAACGCATCATAGTGCCGTTACAAGCTGATTTTTTAGCCGAATGGTGCTTAGTTTATTAAGATTCAATAATCCAATCTTGTTCATTTTACTCTCTTTGATTGGCAGCATATGTGTTATTTTTAGACCATTAATGGATTTATTTTAAATACTTGTTTTTAAATATTTCAAGTAAGGAACGGAACTCTTCATGCTTACCTTCTCCAATGACATTTTTTTCCAGAGTATCAAAATTATTTAAGAGTTCCTGTTGTTTTGATTTTGAGAGTTTAGCATCACTCATCGGGAATAAAATAGTTTCTTCTTTTTCAATATGCTTCCTAAGAAGATCAACATAGGATGAAGCTGCATCAACAAACACTTCTTTATCGATTATTTTATTGATAATGCTTTCTTGCATTCGTTGAATAAATTCACGGCCCTGCTTATGTTGTGCAAGCATTAATCCAATAAGGCCATTCTGATTTTTAACGCCAACTTCTTCAAGGGCGGGGAATAAAAAGCCTTCTTCTTTTGCATGATGACATTTGTCGGCAAATACTTTTAAGAATTCTATTATTTTCTCAATGTCTTCACGGGCAATTTCTTTATCATCTTTCACTGTCTCATACATTTTTTCAATCACATTCAATACGATAAGGATCGCTTTATGTTCTTGATTTAAATCTTGGCTTGCTGTTTCCATACTATTATCTCTTTATAGTTGATGTGTGTGATTTGGTTTGTATCCCTTGCAATCACATAAAAACCCTCGCATACTCGCAGGGGATTACAGCGGGATTCGCTGGTGATAAGTTGCCATGCTTTTTCTCAGGCATGGTCTTAGGGCCTTGATATCAATAAGAAATAATACCGATGATTCTGATAAGCAAGTATCAGTCGAAGGTATGAAAGAGTAATTAATACTAAAAAACCAATGAAATATACCAACCGGTTCATACAACGCACGGCAATCATTGCTCTTCAAAGAAGTTGAGTGCGTTTAGCAGATCAGGAAGATCATAAATAATATAATCCGGACTCACCCCCTCTTTTTTCTGAAGTCCTTGATTCGATTTAAAAAAGACCGTTTTCATTCCGAGTTTTTGCGCGCCATGAATGTCGTTGTACATGTCGTTTCCAACAAATACAACTTCCGAAGGTCCAATTTTCATGTCATTCAACGCTCTCTCGAACAACCGTCTGTCCGGCTTACGGTAGCCGAAGTCACCGGAGACGATGACTGGGTCGAAATAGTTGAGAAGGCCGACAGCATTCAACTCCGGGACGGCATAGGCCGTTTGGGCGTCGGTGATGATCGCCATACGATACTTCGAAAACAGTTTTTTTATGGTGTCTTCTACACCATGATAGAGCTGCAAGCGGTAGCGAGAGGCGGCACGATGAGTTTCGGCAAAGAGCAGCGGGAGCTGTTCACGCTTTTTAGACGGAAGGCGACGAGTGAAGTCAGTCGAGTACCGTGTTATGATCTCGCGAAAAATGCCAACGGCATCGAATTCCGGATGACGCTCACAGCGCGCAACGCGCTGTTCCTCCATGATCTGAAAATATAAATTTTTCACTGCGTTCGCATCGAGTAATATTCCCTGATAAGAAAACAGGTTGCTGATAACTCGATAGACATCATCGTGCCATTCGTTTGTGTTGATATCCGCCAGTGTTCCGTTGATGTCGAAAATGAGTCCTCTAATAACCATTAAAATCTCCTTAAACATTCTTTTGCTTCGTTGAGAAGGCGGCGCCGGTATTCCGGTCCAACCCAACTGTTTCTTGCGATGCGCAACAGTGTGATACCTATGTAAAAAGGAGTCCGGCCAGTGATCGAACGGAAGGCGCTTTCGCGATCCGGGAAATGGCAGGAATATTCCCAGAGAAAATGGCCGATGAAAGGTTCCGCCGCATATCTGTTGCCCGTCGCACGCATGAAGAAATGTTTTAGTTCGCCGGCGATGCGGCCGGTGTCGAAAACGCGGTCTGCGCGTTTTGTCCGTTCCAGATCGAATGCAACCACGCTCAAACCGTCGCCGAACATAAAATTATCCGGCGTGGCGTCTCCATGCACAATTACCTGTTGATCTTCCCACATCCTTGGCTGATTCCGCCACTGATCGCGCAGCCAGTACAGCTCGCGCGCTTCATCCCAGCCAATCGCGCTTATTTCGCGCAGCTTGTTGATCAGGCGGTCCATATAACTGCAATCCTGATGGAAGTCGACTCCCGCGCCGTTGGCTGTTTTATTGTGAAAATTCGATAGAAAATACGCCAACGCAGTCAGCTTATAAAAGAGGCGGCTATTGTCGCCACTTTGGATAGTGGACTGTATCACGTCGCTGAAGAGTTCGCCCTCGCAGTTTTCAGTGACTAAAAGTGCGTTCAGTGAATAGTTGCGGCCCAGAGGCCGGACAACATGGTGAGGATAACCCGTCAATCCGAAATCGCGCATCATGCGAAGATTATCGAATTCACCAGTTAAGCGCGCTGCACCCATTGCCGCATCTCGTTTCCGTGCTGAGAGAAAAAACTTGCCGACGATCTTGGTACCGGAGTTTCGATCTTCGTACATGTAAACATCGTTGGATCCATTGAGTCGGAAAACACGGTATTTTGCATGGTCTGCAGAACCGTTGATTTGCGGCTGGATGTCATATTGAAGATAACCGTGCAACGGGTCGTTTTCCGATAATCGTCCCATGTAAGTTCTGCTCATTGTTATTGCTTCCGTAATATTTTTAAAAGCTGATTGCCGTGACTGAACACCACAGACTGTTTAGTACCCCGGTAATTATAACAGGTCTGCTTGCCGTCTTTCATCGTAATCATGGTCATCGTTTTCTTTCTTTTTTATCGGCATGGGTCGTCGGCCTCTCCTGTCCTTTGGTTCTGTTCTCGATGGTCGATCCGACTGCCTCCGGCGAACCGTCCTCTTCTTCACGCCGATCATCCGATATCTCGACGGCAATCGCGGCGGCTTGCTCCGCAGCCACACCCTCTGTCCGGCGCTCATACTCTTCCTCCTCACGCTCGTCCACGACGCGCTGTTCCACATTTGCGACCTGTTCCTGCTGTCCCGGTAGTTCGACGCGAAGCTCTTCGATGAGCATTATGACCGTCGCTGCGACGGGAAGTGCGAGGAGCGCACCGAGAATCCCCATCAGCGTACCGCCTGCAAGGAGCGCAAAAAGCACGACGGATGGCGGAAGACGCAGTGCACGTCCATAAATGCGGGGAACGAGCACACGGCTCTCGAATTCCTCGTACGCTAACATAATCAACAGGACAACAGCCACGACGACCGGGCCGCGGGCCAGCGCCGCAATGACCATCGGTCCTATCGAGAGGAAAGCACCGATGTACGGCAGGACATCCGCGATGCCGGCAAACACAGCGAGCGCCATCGCATTTGGCACGCCGCACGCCGCCAGAAGGACGAATGAAAAGACCGCAATGAGCAGACACGTGATCACCTGTCCGCTGATGTAAGCTCCGACAATTGTCTCAAGATTCATCATGACACGGGCGAGGCGAATATGGTGTGTACGAGGAACTGTCGCAAAAAGCCCTCCGCGAAGCCGGTCGCGGTCGATCATCATATAAAGCGCCAGAAAGATGGCACTCATGCTGTACGCAATGATCTCAAAAATGCGCAGCGAGAAAGCAAAAGCCGTTGTACTAATGCCGGTCGAGAATGCCTCGTACTTGATGTTCCGCAGCCAGCCCGCGAGCGGCTCTGTTAGGATGGAGCGGGCAAGATAATCTGCAAGGCGCGCGCGAAATGCTGGTTCTTGCTCAACCAGCGCTGAGGCCTGCACCAACAACGACGGGATAGTCAGCGTAATGGCGAGAATAACGGCAACAAAGAGGAGTGTAAAGACTATCGTTATCCCAAGACCGCGCTTTATGCGCTTTGCTTCCATCCAAGTGACGGCCGGACTCAATGTCCCGACGATGAGCAGAGCGATGATGAGCATAAGGAGTACCGGCCAAAGCAGAATCAGCAGCCACATGCACAGGGCGACGAGGATAAGTTGGATCATTGTCACGAGCGAAATCTCGAAGCGTACCACGCGAGTTTTTTTGTCCGGTGAGAACCGGCGCGCATTGAGCGGAGAAACTGGAGAGGTTCCGGTTACGGGAACGCGATCACCACCGGCAGCCATTCGCGGGTCTCCGTTGAAAACCGAACCCTTCTCCTGTTTATGGCTTCGAGAATTGCTCGTTGTATTTTTTTTGCCCATGATCGATTTCCTTAGTGTATCATGCCAACCTGCGGGCAATTGTCGTGCGCTGTCAAGTCCGATATGCCGTGCCTCATCCCCGGCTTATCCCGGTCCGGAGAAACCGCAGGCTCAAGTTTTGTTTTTCGCCTGGACGACGCGCAGTCGACTCTTTATTCCGTCGTTTTGCCGTCGAAGTGTTCGTTGTCCTTCTCCGCATCGGCTCGGGTTTTGTGGACAACGCCGTCCCGATGATTGGGAGGCGAATAAATTGTATAAAGCTTCATTGGTGCAGTGCCGGTATTTATAATGTTGTGTTTCGCCCCGCCCGGAACTACCACTCCAAAACCGGCATGGACCTCCGTTGTAACACCATCGAGAACCGCGTTACCAGATCCTTCTTCAACACGAAAGAACTGGTCGGACTTGTGGACCTCCGCCCCGATCTCTTCCCCTGGCTTTAACGCCATGAGTACGAGTTGACTTTGTTTTGTTGTGTAAAGAACCCGGCGAAAATCGGTGTTCTTGGTTGCGATGCTTTCGATATCTTGCAAATATCCTTTCATAACAGCTCCTGTTTTGTTTTTG
>Ga0182017_10002152_pt1 | contig 15061 bp, 11 predicted proteins | sample 712E3DmetaG_FD_120492 | JGI IMG/M metagenome (GOLD analysis project Ga0182017, IMG submission 120492) | Permafrost microbial communities from Stordalen Mire, Sweden - 712E3D metaG | ecosystem: Environmental > Terrestrial > Soil > Wetlands > Permafrost | place: Sweden: Stordalen | collected... | reverse complement strand
CAACAGACGGTGAATATCGGGGTTGGCCGAGTGAAACCCTCTGATCCATGTGAGAACTGGCTCATCAACATAAAAAAGGACAACCGGTACTAACGCGGCGACAGCCAGAAATATTTTAGTTTCTTTCGAGGAGCACATATCCCTTATCCGTATCCCGCACGACCAGGCCGAGCCGCTTCAGCTGTTCAGCGTCCCTGGCCTTAGCGATCACGATTCTATCTCTACCTTCTGCAATCAGTTTCTGAAGAGTGTCAATCCCACCGGCTGCAGCAACTTTATGCCCTGAATAAAAAACAATGCTTGGCTTATTGAGGCCATAGGTAATAATACGCTCATCAACGCCCGCTTTTTCTTTTCCATACAGGCTGTATTTGTACAGAGCGTCCTGAAGATTGTTGCTCGCCATGGGTAGCACTGTTACGACCAGAGTCATAAGAAAGACGAACATAACTGAAGACATCGCTCCGTACAAAAGCCGTGACGTAAAAAAGGAATAACAACATAACGTAGTCATCGTCAGCGCAATAGCGGCTGTTATCGGCATCCATCCTGTATCCGTAATCCCTTTTTGCGCGAGATATGGCGGCAATAAGACAAACGCCAGTCCCGCCGCGGCCGAGATCAACCCGATAAAACCCCAGGCGGAGCGCTTCCATTTAAGGCCTTCTTCCGTCATGCCTGCGGCAACGAGTATAGATGCCGCGGGGATTGCAGAGAGGATATAATCCGGAAGCTTGGTCGTTGCAAAAGAAAAGAAAACTACTATAAAGGTAACCCATATGCCTGCAAATAGCAGCAATGGGTCTTTCTCTTTGAATATCTTTCTGATGCCGGCAGGTAAAAATGCGACCCACGGGAAAAGTCCCGCAACGAGGGCCGCGAGGTAATAATAGATAGGACCCTTATGGCCCGATATCACCTCGGTATACCTTTTGAAATGGTGTTTTATAAAGAATTGCTCAATAAATTCGTTGCCTTTAACAGCATACTCGGCCGCGTACCACGGCACGCTAATGACTAGGAAAAGCAGAGCGGCCCTGAAGTTTATCATCTTTCTGACTCCACCTATGCCTTCAGTCACCAGAAGGAAAATGAGTGGTATGACAGCAGGGAAAACGATTCCGATGAGTCCTTTGGTGAGAAAAGCTAATGCCGAAAATGCATAGAAACCATAAATAAAGCGTCTTCCCTGCTTTAGAGAAAGATAAAAACAGAACAACGACAGTGTGATGAAGAGTGTCAAGACCATGTCGGTAACCGCAGAACGAGAATAGATAAGGTAGTATATGCTAAGCACCATCGACAGCACAGAGTATACGGCTTTCGAAAAGTCGCAAAAATGGCGAACGAAAAAGAAGAGCGCCGCCGCAAGAAGGCATCCTGCCAGAGCGGATGGAAACCTGGCGCCGAATTCAGTGATACCGAAGGTCTTGTATGACAGGGCCATCATCCAGTAAAAGAATATTGGCTTGTCATACCGGACATCACCGTTGTAAGTCGCGGTTATATAGTCGCCGCTCTTGACCATCTCCTTCGTCGCCTCGGCAAATACCGCTTCATCCACATCAAACAGCAGTACAGAGCCCAACCGGAACAGCGAAACAAAAAGCACAACGGCAAAGACGAGAGCGACAATATTTGATTTTGTCATTGAAAGTTTAAGCAGGCTCTCCTTCGGAAGTATAGGCAGGTATTATAATCATTTCAGGGCGGAAAAGTAACCCGATATCGGTAAAAAAAAACGGCAGGATCAAGTCCTGCCGTTTTTCCTGAAATTAATAAACTATCTGCCGTACTTGATCAACATCGGAGCGATAAGCAAAGCCACGATGTTGATAACCTTTATCATCGGGTTGATAGCCGGGCCGGCAGTATCCTTGTAAGGATCGCCGACGGTGTCACCCGTGACTGCAGCTTTGTGCCCGTCGCTGCCTTTCTTATGCATGACGCCCTTATCATCCGTGACGCCATCTTCAAAGGCTTTCTTGCCGTTGTCCCACGCGCCGCCGCCGCTTGTCATGGCAATGGCCTGGAAGAGACCGGTAAGGATACAGCCGATGAGCATACCGCCAAGTGCTTCCCTGCCGAGGACAAAGCCGACCAGGATCGGTGCTAAAACCGGAATCAGGGCGGGCAACATCATTTCCTTGATGGCTGACTTCGTTACGATATCAACGCACTTTCCGTATTCCGGCTTTCCGGTGCCTTCCATAATGCCCGGAATCTCGCGGAACTGTCTGCGGACTTCGACAACAACGCCACCCGCGGCTCTACCGACCGCCAGCATGAGCAGGCCGCCGTAATAGTACGGGATAAGGCCGCCGAGGAAGAGACCTGCGATGATCATCGGGTTCGACAGATCGAATGTTATTGAGCCCACTGGAAATGAACGTGAATACTCAGCAAACAGAACGAGCGCTGCAAGAGCTGCAGAGCCGATAGCATAACCCTTCGTAACAGCCTTGGTGGTGTTGCCGACTGCGTCGAGCGGGTCTGTGATTGCACGAACGCTTTCCGGAAGGTGTGCCATTTCAGCAATACCGCCTGCGTTGTCCGTGATCGGACCATAGGAGTCAATCGCAACAACAATACCAGTCATCGAAAGCATCGAGACCGCAGAAAGTGCTATTGCAAAAAGGCCGACACCCGGGTTACCGGAAAAACCGCCGCCGAGGTAGTAGGCACCGAGGATGGAGGCTACGATCGTCAGGGCAGGAAGCGCAGTCGCTTCCATACTCATGGCGAGACCGGCAATAACGTTAGTACCGTGGCCGGTGAGGCTGGCTTTGGCAATAATCTGTACTGGACGGTAGTCCTTCGCGGTGTAGTACTCAGTGATCCAGACTATTAGACCAGTGAGGACCAGACCGATAACTGCTGTGAAGAATACACTGCTGACGGTCATAACCTGTTCAGATGCCGGCAGGAGCGTGAAGAACCATGTCGTTGCGAAATAGAACACGATAGCTGCAAGGACACCGGCAACCGCCAATCCCTTGTATAGAGCGCCCATGATGTATTCGCTGTTCTTGCCCATTCTGACTGCGTAGGTGCCGATAATGGAGGCGATAATTGAGATGCCGCCGAGCATCATCGGGAACTCTACCCAAAGACTTGCTGCGCCAAAGACGGTCTTTGCGAGCAGCATTGCTGCAACAAGGGTAACAGTATAGGTTTCATACAAGTCAGCTGCCATACCAGCGCAGTCACCAACGTTGTCACCAACGTTGTCGGCAATAACTGCAGGGTTGCGTGGATCGTCTTCCGGAATTCCGGCTTCAACTTTACCGACGAGGTCGGCGCCGACGTCAGCAGCCTTGGTGTAGATACCACCTGCGATACGAGCAAAGACCGACATGAGTGAGCAGCCGAAGCCCAGGCCGATAAGTGCGTGGAACGCTGTTTCAACGTCAACTGACGCTTTCGCGACCATATAGAAGATGGCGAGGCCGAGCAGGGCGAGGCCAACGACCATAACCCCGGTGACAGAACCGCCCTTGAATGCGACCGAAAGAGCTGGCCCAAGTCCTTTCTTGGCAGCTTCAGCGGTGCGTACGTTCGACATAACGCAAACTACCATGCCGAAGTATCCTGCGAACGCGGAGCCGGCAGTGCCAATAATGAATCCAAGTGCTGTCCACATGCCAAGTGAAACAAAGAGAAGAACAAACATGACAACGGCAACCATTGCTACTGTCTTGTACTCTCTGGCAAGGAACGCTTGTGCGCCTTCCTTGACTGCATCGGAGATCTCGATCATTTTCTGAGATCCGGTCGGCTGACTTGCTACCCAAGCCTTGGTGACAAATGAATAAACAATTCCTAGTGCACCGCAAATAAGGGCAAAAATAAGTATTGGTGTCATCCCTTCTTTTTCCTCCTTTAATTCTTTGTTAATAAATTTAAGAACGCCTTCAGCTGATGTGAACTCTTTCCCGTCCCCCTCCTTTCACCTCCTTTGATAAACTTTAGCTCCCCCGCAAGGATAACCATTTATACGGAATCTGCGCAACCTCGCAAACCTGTTAATCTCTCTGAATGTGACGCGCGAAGACCATTGCCGTAGTCCGGTACACCATATGGGCCATCTTCGAAAATGGTGCATATGCGAACAGGACGAAGATAAAGACCAGATGCGCGAAATATGTTATATAAGCCGGGACAGGAAGTTTCGCCAACCTTATCACTTCGGCTAGTATACCTGTAACGCACGTGCCAAAGATAATGACAATCAAAAGCCAATCGAAATAACTGCCGAGCCCGGCCTTTGCCTGGTTCTTCATGCGGTTAGTTATCATGTAGGTCATACCGACGAGAAGGCCTATGGCGCTTGCATTGCCGATGAGCTTGAGTATATTGGTCTGCGGATACGGCATCTCCCACTTCAGTCCGTAGACGTAGAACACTCCGAGGGATGTTGTGATCGCCAAGCCTATAAAGGAATAAAATACGAGCAGATGTGAAACCTTCCTGTCTTTGGCTACACCACAGGCGCTGAATTTCTTGTGCGTAAAAATGTCGATCAGAGTGCCAGTGATGCTGTTGACAATATCACCACCGCCGGCCCCGCCAGCGCTTGCCGCCATAGCTGACCAATATTTGGTGATGGCAAGAAGGAAGACGAGCGCCGCAAAGCCAGCTGTCGGAACCATAATCATGTCGACATAGATATCGGGGATGAACTCGGGGAAAGCTATAACGCCGTTCTCATTCAGCGATATCGCGGTCAGATCGAGATGCCCTATTGCGCCAAGAATAACAAGGAAGATCGCAACGGGAATAGCGAAGAGCAGGAGCGCATACTTTGGGTTTGATGTCAGTTCTGCCATGAAACGCGGTCCCGAATACTCCTTTATCGCCACCCTTCTAACCGCACCGAGCACTTCGCCGGGCTTGGCGCCTCTCGGACAGAAGGCAGTGCAGTCGCTGCATTGATGGCAGAGCCAAATGTCCGGGTTTGTTATAAGCTGGTCCTTCATTCCCCACTGCGCATAGAGCATTTCCTTGCGCGGGAAGGGCTTATTGTTCGGGGTGACCTCGCAGACCACTGTGCAGGTGGAGCACTGATAGCACTTCTTCAGTGAATCCGCACCGGCAGCGATTACCTCTTTGACAAAATTCAGATCGGGACTTACTATCTGTTCAGCCATATATCTATCCCTCCTAGAAACCTTTGAATGGATTCGGTCCGATTTCCTTAATCCTATCCACAAAGTCAGTAATAATTTTCGGTAAATTGCCGTAGTCGTCGATAGCAATCTGTACCAACCCTACCCTTTCTGCTTCGAGCTGCAGCTTGTCGAGTGTCTCTTTGACCTTGCTTAGACGGTAATTGGCCAGCTCGCTCCCCTTTACCATGTGGCACTGGTAGTTGTCGCCGTACTTGCATCCTAGCATCATGATTCCGTCGATACCGCGCGAGAAGGCGTCTGCGATCCAGACCAGGTTGACCGAACCCAGGCACCTGAGCTGTATGAACCTCACCGCTGGATCTATCTTCATGTGCTGAAGGGCAACAGTATCGATGGCCGGATAGGCGTCGTTTTCGCAGCAAAGTACGATGATCCTCGGCTGATCTTCATCATCGGGGACGGAAACGCCTTTCAGCATCGAGCCGATCATGTCGACATGGAAGTCCTTGAAGGATACGATCCTTTCAGGGCAGGCACCCATACATGTTCCGCACCTGCGGCAACGGCCGATCTTGTAAAAAGGAGTACCTTTTTCATCTTCGTCGATTGCGCCGAACGGACACTCTTCAGTACAGCGCTTGCAGGATGTGCACTTGGTCATGAAGGCATCAGGGAAGGTAACATCCCACGCCCTGGGATGGACGGCCATGCCTACAGCTGAGTGCTCGTTGGACTGTATAGCCTTGAGTGCCGCGCCTGTAGCGTCTTCCTGGGCTTCGGACATATTCATCGGCTGACGTACGGCACCTGCAGCAAAAATCCCGGTCCTGCGGGTCTCGTACTGGAAGCAAATAAAGTTCGAATCCGCAAAGCCGTTAAACAGATCCAGATCGGGAAGGCCAGGTCCCTGACGATAGCCGAGGTTCAGCACAGGATCTTCGAGGGTGGCTGGAACCATGCCGGTCGCCAGCACCACGAGATCGGCCTCGACGGTTGCATCGCCCAGCAGGGAGTCCTTCATCTCGATATAGACGTTGTCATAGGCAGCTTCGGTTACGCCTTTGACTTCGCACTTGGTCAGCATGACGCCCGGATCGTTCTGCGCTTCCTTGTAATAGTATTCAAGTCTTCCCGGGGTCCTTATATCTTTGTAGAGGATCATCGCTACCGCATCCTCGTCCTGTCGTACGTACTTGGCCTGTTTGAGGGCCGTTGCGCAGCACATGGCTGAACAATAGGGAAGGTGATTAGCGTCTCTCTGTCCGGCACACTGAATGAATGCTACCTTCTTTGCCGGCCTGTGGTCAGAGGGCCTCAGGATCTTGCCCTTCTTTGCGATCTCTTCGAACTGGATATTGGTAACGACATTCTTGAGCTTGCCGTATCCGAGGTGCCCGAGCTTCTTTGCATCATAGGGTTTCCAGCCGGCTGCAAGAACTATTGATCCGATCTTTATGGTCTCGGAAGTTTCACCCGTAGAGATCGTGACGTCGAATGCTCCGGGCATTCCGTCTGACTTTTCGACCTTGGAGGATTTGTAAACTTTAATATTGGGATTTGATTCTACCGCTTTGATAGTAGACTCGATATCGGTATCTACTATGAGCGGTTCCTTGTAATATTCCGAGGTCGGTATCTTTTTATAGAGCGAATTCGCGAACCCGCCGAGCTTGGCTTCTTTCTCGACCAGGACTACCTGAGATCCGTAATTAGCGGCCTCAAGAGCCGCTTTCATGCCCGAGATACCGCCGCCGATAACGAGTATCGATTTGACAGTCTCTACTTTGTTAGCCTCCGGAAGGTCTCCCTTTTGGGCCTTTACAACCGACATCCTCATGTAATCTTCTGCAGCCATCTGGGCCTGGGGTGAATTGGGTTCCTGCGTCCATACTGCAAGCTCGCGGATAGGTGAACGCTCGACTATGCAGCCCGGGAAATCGAACTCTTCGAATTTAACCCGTGCAGAGCATGCCGCCAGAATCAGCGTATTGACGCCCTCTGTCGCGATGTCGTTCTTTATGAGATCGACTCCTTCTTTACCGCAGAGTGCGAAGTGGCTTTTTATAACCGGAACCTTAAGAGCATTCTTCGCCAAAGTGGACATTTTTTCTACATTTACGGATTCCCCGATGGAGCAACCCGTGCATATATAAAGTGCATATTTCTTTTCCATGTTGACTTACCTCCCCTTCCCGATCTGCAGCGCCTTGAGCGCCGCACCTGTGGCGTCCTGGACCGATTTGGCCACATCGAGCGGGTTCTTGGCGCACCCGGTCGCGAACATCCCCACTCCCGAAAGGGCGAAACCCTCATCGGTATAAGACGCACCGGGAATCTTCGATGCCGGTTCCATGCCAGTAGCGAGTACAACCATCTCGACCTTGGTCCGGACTTTTTCGCCAGTGAGCATGTTTTCGGCTTCGACTATCACGTCGTCTGAGTCCGCATCCTGCTCGACCTTTGCAACTTTCCCTTTCACCAAGGTAACCTTTGGATCATCCTTAACCTGCCAGTAGAATTTCTCGTACCGGCCTGGCGTCCTGATATCTATGTAGAAGATACTTGCTGTGGATTCCGGGTTCTGCTCCCTGAGGTAAAGAGTCTGTTTCAGAGAGGCCATGCAGCAAATATATGAGCAATATGCGAGATGATTCTCGTCTCTGCTGCCGGCACACTGCACAAAGGCGACGTTCTGGACCGGCTTGCCATCTGAAGGCCGAAGGATCTTGCCTGCCGTGGGGCCGTTCGGTGATGCGAGCCTTTCCATCATCATATTGTTAATGACATTCTTCACCTTGCCGAAACCGAGATTGTCCGTCTTTGCAGCATCGTACGGCTTCCAGCCGGTCGCTACTATTATTGCATCGAACTTGAGATTCAAGGTCTCTGCCTTCATGGTCAAATCGATAGCATCGTATTTGCATGCAGCCTGGCAGGCCTTTCCGCAATCTCCCGTGCACTGCGCGTCGTCGATAACATATTTCTGGGGGAACGCCTGATTGTAAGGCAAATATGCCGCCTTCGTCCTGTCCATCCCGAAATTGAATTCGTTCACCCTTTCGGACGGGCATGCTTCCGTACATGCGTTACAGGCCACGCAATTGTCATTCACGTACCTGGGACTGATTTTAAGCGACACATCGTAACTTCCCGGGCCGCCCTTCACTGCCTGCACTTCAGCCATGGTATAAAAGGTTACGTTTGCGCTCTCCCTTATGCGTCTGAAATTTATCTCAAGACCGCAGGCTGGCGGGCACAGCTTTGGAAAATATTTGTTCAGCTGTGCTACCCTGCCGCCGAGATACGGGTTCTTTTCGACTATGGTAACCTGGGCCCCTGTTTCCGCAGCCTCGACCGCAGCCGTCAAACCGCTGAATCCGCCGCCAATCACTAATACTCGATTGGCCCTTTCACTCGACTCCGACATGCCGTATTCCTCCTTAATATTGTCTTTGACTCTTTTATCAGACCGGTAATTCGCAAGGCATGAAACGCCGGCGATCAATTCCGCCGACGCTCCTTGCTTTGAGAACTAAAGGGAAAAAAAGGAGGGGCTTACGCCCCTCCAAAGGTTTAGCTAGGCAAAAATCTCCACATAGGGGACTTTCTTGAGTTCCCATGTGTTCTTTTCTGCATCGTACGTGGAGTTGACAAAGCACTTCCAGTTTTTGTCGTCGATCGCGAGGAAATCGCCTCTGTAGTAGTAGCCAGGGTACCTGGACTCTTCCCTGAACAGAATGTGACGAGCATGTGCCTCGACGGAGAGAATTCTGTGATAGTTCTCCCAGCATCTCATGAGCTCGTGGAGGTTGCCGGCTGCCATCTTGTTGGCGTCTTCCTTAAGCACTTCGAGAAGCTTCAACCCTTCAGTAAGCATGGTCTTGGATGTCATGTACCAGGTGCTGATTCCGCCAAAATACTCATCGGAGATCTTCTGGAGTCTTGCCTGGAGCATCTTCGGCCTTATGTAATTAGGGTTGATCAACGGATCGGTCGAGTAAACTTTATATTTCTCGAATACTTCATACGGCAGGTAGAGCTCGCCAGAGATCTCGTCATTCGTCTTGGTGATGGTCGGTTTGAAATTCGGCTCGTCGAGGATCAATGCGATGGCGGCCTTTGCTGCGATTCTGCCTTCAGCATGGGAGCCGGAGGAGAACTTGTGTCCAGATGCGCCGACAACGTCACCGGCCATGAAGAGGCCCTTAACGGTCGACATCCTGTTGTATCCCCAGAACCATTCTTTAGGTGTGCCCGGTATGTCGCCGGGGCCGCTGCACCAGAAGCCTGCGCAACCTGCATGCGAACCCAGGAGGTACGGCTCGGTCGGCATAATCTCGGAGGGCTCTTTGTCCGGCTCTACGTTCTTACAAGCCCAGAGTCCTGCCTGGCCGATGGCCATATCGAGGAAGTCTTCCCAAGCTTCGGCCTCGAGGTGCTTAATCCTCTTAGCGTCCATCTTCGTAGCGAGTTCAGCCATGGCATGATGGGTGTTCATCCAGATTGGGCCTTTGCCTTTCTTCATGTCCATCATCATCATATGGTTTCTGATAGCGGTGCCCATCTTCTCTGCATAGGGGCTGTAAAGTTTCTTTGTCTCTTCGAAGTTCTCACCTACGCAATAGTCTTCGCCGAGTGCGTTGGTTGCCTTTGCCTTGAAGAAGAGGAACCATGCGCCAACCGGGCCGTATCCGTCCTTAAATCTAGCAGGTACGAACCTGTTCTCCATCAGGGTAAGTTCTGCTCCGGCCTGCATGCCGAGGGCATAACCGGAACCGGAGTTCCATACCGGGTACCATGCACGACCCTGACCTTCTGCAACCGACCTGGGCCTGAAGCAGTTAACTGCGCCGCCAGCGGCGTTGATCATCGCTTTGGCCTTGAATAGGTAGATCTTGTTCTCTCTTACGCTGAAGCCCGCAGCTGCTGCAACCCTGTTAGGATCGTTGGCATCTTTATAGAGCTTAACAATGAAAACTCTCTCATAGTGGTTCTGAGCAACGCCAGTGGCCTTCCTATTTACTTCAAGGGCTGCCTCTGCTGCTTCGGAGACAACGACTTTGTAGGATTCGCCGTTGATCATTATCTGCCACTTGCCGGAGCGAACCGGAGTTCCGCCATCCTTCAGCATCGCCTTGCCGGCGTCTCTTGCCTGGAAGCCGTCGAGGGAGAATCCGTCATCGGCCTTTTTCCAGATGGGGAGTCCCCATTCTTCGAAGAGCCAGACGGAATCATCAACGTGTCTGCCGAGGTCATAAATAAGGTCTTCCCTGACGATACCCATCAAGTCGGCCCTAACGTACTTAACATAGTCAGCGCATTTATTCTCGCCGAGATAGGTGTTGATTGCAGAAAGGCCCATTGCGACTGCGCCGCTTCTATCGGTTGCGGCCTTGTCTACCATGGTGACCTTAAGTCCTTTCGGAGTTGCCCAGCGTGCTGCCTCAAAGGCTGCTCCGCAACAAGCCATACCGCCGCCGATCAGCAGCAGGTCTGTTTCGACTTCGATAACTTCAGGCTTCTGGCAGAATGAAAACGTACAGGTTTCTTTTTCCATTAGTTCTTTCCTCCCTTATTCCGCTTTCGCCGGAGCATTAAAGAATCCGGACGATTTAATTTTCGAAAAATCAGCTTCGGGTTTACCGGCATAGGGATCAATCGAACCTTCGGGGGTAGTCCTGATGGGAAATTTGAATCTTTTAAGGGACCCATTTCTGAACTTGACGGTCCACATGATCGAATCGGTGCCCCTCATCGGAATAACATTACCGCCCAACGGGGCGAAATCCTGGTAAGCCCTGACTTCGATTGCCTGCTGCGGGCAGATCTTTACGCAGTTGTAGCACTCCCAGCACTGCTCGGCCTCCTGATTGTAGGCCTTCATGATGCTCCTGTCAAGGGCCATCAAATCGTTCGGACAGATATACTGGCAGGCTGTCTTGTCCTGGGCCTTGCAGCCGTCGCACTTCTCAGTGATAACAAAACTTGGCATGTTGCAAACCTCCTTGATTTGGTTGATTGGTTATTTGTACATTAAGCTTTTCTACAAAAGAAGGGGCGCCGAACCCCGCCATATCAGACTTTCAGGGCACCTCCTTTCAGTAAAGCCATAGGAAGCAGCCGAACAATTCGGTCTACTCCCCATTTAGCCTGTGCTCTATATGCTTATTTCTTCTCGCCTTCTGCGTATTTGTGAAGCTTGATCTTCGTCTCAACCTTAATTTATTTGGGAAGACTCTGATAATATTGAATCAGGATCTGGGCCACTTCAGGCCGTGAGAATTCCTTAGGCGGTTCAATACCCTGACCTAACATTTCACGGACCTTTGTACCTGAAAGCAGGACGAAATCCTCTTTTACATGACCAGGAGCTTCACTCATCATTACAACCTTCCCCAGTTTCTTCGAGTATGCGGTATGGTCTGCCTTGAAGATCTCAATTTTAAGCGCGCCGGCCGGCACTTCATTATCAAATATGGTCTGCGCATCAAATGCGCCGTAGTGATCTCCGACACCAGCATGGTCGCGACCGACGATGAAGTGGGTTGCGCCCATGTTCTGGCGGAATACAGCGTGCAATACAGCTTCACGAGGACCTGCATAAAGCATATCAAAACCATAACCTGTAACCATCGCGCTGTTCTTGGCGAAGTACAGCTCGACCATTTTACGGATCGCCGCATCGCGAACAGGTGCGGGGATATCTCCCTTCTTCAGTTTGCCAAGCAGCATATGGATGACCAGGCCGTCACAACCCAAACGGTCCATTGCCATATGACAAAGTTCTTCGTGGGCCAGATGCATAGGGTTACGTGTCTGGAAAGCAACTACCTTCTTCCAGCCGCGCTCAGCGATTTCGTTGCGGATTTCGACCGCCGTACGGAAGGTATCGGGGAATTCATCCTGGAAGTATGAGAAGTTTAACACCTTGATCGGACCGGAAAGAATGACTTTGCCCTCAGCCTTGAATGTATCAACGCCGGGATGCGCTTCTTTATGGTTCGGACGATAGACTTTTTCACAGATCAGCTCAATTTCTGCGTCGCTGAACTCTTCAACAGCCTGCACATCCATTACAGCAAGTATAGGATTCCCTTCCCTGTTTGGGTCCTTGAGAGCTATGGTATCACCGGCTTTGATGCCGTTGGCCGCATGGAGCATGTTTACAACAGGCACAGGCCAGAACAGACCGGATGTCGTCTTCATGCCATTGGCAACTGACAGGGCATCGGCTTTATTCATATAGCCCGTCAACGGGTTAAAATAACCTCCACCCAACATGACCGCATTGGCTGCGGCAGCTGAGCTTACGACAACGGAAACCATCTTCTCAGCTTTCTTCTGAAGGGCTTCGTTTTCAGCCGGATCATACACAAATAGTGGGTTCAGTTCGTCTGAACCGTGTGGCTTAATCAAAGACATTTTCTTCCTCCTGTTTAATTAGTTTTGTATATTTTCAAGGCAATGCTTGAACTATCTATTTAAGTCCCAACTGAGCGCAAACCTCACCAAAGATACTGTCGATGCCGCCGGTGCCGGAAACAGATTTAAGAATTCCCTTACCCTTGTAGTAGTCGATCAGCGGAGCTGTGGATGCGCTGTAGACTTCGAGGCGTTTTTTGATCGTTTCTTCTTTGTCGTCGTCTCTCTGGAAGAGCGCTGCGCCACACTTGTCGCAGGTCCCTTCGGCCTTGGAGGGTGAAAAGTATACGTTGTACATCTGTCCGCAGGACTTGCAAGTCCTCCTGCCGGTGAGCCGCTTCATAAGATCTTCGAATGGCACATCAACGCTGAGCGCTGCAGTTAGCGGCATGTTGAGCTTGGCGAGCATGGCGTCGAGCGCCTCAGCCTGCTTGGTGTTCCTGGGGAATCCGTCAAGGATGTAGCCCTTCTTCATGTCGTCTTGCTTCATGCGCTCTTCCATCATACCGAGCACTATGCTGTCGGGTACAAGTTCGCCCTTGTCCATAACGGCTTTCGCTTCCTTGCCGAGAGTCGTCCCGGCAGCAACGGCGGCGCGCAAAAGATCACCGGTCGAGACCTGAGGGATGCCATACTTTTCAACTAATTTCTTTGCCTGTGTACCTTTTCCGGCTCCTGGAGCGCCGAGCAGAACTATTCTCATAACGGAAACCTCCAAATTGATAAGGATGATATTGCGGTATATACGTTAAACAGTGGGAAATTTGAAAATCAATTTTAAAATAATAATTAGAGAATTAGTTTTACTTATAAAGGTACCAAGTAATTATAAAGACAGGCTTTTTAAATAGGTCTTCAGCTTTTCCAATGCATCTCTGCGGTGACTGAGAGAGTCTTTCTCTTCTGGGCTCATTTGTCCGAGTGTCATATCGAGCCCTTTGGGATAGAAAAGAGGGTCGTAGCCAAATCCCATTGTTCCAACTGGTTTTTTCCCGACATGTCCCTCCACAATGCCTTGAAATGTTTGGATTTTCCCATCAGGGAGAGCGATGGCGATGATGCATATAAATCGTGCACCCCTGGATTTGTACGCAATGCCCGCCAATTCATTAAGCAGTTTTTCGTTGTTGGCAAAGTCGTCGGATTGATCGCCGGCATACCTCGCCGACTTGACTCCGGGAGCCCCGTCCAAAGCGTATACCTCGATGCCTGAATCATCGGAGACCGCCGCCTTGCCGGTACATTGAGCAATTTCCACAGCCTTTTTAATAGCATTACCTTCGAAGGTGTCGGCATTTTCATCAACCTCAGGGCAATATGGGAAGTCATCAAGTGTCAGAAGAGAAATATTCAGGCCATCTAGTATTCGCCTGATCTCCTCTATCTTTTTTTTATTTCTGGTAGCGAGTACAATTTCCATGGCATTCATTAAATATGATGTGCATGCTTAAATCTTATGCCCTCGGCCGTATGGCGGCAAAGGGATTTTGTATACTCAACCATTAGGCCGCCAGCGATCTTCCATTGACGGCCTGAATTTAGAATGTCAATATTGCTATTTGGTAGCAGGGATAGGATTTTAACCACTTTCGAGTTATGAGTTTTTATCCCTTCTTTAGTATATTCCATATTATCCAATATATTATGTAAACCATGGGTTAAAATATTCCCTTTAACCCCATCGAACTCCACGTCTCATCTGCGCATTATATATAAAACAGCTATCGGTTCATATTGTTTCAAATGAAACGCGAGAAACAACGGATATCGTTTCACTCAAACACCCATTCCAAAACTCTTGCCGCAGAGGGGAAATGGTATTGTACAGCAAATAATAATGAAATAATCAATTATTTCACTGAAACGTTTCTTTGTATATCTGGCATTTTGATCCAAATGGGCAACGTACGATGTGAAGACCTACAGTCGATTATAATTGAGCCACCCATATGTTACTATCCCATTCATCGCCACAATCGCCACATATACTACGCCCAATATAATACCGCGTTGCCCCACGTAGAAATCTATGCGAAATGGTATTCGTTGCCTCATCGAAAATCTATTCGAAAGCTTCTCGCTAGTTTAGGCGTCTCTTGTGTCTGTCCCAGGCAACATGAATCAATCGTTGTTGAAGGTTTTCGATCTTACGTTGCCTTTGTGCCCACATCGGCGACCAAGATTGTGTTATCGCCGACATGCGCCTTCTTGCCATGAGTTCTGAGCGGATAGGCAGCGTAACAACGGTCGTACCCGGTAAGAGCTGCAAACTCCTCAAGAATGATCCCCTTCAGCTTTTTCGTAGCCTTCTGATATCTCGCTGCGGTCACCTTCGTTGCTGAACGCCGCTCTTTTGCCGTTAACCCCCTCGCTGCCTCCCATAATCATTCCTCTGAGAGACAGTATGAAATTATTTCGAATGAATTCCTTCATGAGGCAACGAATCACTTTCAAATAGATTTTCGATGAGGCAATTCGCCACAATGTGTTCGCCAATACTTGACACT
>Ga0182017_10002148_pt1 | contig 15070 bp, 14 predicted proteins | sample 712E3DmetaG_FD_120492 | JGI IMG/M metagenome (GOLD analysis project Ga0182017, IMG submission 120492) | Permafrost microbial communities from Stordalen Mire, Sweden - 712E3D metaG | ecosystem: Environmental > Terrestrial > Soil > Wetlands > Permafrost | place: Sweden: Stordalen | collected... | reverse complement strand
TCGTTGACCAGCTCGACCTGCATCAGGGCGCCGAAGCGACCGGTCTGCACGGGCACACCCTCGTCGCCCAGCGCGGCGCAGAAGCGCTCGTAGAGAGGCTCGGCCAGATCGGTCGGCGCGGCCTGTGAGAAGCTGGGGCGGTTGCCCTTGCTCGTGTCGGCGATCAGGGTGAACTGGCTAACCACCAGCGCCGAGCCGCCGACATCACGGACATTGTGCGAGAAGCGACCCTCGTCGTCGGGGAAGATGCGCAGCCGCGCCACCTTGCCCGCGAGCGCTTCGGCGATCTCGGCGCTATCTGTGCGGGCCACGCCGAGGAGCACGCAGACGCCGCCGTTCACCTCCCCCAGTAACTGCCCGTCACCAAAAACGCGCGCCCGGGCTACCCGCTGCACTACTGCTCTCATGCGACCTTCCTCGAAGCCGACAAACAGATTATGGACGCCTCAGAGATTATGGAAGCCTCACGCCTTCCGTGGATGCAACTTGGCTCGCTTCTCGCTCGCGACGGCGTCGTCACGAGCGAGCAACTGGACGCCGCGCTGAGCGAGAAGGACGAGACCGGCAAGCGCGTAGGCGACATCCTCGTCGACCACGGCTGGGCGACCACCGCCGATCTGGCACGTGCTCTCGCCGAGCAGTGGAATCTCGAGTTCGTAGACGTCCTCAGCGCTGAGATTCAGCCAGAGGCGGTCAAGCTCCTCTCCGAGGTGGTGGTGCGCCGCTACCGCGCGCTCCCGATTCGCTATCTCTCGAAGAACGTAGTGCTCGTCGCAATCAGCGACCCGACCGACATCCTCGCGCTCGACAACGTCAAGCTGGCGCTCGGTGTCGATCTCAAGTTCTGCCTCGCGGATTCTCACGATCTTGAGCGGGCGATCGACCAGATCTTCAGCCATCGCCCGTCGCTGCGCGTCGTCGACGAAGCGTCGCTGGAGCTGGAGGACGAGGAACGCCTCGATCTCGCGGTCGACGGAACGTCTCCGGCCGTGGGCCTGCTCAACCAGATAATCATTCAGGCGATTCAGGATCGGGCCTCGGACATCCATTTCGAGCCCGAAGACCGGCAGATGATCGTGCGCGTTCGCGTAGACGGCGTTACGCGGGAGTTGGCCAGCGTGCCCAAGGCCATGCAGCAGGCCGTCGTGAGCCGGCTCAAGGTGATGGCCAAGCTCGACATCGCCGAGCGCAGGTTGCCGCAGGACGGGCATGCAAGCGTGAGGCTCTCCGGCGACCCGGTCGACCTACGCGTCGCGGTGCTCCCGACCACCCACGGCGAGAAAGTCGTTGTGCGCATTCTCCAACGCTCTTCGACCCACGTGACGTTGCCCGAGCTGGGCATGACCGAGCAGGCTTTCGTCCAATTCGTCCACGCCATCGACCAGCCCTTCGGCTGCGTGATCGCTTGCGGCCCGACCGGCGCCGGCAAGACGACGACGCTCTACGCGGCCCTCGACCGGCTCAACTCTCGCGAACGCGTGATCAACACGGTCGAGGATCCTGTCGAGTACGAGCTCGCCGGCGTCTCGCAGATCCAGGTCAACGTCAAGAGCGGTCTCACCTTTGCGCGCGGACTTCGCACTATCCTGCGCGCCGACCCGGATGTTCTGCTGGTGGGCGAGATTCGCGACTCCGAGACGGCGCAGATCGCCGTTCAGGCGGCGATGACCGGCCACCTCGTGCTCACGACCGTTCACGCTCAGACGGCGGCCGGCGCCTTCGCGCGCTTGCAGGACATGGGCCTGGCGCCGTTCATGCTCGCCAACGCCGTCAACTGCGTCATCTCACAGCGACTGGTGCGCCTGCTCTGTGACTCCTGCCGCCGGCCTGCCGAGGCAAGCGAGGCCGAGCGAGCCGTGCTGGGTCTGTCGCCTGATACCAAGGCCACTCTCTACCATCCGGCTGGTTGCCGCGCCTGCGGCGACAGCGGCTATCACGGACGCACGGCGATCTACGAAGTTCTGCCAGTCACGAGCGACGTTCGCAAACTGATCGGCCAGACCACCGAGGAGATCCAAAACGAAGCCGTACGGGCCGGCATGATCACGCTCCAGCAGGACGGGTTCCGCCTCGCTCTGGCCGGTACCACCTCGCTGGAAGAGATTCGCCGCGTGGTCGGTAGCGACGCCTAGCGCCCGGGTTTGGAACTACGCAAGTCTCGACGCAACCCCACCCGGCGGTCACTGCTCCAGAACGAGTTGAACCCCAATTTCCGAAGCCGGCGCAATACTTAGGGCTTGAGTCGCCACCCGCGCGGTGTTCTAATGCGACCCTGGTTCCGATTTGACCGAGACGAAGAATCCGACTCCAAGCCGTGAGCAGGCGCTCGGAGCGCTCCTGACTCGCCACGGCATAATCACAGAAGAGCAGCTCGAGCAGGCGCTGGCCGAGAAGGAACAAAGCGGCGGGCGCATCGGCGACATCCTCGTCGGTCACGGCTGGGCGACGTCGGCCGACCTCGCCCACGTGCTCGCCGAGCAGTACAGCCTCGATTTCGTGGAGATCCTCGAGACGCCGATCGAGCCCGACGTGATCAAGCTCCTCTCGGAGCGTTTCGTACGCCGCTTCCGCGCCCTGCCCGTCAAGTACCTGGCCAAAAACCTTGTGCTGGTGGCAATCGGCGACCCCACCGACATCGTCGCCCTCGACGACGTCAAGCTCGCGCTCGGGATCAACCTCAAGTTCTGCGTGGCCGACTCGAACGATCTCGACCGGGCGATCGAGCAGGTCTACACGCAGCGCCCGGCTCTGCGCATCGTCGACGAGCCGATCGAGCTGGAGGAGGAGTTCCTGGTCGAGCTCGACCTGAGCGTCATCGCCGGCGACGCAGCGCCCGCGGTGATCTTGGTCAACCAGGTGATCACGCAGGCGATCCAAGATCGCGCCTCGGACATCCACTTCGAGCCGCAAGAACGACAGATGAGGGTGCGCGTACGCGTGGACGGCGTCACGCGTGAGCTGGCTTCGATCCCTAAGACGATGCAACAGCCGGTTGTCAGCCGCCTCAAGGTAATGGGCCAGCTCGACATCGCCGAGCGCGGGCTCCCGCAGGACGGGCGCTGCGCGGTTCGCGTCGCCGGCGATTCGATCGACCTCCGTATCGCGGTCCTTCCCACCACCCACGGCGAAAAGATCACCATACGGATCCTTCAGCGCTGCGCAGGCTGCATCACCCTGCCCGACCTGGGGATGAGCCGGCAGGCCTTCGACACCTTCAAGCGCGCGATCGACCAGCCCTTCGGCTGCATCGTCGCCTGTGGCCCGACCGGCTCCGGCAAGACGACGACGCTGTACGCGGCGCTCGACCACCTGAACACCGACGATCGCACCATCACGACGATCGAGGATCCGGTCGAGTACGAGATCGATGGCGTCTCCCAGGTGCAAACCAACCCCAAGCGCGGCCTTACCTTCGCCCGCGGCCTGCGCACGATCCTTCGCTCCGATCCCGACGTACTCCTCGTGGGCGAGATCCGCGACGGTGAGACCGCCGAGATCGCGGTCCAGGCGGCGCTCACCGGCCATCTGGTTTTCACCACATTGCACACCCAGACGGCTGCCAGCGCCTTCGCACGGCTCCAGGACATGGGCGTGGCGCCGTTCATGCTCGCCAACTCGATCAACTCCGTCATCTCGCAGCGCCTCGTGCGCAAGCTCTGCACGAACTGCCGGCGCGAATCGCCCCCGAGCGAGGACGAGCGCGCCGAGCTCGGTGTCGCTAAGGGCGCCAGCGTGGCGATCTTCGGCCCTGGAGGCTGCAAGCGCTGCAACGACAGCGGCTTCCTTGGTCGTACCGGGATCTACGAAGTGCTGCCGATGACGAGCTCGATACGCAAGCTGGTCGGGCACAGCACCGAGGAGATCCACGACGAGGCGGTCAGGGCCGGCATGGTGACCCTACGCCAGGATGGTTACCGGCTGGTATTTGCAGGCGAGACCTCCCTCGACGAGGTCAATCGCATCGTCGGCGACGGGTACTGATAACCGCCCGGCTAGAGGTCGCCGGGCTGCGCATCCGCCTCCGCGGGCGCCAGCATTTTCGCCAGCTTCAACTGGCCTCTCGCCTCGGCGGTGCGACCGAGCCGGGCGAGCGAGCGACCGAGCCCGTAATAGCCGTAAGGATCGGTGGGCGTGATCTCGACCATGGCCCGAAACTCGACCTCGGCCTCCTCGAAACGACCTAGGCGAAAATAGGCGATCCCAAGCGCCTCGCGGATCGAAGCCTTGCGCGGCTCTCTACGCTTTGCGTTCTCGAGCGAAACCGTCGCCTGGGCAGGCATGCCGTCGGCGAGTTGCTGGGTGCCTCTCTGAAATAGCTCGTACGTATCGGTCATCTACATACGCGTAGTCGGAATCTTGCCCTCTGGATCTAGCGTAGAGGCGAAGCATGGGGTTAGGCGGCGAATCTTGCCTGGTCAGTCATCGCCGGTCCGAGTAATCTCTCGCATACATGTGGAGAGCCGGCCACTTGCTTCTGTTTTCGATGGCTGTCGCCGCGTTCGCTGTTTCGACCGGGGCGCTCTCGGGATGCGGCGCGACCGCGAAAAAAGGCAATCACCTCTACGTAGGTAATGGCGTCTCCTTCCGCTTCCCGCGCGACTGGAAAACGATCAAACCCCAGGGATTGGGTGGACACGGCCTCTGGACGGTGATGGTCGCGCCGCCGGATTCGTCGGGCGCCGACGTCGCCTTTGTGACCGAGTACCGCACGCCCAGGACGATCACGAAAAAGAACCTGGCCTCTAAGAAGCCGGGCATCACTTCTACGGTCGCAGGAGTCGCGCGACAGGCCGGCGGCGCGCTCCTCCACGGGCCGACGCCGATCACGATGGGCGGCCTGCCCGGCTACGGCTTCCGGATCAGCGCCAAGGTCAAAAGCCATCCCAGCACCAGCCACCTCGTGCTCGTCTGGAAGGGCAGGAACGAATACTTCCTCAACTGCCAGCACCTCGCGAAGGGCATGCTGGGCGCCGAGGTCGAACGCGGCTGCAGAATGATCATCGCCTCCTTCAAGCTCGGCTGAGCCCCGGAACGCCGCACTCGTTCAGGAAGAAGCCAGGTCGCTTAATCGCTCGGCCTCGTCGAGGATGGCCGCCGCTATCATCGTCTTCGGAGCCTTCTCCAATTTGCGCTCGCCCGAGCCGGAGATTAGTACCGCCTCGTTGTCCTCGGCGTCGAAACCGATGTCGGCACGAGAGACATCGTTGAAGACGATCAAATCGGCCTTCTTGGTGACCAGCTTCATGCGCGCCCGCTCGAGTCCCGGTTCGCCCTCGTCGGCGGCGAAGCCGACCAGCAACTGGCCTTTACGCCTGCGTGCGCCCAGCTCGCGCAGCACGTCGACGGTCGGCTCCAGCTCTACCTGCCAGGCGTTTTCGTCTTTGCCGCGCTTGCCTCGCTCTGGCTTCGCCGGCCGATAGTCGGCAACGGCGGCTGCCATGAGAACGATGTCTGCGTCGTTCTCGAATACCGCTTCTGCCAGCTCCGCGGCCGTCTTCACCTCGACGAGCGTCACTCCGACCGGAGCCGAGACCGCCAGGTTCGCCGCAACCAGCGTCACTTCCGCTCCGCGCCGCGCCGCTTCCGCCGCGAGCGCTACCCCCATACGACCAGAGGAGCGGTTGCCGAGGTAGCGCACCGAGTCGAGCGGCTCGCGCGTACCGCCGGCGCTGACGAGTACACGTACTCCGGCCAGCGAGTGGGTTGCGGAGAGAAGCTGCAGGCAACGGGTATAGATCTCCTCCGGCTCGCTCATCCGCCCCACTCCCGAGCCGCCTTCGCCCAGCTCTCCCTCCGCAGGCCCGACTATCTCGACTCCGCGCTCGCGCAGCTTCCGCACATTCTCCTGGGTCGCCCGGTTAGCCCACATGCGCGCGTTCATAGCGGGCGCCACAACAAGCGGACCCGCGTGCCCCAGCGCCGTCTCGGTGACGAGGTTGTCGGCGATCCCACTCGCCAGCTTGGCGAGCGTGTTCGCGGTGGCCGGCGCGATCACGTAGAGATCGGCGCGCTCGAGGTGCGGGTAAGAGCCCTGCTCGCCCGAACGCCGTGCGAGAGCGTTCAGCGTCTGCGCTGTTACAAACCTCTCCCCCGCTTTGGTCAGCAGCGGAACCACCTCGTGCCCGTCCTTGACGAACAGGCGCACCAGCTCGCATGCCTTGTAGGCGGAAATGCCGCCACACACACCGACGAGAACTCGAGTCATGTCTTGATTCTGCCAGCACGGGCGAACGAACCGGACAGAATGGGCTTAAAAAACCTCGCTCGGGTTGAACTAGCGCTGCCTGTACTCGTAGACGAGTTTGCCCTGGGCGACCTCTTCCAGGGACATCGTCAGGTAGTTCTTGGAGCGCGACTCGATCATCGGCGGCGGCGCTTCGTCGAAGGAGCCCTCGCCGAGCATGTGGTGGTAGTTGTTGATCTGACGGGCCCGCTTGGCGGCAACGATCACGAGCGCATAGCGCGAGTCGACGTTGGCGAGCAAGGTATCAACGCGTGGATTGATCACGAGTCCATCGTAGCTGCGGGCGCAAGAACCTGCCGGACTACGCGCTCGAGCTCGTCGGCCGCGTGGTCGAGATCGTCGTTCTCGATCACACAGTCGAACTCGCCCGCCTGCTCGAGCTGACGATGGGCCAGTTCCATCCGATCGCCGATCTCGGTCGAAGTCTCGGTCGCCCGCTCGGTCAGGCGCCGATCGAGCTCGGCCACTGGGGCTCTAATGAAGATCGTGTAGGCGCCGGGCACGGCGCGCTTCACGTTTAGCGCTCCTTCCGTCTCCAGCTCGAGCACGCAAACCCGACCCGCTCGCGTAATCCTTTCCAGCTCGGATCGGAGCGTCCCGTAGCGCTTTCCCGAAACGTAGGGGACGTGCTCGAGGAACTCCCCGGCCTGCACTCGGCGCTCGAACTCCTCCGGGCCGAGAAACCAGTACTCGCGCCCGTCCTTCTCTCCGGACCGCCGCTCGCGGGTTGTCGCCGAGACGGAGTGCTCGAGCTGAGGCAGGCGCCGAAGCAGCTCGGAGATGAGCGTCCCTTTCCCCGCGCCCGAAGGCCCCGTGACGACGATGGCCAGCGCCGAGCTCACGAAGGGAAACCTACTCACTTCGGTCCGTACGGGTACGACCAAGCCGCCATCCGCCCGCTCGGAAGACCTATCCCAACAGGCCTTAAAGCCGCTCAGTCGCGATCGAAGAGCGCGATCAGCTCGCCGCGCTGGCGATCGGAGAGCCCGCCGACGGTCTTCGATTGGCTGATCCGGCACTGATTCAGTAGCCGCGCCGCCTTCACCCGACCGAACTTCGGCACCGCCATGAGGATGTCGAAGACCTTCGCGGTTTCCACGAATCCGGGCGGCTCGCGCAGGATCTCGTCGATCTTGGCGCCACCGTCCTTTAGGTCACGCTTGAGCCTCGCTCGCCGGACGCGGATTTCGTTCGCTCGCTGCAGCGCTTCCATCCGTTGGTCGAGCGAGCGAGCAGGCGCTTGAGCTTGCCCCTTTGAAAGCACCATGGGCGGCCATACTAACAATTCAAGGGCGCCGGTCAAGCGCCAAGTTTCGCCGTGTTTTACAGGCGTTTTATTGCTCCGAACAACCGCGCTCCGGCTCTATCAGTCGCTTTGCGGCCGGTGCGCGACTCCGCGAGCCTCTTCCAGACGCTTGAAACCTCGTGCGTCCAGTTCCTCCGCGAGCTCTCCGCGCACCCGCTCAGGCGCTTTTGGATCGCGAAAAAGAATCGATCCCAGCGCGACCGCAGAGGCTCCCGCGGCGATCAGATCGAGTGCGTGCTTTCCGGTCTCGACACCACCCATGCCGACAATCGGGACCTCGCCGTCCGTGGCCTCGTAGCAGATGAAGACCGCCGCCAGGGCCACCGGCCTGAGCGCCGCGCCGGAATAACCGCCGACTCCGCGTCCCAGCTTTGGCTCGAGCGTCCACTCGTCTAGAGCGAGCCCGCGCAACGAGTTGACGAGCGAGAGACCGGTCGCGCCGGCCTCGAGCACTGATCTCGCCACCCCGGCGACGTCCGGAAGAAGCGGCGAGAGCTTGGCGTAGAGCGGCGCCTTGGTGGCGGCGCGGGCGGCGGCGACGATCTCGGCCGCACCCTCGGCGGCAGGATCGACGTTGGGGCAGGAGAGATTTAGCTCGAGCGCATGCACCGTCGCGCGTTCGCCGATCCGCGCGCAAACCTCGGCGTACTCCGTCGCCTCCGCGCCTCCTACCGAGACCCACAAGGGGATGCCGAGCTCCTCGAGGCGCGGCAGCACCTCGCTGCAGAAGCGCTCGACGCCGGGGTTTTGCAGACCGATCGAATTGAGCATGCCGAAGTCCGTCTCGGCCAGGCGCGGTTGCGGATTGCCGACACGAGGCTCGAGCGTGACCGTCTTGACAACGTAGGCGTCGAGCTCGCGCGCTACCGCCGGCGCGGTCAGGGCGTCCAGACAGCCCGAGGCGTTGAGAATCACTCGGCCTTCTCCTCCTCGGTTCCGTTCAGAACGGGCAGCACGGGCGGCCGTCCGTTCACGATCGGACCCTCGACGCAAAGTCGAATCGACTTGCCCTGGAACTCGATGACGCAGCCGTAGCAAGCGCCGAAACCGCAGGCCATCGGCGCCTCCCAGGCAAGCTGGGCGTCGGGAACGAGCGCATGCACAGCGTGCAGCATCGGCTCAGGCCCGCAGGCAAGCACGTCCATCGGGACGGCCGGGATCAGCTCGGTCACCAGCATCGGCTCGATGCAGACCTCGGCTTTGGGCACGAGCTCGGCCGCCTCGGCGTGGTGACGGGTGCGGAAGCCCAGGATCGCGGGCGGCTTGTCCATTAGCTGCGAGGCGTAGGGCAACGGCGCCACACCGATGCCGCCGCCGACCAGAAGCGGCCTGTCCACGTCGGTTCGGAAGCCGTTTCCAAGTGGACCGAAGACCGAGATCTCTCGACCGCGCTCGAGCTCGCAGAGCTCCCGGGTGACCGGACCGACCGGATCGATCAGAAAGCCGAGCTCACCTTTCGGTGCCAGGCAGATCGAGAAAGGCCTGGGAACGATGTGGCCGGGCAGCTCGAGCATGAAGAACTGACCGGGGATGCCGGCATCGAGCCCGCCCCGCTCGAACCGAAGCAGGGTATAGACGCCGACGCGCTCGCTACCGGCGACCTTCCGGCGTTCCTTGCGCGGCGCCGGCATCCTAGGAGGCTTCTCCCCCGGCACTACCAGCGCCGGCCGGCGAGCCGGTCGTCTGGGCAATTCGTTCCTGAAGCGAGCAGGAGTCGCTGCGCCGCGCGTTGGCTATCGCCTGTACCGCCGCCAGCGCTCCGGAGATGGTCGTGATGCAGGGAACTCGCGCGATCTGGGCTGCCTCGCGGATCAGATAGCCGTCGGTGCGAGCGCCGGAGCCCTGCGGAGTATTGACGACAAGGACGCAGCGGCCGCGTCGGATCAAATCGACGACAGTGGTGCCGTCCTTCCCTTCGGCCTCGGTCACCTTCAACACCTCTTCGACCTCGATTCCCGCCCGGCTGAAGGCTCTGGCCGTTCCGCGTGTCGCGACCAGCTCGAAGCCGAGCCCGGCCAGCGCCGCGGCAACCGGAACCGCGGCCGCCTTGTCGGCATCCCTGACCGAGAAGAAGGCCCGGCCGGCGGTCGGCAGCTCTCGTCCGGCGGCGCGCTCGGCCTTGGCGAGCGCGGTCGGTAGATCGTCGGCGGTAGCCATCACCTCTCCGGTGGAGCGCATCTCGGGGCCGAGTACCGGATCGGCGCCGGGGAAGCGGGAGAAGGGCAGCACCGCAGCCTTGACGCTGAACTGGCGCGGCGGCCGTTCTGGCGGCAGCCCCAGCTCGGCCATCTTCTCTCCCCCCGCCAAGCGGCAGGCGGCCGCAACCAGGTTTACACCGGTGGCCTTGCTGGCGAAGGGAACGGTGCGCGAAGCACGCGGGTTGACCTCGAGCACGAAGACTTCCTCGCCTACTACCGCCAGCTGCACGTTGAGCAGGCCCACGACTCCGAGCGCGGGTCCGAGCCGGCGAACTATCTGGGTGATCTCATCGGCCACCGCGGGAGTCAGAGAGGGTGCCGGCAGTACGCAGGAGGAGTCGCCGGAGTGCACGCCGGCCTCCTCGACGTGTTGCATGACTGCGCCAATGTAGGTGGTCTCGCCGTCGGAAAGGGCGTCGACGTCGATCTCGATCGCGTTCTCGAGAAAGCGGTCGATCAGTACGCGGCGATGGGCGGCAACGAGGGCTGCGCGCACATCGGCGGGGCGGTAGCAAACGCGCATTGCCCGGCCGCCGAGCACGTATGAGGGCCGCACGAGCACCGGGTAGCCGATGCGGTCGGCAACGGCGATCGCCTCCTCGGAGGTCGCGGCCATCCCCCACTCGGGACAGCGGATGGCGAGCTTTTCGAGCAAGCCCCCGAAGCGCTCTCTGTCCTCCGCCAGGTCGATCGCCTCGAAGGGGGTGCCCATGATCCGGAAGCCAGCCTCCTCGATCGCGCGCGCCAGCTTGAGCGGCGTCTGGCCGCCGAACTGGATCACGACCCCGGCCGGGCGCTCGCGCTCACAGATCGCCAGCACGTCCTCGATCGTCAGCGGCTCGAAATAGAGACGGTCGGAAGTGTCGTAGTCGGTAGAGACCGTTTCCGGGTTGCAGTTCACCATCACCGCCTCGTAACCGAGCTCGCGGAAGCTCTGAGCGGCGTGCACACAGCAGTAGTCGAACTCGATTCCCTGGCCGATGCGGTTCGGGCCCGAGCCGAGGATGACGACGCTCTGCTTGCCGCGAGACGGATCCGGCGCGGCCTCGTCCGCCTCACCCCAGGTCGAGTAGTAGTAATTCGAAGCCGCCTCGACCTCGCCGCCGCAGGAGTCAACGCGCCGATAGACGCGACTCAGGCCCATTTCCTTTCTGCGTGCGCGAAGCTCGGTTTCCTCGAAGCCGCCGGCTGCGGCAATCTCGGCGTCGGAGAGCCCGAGCCGCTTCAGCTTCATCAGCTCGTCGGCATCGAGGAGATCGAGCGCGGGGACTCGCGCGAGCGCGACTCGGATCCGTTCGATCTCGGCCCGGAACCAGGGATGGATACCATCAGGAAGGTCGTCGAGCTCGAGCCAGGGCGCCTTGACACCGGCATCCAGCTCGCGCGAGCGGCGAGCCTTGAGAAAGGCCTCACTGAAAGTGCGGCCGATTCCCATCGCCTCGCCGACCGACTTCATCTGCGTACCCAGCGTCGGGTCGGCGCCGGGGAACTTCTCGAAAGCGAAGCGCGGGAATTTGACGACGACGTAGTCGAGCGTGGGCTCGAATGAAGCCGGCGTCGTCTTGGTCAGATCGTTTGGGATCTCATCGAGCGTGTAGCCGACCGCCAGCTTGGCGGCGACCTTGGCGATCGGATAGCCGGTCGCTTTGGAGGCGAGCGCCGAGGAGCGAGAGACGCGCGGATTCATCTCGATCACACGCAGCTCGCCAGTCTTGCGGTCGCGAGCGAACTGGATGTTGGAGCCGCCGGTCTCGACTCCGACCGCGCGGATGATCTCGATCGAGGCGTCGCGCAGCTCCTGGTAGGCCTCGTCCGAAAGCGTCATCTGCGGCGCCACGGTGACCGAGTCGCCGGTGTGCACGCCCATCGGGTCGAGGTTCTCGATCGAGCAGACGATGACGACGTTGTCGAGCCGGTCGCGCATCACTTCGAGCTCGAACTCGTCCCAGCCCTGCACCGACTCCTCCACCAGCACTTGCCCGATCGGGCTTTCCGAAAGACCAATCGCCACCTGGCGCTCGAGCTGGGGCCGGGTCGAGACGAAGCCGCCTCCGTGCCCGCCGAGGGTGAAGGCCGGCCGGACGACTGCAGGCAGGCTCACACCGGCGAGATCGGAGAGCTCGGTGACGATGCGCGACTCGGGCACCCGCAGACCGACGCTCTGGACGGCGTCGCGGAAGAGCTGGCGATCCTCGGCGCGGCGGATGACCTCGACCGGCGCTCCGATCAGCTCGACTCCGAGCTCGTCGAGCACGCCCGACTCGGCCAGCATCGTCGCCAGGTTGAGCGCGGTCTGGCCGCCGAGCGTCGGCAACACGGCGTCGGGACGCTCACGCTCGAGAACCGAGGTGACGCCGGCCACGTCGAGCGGCTCCAGGTAGGTGCGATCGGCGAACCCGGGGTCGGTCATGATCGTCGCCGGGTTGGAGTTGACGACGATGGTGCGGAAGCCCTCTTCGCGCAGCACCTTGAGCGCCTGACAACCCGAGTAGTCGAACTCGCAGGCCTGCCCGATCACGATCGGACCGGAGCCGATCACGCAGATCGACTTCAGATCCGTGCGTTTAGGCATGCCCGCCCGCCTTCCTGTGCGAGAGCTCGGCGACCCAGTCCTCGATCAGCGGCCTGGCGTCGTGCGGGCCCGGGCTGGCTTCGGGATGGAACTGCACCGAGTGCGCGTCGAGGTCGGGATAGGCGAGCCCCTCGACCGTGCCGTCGTAGAGCGAGACGTGGGTCGCCTCTTTCTCGTCCGACGGGGCGACCGCGAAGCCGTGGTTCTGGCTGGTGACCAGCACGCGCCCGCTCGGCCGGTGCAGTACGGGGTGGTTGGCGCCGCGGTGGCCGAAGGGCAGCTTGTAGGTCTCGTGGCCGGTCGCCAGGCCGAGCAGCTGATGGCCGAGGCAGATGCCGAACACCGATGTCCTGCCCAGGAGCTCGCGGATCGTGGCGACTTCGTTCTCGAGCGGCTCGGGATCGCCGGGGCCGTTCGAGAGCAGCACGCCGTCGAATGTCGAGAGCGCGTCCGCGTCGGCGTCGTGAGGAACGACCGTCACCCTGGCGCCCGCGCTCGCCAGCCGGCGCAGGATCGAGCGCTTGGTTCCGTAATCGATCACGGCGACCGAGACGAGCCCGGCGTCGGCGTAGACGAAGGGCTCGGTGGTCGAGACCTCGGCCGCGAGCGCCCGACCGCTCATCGCCGGTTGCTCGCGAACCGTCTCGAGCGTCTCCTCGGGAGAGCCGTCGCCTGCAACCGCCGCCGCTCTCATCGCGCCGCTATCGCGCAAGTGAAGAACGAGCGAGCGGGTATCGATACCGGTCAGGGCGACGATGCCATGGTCGCTGAGCCAACTAGTCCAGGCCGGCCCGCGCGCCTCGCGCATGATCACCGCCCGGGCATGGGGCTTGGATGACTCCGAGCGCCCGGCAGCGACGCCGTAGTTGCCGACCATCGGCGCCGTGAAGCAGATCAGCTGCTCCGAATAACTGGGATCGGTGAGGATCTCCTGGTAGCCGGTCATGGCCGTGGCGAAGACCGCCTCGCCGTAGGCGGTGCCGTCGGCGCCGACCGACTCGCCGCGGAAAACCGTTCCGTCCTCGAGCACAATGTAGCCGCCGGTTGCCAGCCCCCTCATGCTCCTATCCTCTCGGACCCGAAGGCGACCCGGCCACCGGCAACCGTCAGCACGACCTCGCCTTTGAGTGTCTGACCGAGTAGCCAGGAGTTGACGGAGAGCGAGCGGAAGCGCTCTTCCTTCACCGTCCAACTCGATTCCAGATCGAGTAAGACCAGGTTGGCGGGCTCGCCGACCACGATGCGCGGAACCGGCAGGTCGAAGGCGCGGGCCGGTCCGGCCGACATCCTCTCGAGCAGCGTCTCGAGCGAGACCAGCCCGGGCTCGACCAGGTTCGTGTGGAGAGCCGCGAAGGCCGTCTCCAGCCCCGTCACCCCGAACGGCGCCGCCTCGAAGGGAACGTCCTTCTCTTGGCGGGCGTGCGGAGCGTGATCGGTGGCGATGCAGGAGATCGCGCCGTCCTTGAGTGCCTCGATCAGGGCGCTCCGGTCCTCCTCCGGGCGCAGCGGCGGATTCATCTTCAGGTTGGCGTCGAGCGAGCGAACGGCCTCGTCGGTGAGACAGAGGTGATGCGGAGTCGCCTCGGCGCTCGCCTGCACACCGTCGGCGAGTGCGCGCCGCAGCAGCTCGACGGACTCGCGCGTGGAGAGATGCATCAGGTGTATCGGCTGCTGCTCGTAGGCCGCCAGGGCGAGATCGCGGGCGACCGCGACGCTCTCGGCCACAGAGGGATAGCCGCCCAGTCCCAACTCGGCCGAGACGATGCCTTCGTGCATCTGGCCGTGATGTGAGAGCGTCGACTCCTCGCAGTGCAGCGCCAACCGCCGGCCGGTCGAGCCGGCGTACTGAAGAGCTCTGCGCATCAGAGCGGCCGAACGAATCGGCTTGCCGTCGTCGGTGAAGGCGGCGGCGCCGGCAGCGGCCAACTCGCCCATATCGGTCAGCTCCTCGCCGGCGAGACCACGCGAGATCGCGGCCATGAAGCCGGTGGGGATTAGCGCGTCTTCCTGCGCCTGCTCGACCAGCGCTCCGAGCACGGCGGCGCAATCGACAACCGGATCGGTGTTCGGCATCGCCAGGATTGCGCAGTAGCCTCCCGCGGCGGCGGCGGCGCTACCGGAGGCGATCGTCTCCTCGTCCTCGCGGCCCGGCGCGCGCAGGTGTACGTGTGGATCGACGAAGGCCGGCGCCAGCACGAGTCCCTCGGCCGCGACCGGCTTACCGCCCGCCTTTCCGCCCGGCTGCGCGAGCTCGGCGATCACGCCCTTCTCGACGATCACGTCGAGATTCGAGTCGATTCCCTCTACCGGGTCGAGCACGCGGGCGCCGCGGATCACGAACGTGCCCGGCGCGGCGGATCTCGAGTGCAAGCTCATCAGGCGACCTCGTTCAAATCGACGGGCCGAGCAAGCGAGACCGGCCCCTGTGTGAGCAGGTCGTAGAGGACGGCCATACGCACGACCAGACCGGAGCGCACCTGTGTCTCGATCAGCGACTCGGGCGAGTCGGCGACGCGGGAGTCGATCTCGACACCGCGGTTGATCGGGCCCGGGTGCATGACAGCCTGGCCGGGCCGCAACCGCTCGGGCGTGATACCCCAGCGGACCGAGTATTCGCGCAGGCTGGGCACGAAGTTCTCGCCGGGCGCCATCCGCTCGCTCTGCATCCGCAACACGTAGACGATGTCGGCGCTCTCTATCTGGGCAATGTCGCTCGTGACCTCGCAGCCCATCTGCTCGAAGCCTCGAGG
>Ga0182017_10002146_pt1 | contig 15075 bp, 7 predicted proteins | sample 712E3DmetaG_FD_120492 | JGI IMG/M metagenome (GOLD analysis project Ga0182017, IMG submission 120492) | Permafrost microbial communities from Stordalen Mire, Sweden - 712E3D metaG | ecosystem: Environmental > Terrestrial > Soil > Wetlands > Permafrost | place: Sweden: Stordalen | collected... | reverse complement strand
TGCCCGTACCAGTTCTGGCCCAGGGACCTGCCGACCTCACCGTAGGCGCGACAGGAGCATTCCCCTGGTCTGTATCCGGTATCGTGCCGGGGATGTCGGGTTCGACATACATCGAGCTGCATAACAGCGGGACTTCCGGGGGGACCCTGTATATCTGGCTCGACAATATCAGCGAGACTGATCCGCATGGCAGCGGAACCGCTTTGGGCAATTATATGTATTTCAATGTCTCTCACCCCCGTCTCTCAACATCGGTCCTGCTTCCCGCAAAAGTCTATTCTTTTCCCACGGCTCCCATGAGTACGGATTATATTATTATTTCCCCGTTCTCTTCCGGTGAAACGATAAAACTGAACTGGACGTGGGAGTTTAAGGAAACCGGAACCCCCCAGAACGATGCACAGAATGCAGCCCTCCGGTTCAATATTTCCTACATGCTGGTAACCTTGCCTTCGCCAACGACGACTGTGCCAACCCCGCCGCCTGTCCCGACACCAACTCCTGTCCCAACACCAACGCCGGGTGGTGGCGGCGGAGGTGGCGGAGGTGGAGGTGGGGGTGGCGGAAGCAATACGTTCACGTCGCTGATCTCAGGGGTACTTCAACAACTCGGTCCTCCTGAACCGCCACAACCTGTCTGTCAGAACGTATCACAGAACTATACCGCAGGGTTTGTGGGAATGCTCTACAATGCTGACAATGAAAAGACTCTCGATCTGAATCTCACCAAAGCCCGGGCCGGAGAAGCTAATGTAACGATATATCCGGATCACATTGATGTCTACCAGCATGATTTAACGATATATCCGGATCACATCCATATTTACCCGCATGATACAGGGGGAGTGCTCTTCAGGTTCTGGATGGATACTTCTGATATCAGGAATACGACAAGAATTGTAAAACGCGTGGACAGCGCCGAACTCTGGACCGATCCCCTTGTTGCAAACCTGACAACCGGGACGTATACCGGTTCAATTCACGCGGTCCCGATCCGCATTTTCCCGCAATCTGTAATAAGAATCACCCTCACCGACTGTATCAACCCCGAGATCACCGGCGAGATCCGGAATGTTTCCGCAGAGAACAACCTTACGCTGGGGGATATTCCCTACGCGATGGATGTGGAGAGGTTCAATCTTACCGAGATAGGTGAGACCAACGTGAGCATGACGCTTCCCGTATCATGGTTCGATCGGCAGGGGGGAGGGACAGACCTGGTTCATATTGCAAGAATCGGCGATGAGACCACAAAAACGACACTTCTCAGTACCGTATTTGTCGGAAACGATTCAAACGCGAACATGATCTTCCGGGGCGATTCGCCCTCCGGGTCATCCCTCTATGCAATATTCTCTGAAACGGGTCTGCAAAAGCAGGAGCAATCCCATGAAACCATCCCGTCGATACAGTCATGGTGGCATAACTCCATTTTGATTGCAGCGATCCTTATTATGATAATAATAGCACTCGCTCTCATCATCATCTATTTCAGACGGCGCCGGAAAATGAAGGCATAAGGTTATTTTTTTTTGGGTAAAGTACCAATCCAGCCCCTGACAATCTCCTCACAGGAACAGGATCCTTCGCATCTTAATCCTGTCAGATTCTTTGCGATGATTGTATCTCCAGATATATTCAGCGAGATACAGGAGAAGTTTCTATTTGGTTATTCCACCTTTAAATGCGGGTTTTCGTTTAAGAAATCCCAGAATCCCTCCAGCCTGATCCATCCTGATAAGGTCTCATGGATATCCACCTCGCCGGTACCATGGATGGGATCGAGACCGCTATCAGGATACGCAGACACTATGGAATACCCATCATTTTCCTCACTTTATACGCTGATGAGGTCGCCCCCGGGCGGATAAAAAACCCCGTCACCAAAACGGACATTAATTATTGCACTCAACAGGTACGGGTTCGGAAGATAGCACCGGAGCTAATTGAGATTGCAGTTTTCTCAGTCTCATTTCCCGGGATCCTATTTCCGCGCTTATGTCGTCGATAGTTCTTATCATCCCGTCCGCCATGGATCCGCCTGTAGTATATGCTGAACGAACGATCCTGATTATTTTCTTTTCCACCTCGACCCTTTTTCGCAAACGGGCGTATTCACATACAAGTTCCTTTTCAAAGCCTGCTTTTAACGCAACACGGATCTCTCTCTCAATTAACTTTTTTCTTGTGAGCACATACTCGATTGCACTGTACAAATCCTGTGCATTAACGGGTTTGAGGATATAATCCTCAATACACACCCCGTATTTTTTCGCTTCAGCGGGCGTGGGTTGTTTTCCGGTAACCATCAGGATTGGGATCTGTTTCCACAATGAATTTTCCTTGATCTTTTCCAGTGTCTGCCATCCATCCATAGGGTACATCATAATATCCAGCAGAATGAGATCCGGAAGTTTCTTCTGGCTTTGCAGGACGGAGATGCACTCTTTACCGCTTTGTGCCGTAATCGGTACGTATCCTTTTCGGGCGAGAAGCAGTGAGAATATATCTACGATAGCCGGTTCATCATCCACGATCAGGATCTGTATGGGCTGAGAACGCCTGATCAAATACCCTATCCCGGAAAATGCGATAAGGATGACCCCGATTATCGCGACTATTTCTGCCGTGACAGGGACAGTACGGGCAGGGACTGGCTGCTGGATGGATTTTATATCGGGATCATCCGGGTATATTTGTTGAAATGCTGATATGGGAGCTGTAAGGTCAATGGTAATGAGGGTATTTCCCGTAAGGGAGTCAATCAGAGTAATATACTGGAGACCGGGCGTAAACGGTACGATGACACCGAAATCCACATGAGGATTATCCTGAGTGGAGCCAATCAGTCCCTGCGCGGTGCCGCCGGACCCTGTCGCTACACTATCCCCCATCTGAATTCGCGGGTCCCTGATGGAAAACTCATTAATCGTTTTTTTCTGAGAGTCGAGAAGCAATCCCCTGATGCTGCCGGATTGAAGATTCAGGTTCGGCGCAGTGCCGTATTGAATATCAGACGAACCCTCTTTTACCATCCCGTTATCATAGACCAGGTTGATAACAGCGATCTTCTGGTAAGGGTTATTATTTGCAGCGGTTGCTGGAATAAAGAGCAAAAGGAGGAGAATAAGTCCGACCAACAATCTGAGCTGCATTTTACACCACGGCAATCTTATCTGAATAAAGATACGTTCTAGTTAATCTACTATTCGTTTTGTCTATCTAAGGAAAAATACGGTTTAGTATATTTACTATTCGTTTTGTCGATGCATTGCCAAATGAACCGCTCCATCCTCCATTCATAATGTCCGGATTTGGATCCCATTTCCAGAACCCGTTCAGACAACTATTTTCTTTCTCCTGAATCTGGCGACAGTTATCGGGCGCCCAGTTATTTGCAAGTGCAGCCGCCCGGCACCTCGCTTCTGAGCTCCATATATTGGAATTTGGCTCATTTTCCGCATAATAACTGTTTCCACAGTAGGTGTCCATAAGCCCATAGAGTCCATGACCGATTTCATGCATGCCAAGATAGAAGTCACCGGCGTCAATTTTTAAGTATACCCGCCCAAGTCCGTTCGGATTTGTACAGCCGGCCGGTTGGCTGATGGTCCCCCCGTATCTCCCATCATAGTCTGAATAGAGAATTATGGTTAAATCGCTGAAGGTGACGTTCTGCCAGTAACTTTTCGGGATTGCTCCAGAACAGCCATCGAATGCATCTGCATAGGTCTGCCCGTCCCAGTAATAATAAAAATTGAATTTATCGGCATAATTTCCCGAAACAGGGTAAACCCCGGAAAGGTTTGAAGGGTACATCTCAAACGTTTCGTTGATGAACCGGATCACATCATTTTCAAATTGCGGCTGGCCTCCTGGATACCCGTTGAAGGAGACTTTCCTGTTTGTCGTACGGTTAACTGAGGTATCTGATGGTAAAAATACGACATCAATCTCGGAGTTTATGGGGCCGTTTATCTGGAGGGGAATAATTCCGAATGGATGAAGATTCAGTTCCAGCATTTGATTGTTCGTGAAGTCCTCCTGGACCGTCTTTTCCTGGTACCTCTCTTTAACCGCCCGGATCGTTACCGTACCTGACGGGTAACTGGCTGCAGAAAAAGTAAATGAACCATCTTTCAAAGAGGTTCCCGCAAGATTACCGTTAATATAATAATCAACACCCCCAAGGGGTGTCTGGTTTTGTGCATCCCGTGTTACAACCGAAATATTTTCCCCGGCGAATGTCCGGTTTTGTATGGCTTGTGTTATAACAGGGATATTTTCTGCCGGGGGTCCTTCCTGGGATAATGGTTGCTCTCCAGAATAACCTCCGGGCCATCCGGTCAGGATTAAGGATATGGGTATAATTACAAATAATAATCCGCAACAGAACAGGATGACAAAGATCATGTCGAGAAGTTTTTTCCGTTGCATACAACCCATCCTTCACTGTTTTGACGTATATTCAGTCTACGTATTTATAAATAGGGTGAAGTACCAATCCAGCCTCTCACTATTTTCTGACAGGAGCAGGACTCTTTGTATCTTGATCCTGTCAGACTCGTTGCGATGATGGTATCTCCAGACATATTTGGCGGGATACTTCTATTCATGTGCTGCAGGCGTTCCTTCATCAACGATGAGATCCTCTCCAATGTTGTAAAAATGAAAAAATTTTATGAGAGCATCCTCGTATGAGGTGAGATAAGTTCTGTCTGGAGCAGGTCTGGAAAAATCCTGATATCAGATTATTTTTTATTGATCTTTTCAATCGGGAAAATTTTAACCATTAGGGTGTTTATTCCTGAGTGTCATGTTCTGTCACAGATGTGGAACGAAAAACCCGGATAATGCATTTTTTTGTAACAGATGCGGGACTGCTTTAATCCGAAGTCCACCGCAACAAATCACCCCTCAGCAGATCAAACCTCAGCAGGTTCAACCTCAACAGGTTCAACCTCAACAGGTTCAACCTCAACAGGTTCAACCTCAGCAGGTTACAGCTCAACAGGTTACAGCTCAACAGGTTACAGCTCAACAGGTTACAGCTCAAAAATCTTCCAGACCAAGGGACGTAGCTATCGGCGCACCATCAAGCGCAGTATATGGACATCCACAAGGAGGTGCACATCCGTTTTTATTATTATTTGAGGTAATCTTCTCAGTCGCTTTTGCAGTTTTATTTACTATGATGATATCCCGGTATATTTTTCATGGAACTATGAGTTCTCCCTTGACGGCCGCATCTCTTGTGACAGGTTTTATTATTTTTTTTGCAGGTATCCATTATGGAAAAATTTTAGGGAAATAGTCTGCCTCAGACCTTTCTCGCATCCCCTGTCAATTTTCCCCCTCAAAAATTATGGCAGGGTAATTCCGGGAGAATTTTAAAAAAATGTCCAACGGGAAAATTTCCGGTAAAAACACACTATCCGCTTCCGCTCATGGAGCCCCTGGATCCCTAAACACCCAGGACATCCCCGATCCCAAAACCGCCCTTCTTTTCAGATCCTGTGCTGGAGTAAGCCTCAGAAGGACTTTCGCTGTCCAATTGCGTGTATTAGCCCGGATTTTGGGTCACGACGAAGAAAATCACATCCGTGGCCTATACGGGCCCGGAAAAAACGTTATTGTACCGTTTTCTCTGAATTCCCCGGATTTTGGGTACACCGGAATTTTCGGCCTTTTTAAAATCGCCCTATAATGGCTCCGTTTGGCAAAAGGAGCCCCATTCACCAAATCACTCTCTTTCCCAGCCCTTACTCTCCGGAAGGGGATTTTCTCCGACGGAGACCGTCGATAGATCGACGGATTCGGGGGTACCTGCAGGGAAGAGGAAGAGCGGGACTCTCACCACAGATCCTGGTGAACCCGGGGCGGATTCCGGATTGCCGGATTTTCCATCCGGGGCCGGGGCGGCAGGCCTCGCCTCCGCTTCGGGAGCGGGGGCTGGCCTGGCATCAGCTGGCCGTTGCGGTCAAGCTCTGCAAGGGAGCTGGCCGGGACCGGAAGAACCGGAACGTACCTTTCGGTGTATAAATTCAGAGCTCGCGGGAGATCTCTGGCGAAGATGCAAGGAACCGGAGCGCTGCGAGATCTTCTGCCATTTCCCGTTCCAGCCATTCCGGTGATCAGATGCAGGTCTCTTCCATCGTTTTCAGACTATGCGCTTCCTGCCTTCCGGAACGGGAAGATTCCGGTTGATTTACCCGTATTTCGCCCGGCACAGCTCGAATACCTTCTGCCCGGTCTTCTCCCCAATACCTTTTATCGCAACAAGTTCCTCTAAAGAAGCGTTCACCATCCCCTGGATCGAACCGAAATGGGATAACAACAACCGGGCGTTCTTCATCCCGATCTCCGGGAATGCCGATATGATATATTCCTGCTCTTCTTTCACCGAACGGCGGGTCTTGTGGGGATGGACCTTGTGTTCCCCCCGGTCACCTTCCTCGCGTCTCGCAAGCACCATGAGCATCTGTGCAGTGTCCTGTTCGTCACGGGAGAAAAGGACTGATACGCCCATGTCAATGGAGAGGGCCGCAAGCACGCCCCTGATCGCATTCGGGTGGATGTCCCGCTGGGTATACAGGTCGCCGCCCTCGATGATCAGGACCGGGCGGATGACCGCATCCGCCATTGCCTTGACCTGGCCGAGGAGATCGCGGTTGACGAGCGTGTCTAAAAAATCCCGTGCAGTCTTGCGCTCAACGAGGATCCGGTCGCCAATCGCGTAATCGCCGTACGCGAGCCGTTCGAGCCGGATCGCAGCGCCCATACCAGAGAGCACCTCCACGACTTTTGAGGAGGTCTCGCGGTCATCGATAATTATCTTCGGGCCCTGCGGGGTGAATTCATCGATGCTGGCCTGTTCAACCACGACCGGCCGCGGCACGGAGGATGTCATGTTCCCCATCGAACGCATACTCTTGTGCATCATCTTTTCCTTTGCTGCGCTGACATGCCGGAACACTTCATCGGATGTGCCTTTCGTAACGAGGACGACCACCCGGCCCGCACCGGATCTCCCGGTCCGTCCTTTGCGCTGGATGGAACGGATTTCTGACGGAACTGCTTCGTAGAAGATCACCATATCCGTGGAGGGTACATCGAGCCCCTCCTCCCCGACCGAGGTCGCGATGAGGACCTTGAACTCGCCTTCGCGGAACCGGCTCAGTGCGGCGATCTGCTTCTTCTGGGAGAGCCCTTTTTCAGCGTCCTTTGAGGCCTGTCCCACGAACCGCTCGCAGGCGATCCCGCCGGCAGTGAGGTGATCGACGAGCAGCTGCACGGTATCCCGGTACGTGGCGAAGAGGATGATCCGGCTGTCGGGATGCGTTTCTAATTGTTCGCGGACAAGCCTCAGGGCTATCTCCACCTTCGGGTGCAGTTCCTTTGTCCATGCAACCGTTCGTTCAAAGAGCTCGCGGAAGGACTGGTCGGCAGCGAGCCGCTGGCTGGCTTTGCTCCCGCCGGAGCCTGTCCCTTCTGCTATCAGTTTTGCAAGGTATCCCCTGAGCACCTCGCTTCCCTGCGATTCGGCAAGCATGACCGCGTGCTTCAGCTTCATGCATTCAGCGTACACCGATGCTGCCGAGTATCCGGCAGGATCGCGGTCTGCAATCCGCTGCTGGATCTGTGCATTGATAGCATTGAGTTCCCGCATCGAGAGTTTTTCCCTCTTGGGGACCGTGAAGTGGAGGGATGCGAGCAGGGCAAGCCGTTCCTCGATGAGCCTGTTGATGACCTGGATTGCCGCTTTGAGATCCGGCGGGAGATCGATGCTGATGAATTCCAGATCCCGCTCGAATACGTACGGGCGGACATCCGGGTCGTTCTCGGTCCGGGTTTCGACGTGCTCGATCCCGAGGTTCGAACAGACATCCTGCACTTTCTCCTGTACCCCGCCCGGCGATGCGGTCATTGCAAGGAGAAGCGGTTTATTGGCAGTGGACAGGTAGCGCTGCGCCAGAAAGACGTAAGCGTAATTCCCGACAGCCCGGTGGCATTCATCGACGATCAGGAGCGTGACATCCGCAAGCGTGTACCGCCCGGCAATCAGGTCGTTTTTTATCACCTGCGGGGTTGCAAGGATCACCGTTGCCCGCTCCCATTCTGCAGTACGCTCGGATGGCGGGGCATCTCCGGTGAACATAACGAATGGCGATGAAATTGAATCGCCTTCAGGTTTCACAAGAAGGTATTTTTCGAAGTACCGGAGGTGCTGCTCGACAAGCGGTTTTGTCGGGGCGAGCATCAGGATCTTTCCCTTCTCGTTGTAGAGCCGGGATGCTGCTACGAGCAGGGCGACCGCGGTCTTGCCAAGGCCGGTTGGCAGGATCACCATGGTATTCGCGTCCAGCGCTTTTATGGCAATGGAGAGCTGGTACTCGCGGGACTCGATGCTGTCCGGCTTTATAAGGGGGTGGCTGATACAGCTCATAAGAGTTGGTGAGAGGTTTGGTGTGCCCGGGTAATATAGGGAATTGTGCAGGAAGCGAAAATATCAGCGAACCGGATCACACCCCTCTGGATCATTAGTTCATACCGATATGATGCCCGGAAAAAATGACAACGGGCAGATGAACGCGACACAATTGCGATCACGATTACCGGTATTTAACGGGAATAACCGGAAGGTGCCGCTATTTGTGCCGGTTGAGGGTTTGTTACCGGTTGATTTTTACCCTCGTTCATTTTCCCGGTTTATTTCTCCTTATTTCCCGTGAACCGGTAAGCCCCTTCCGGTACTGTGATCCTGAACCGGGCGCCTTTGCCCGGTTCACCATTTTCAGTAATCGTTATGCCGGTAATCGCAAGGATCTCCCGGGTGAGGAAGAGGCCCAGACCGGTATGTTTACCAAAACCCCGGGTGAACAGGTGTTTCTTATCGTCCAAAGAGATCCCCGCGCCATCATCCTCGCAGACAATGATCATTTCCCGTTCAGATACCTCTGATGAAACCCGGATCGTCTTCATCTTTGCACCGCCATAATTGAGTGCATTTTCGATCAGGTTGTAGAAGACTTTCCCAAAAAGCGGATCGGCATATATTTCCAGATCGGAACGGTCAGCTTCGGCAAGGATGTCCCGCATCGGCAGTCCTGCAACCGCTTTTTGTACACTGGTATTCACGTTCTGCCATTCGGGTACCGCAATACCCAGATCCTGATAGTCGCGGGTGAACATGATCTGGTCCTCGATACTTCTTACTGCCGTTTCCTCTTTTTCCATAAAGTCGACAAGTCTTTTTTTGTCCTCCAGAAAATCCCGGGAGAGCTCAATATACCCTCTGAGTACTATCAACAGGTTGAGGATGTCGTGCCGGGTGATGCTGGAGAGCAGGTTTAATTGCTTGTTTGCCTGCAGCAGCGCTTCTTCTGCCCGCTTTCTATCGGTGATGTCCCGGATAGTCTCGATTGCTCCTGAAACATTACCTGCCGCGTCATAAAGCGGGGATGCTTTAAACCTGAGATATGCACCCCTGCCCTTATTGAAATGCGGGATAAAAATTTCGGAGAACCGGGCGTTTCCCTGCTTATCTATGAACGGGTATTTTGCAGCAATTGCCGGGTCCTCGTGAAGAACAAAATCGGCCGTGATCGGGCGCCGTTCATGATAGAACGGAATAGCATATTCATAATCTGCTTTCCCTAGCATCTGTTCTGCAGGAACTCCGGTCATCACCTCTATCGCTCGGTTCCATGCAAGGACCTTCCCGTTTTTATCAATGACAAGGGTTGCATCTGGCAGGAAACTGATGATATCGCTCAGCTCGCGTTCGCGCTGCCGGAGGGATTCTTCCGCCTTCATCCGGGCAGTAATGTCTATATCTGTCCCGCGATATCCGGTTAGTTTGCCATTGGCGTCAAGAATCGGGGAACCTGCCGTCTCCAGAATGACCCGGTCACCATTTTTTCGCAGATTCGTGTTCACAAAACCTTTGAACGGATCATGGTTCGCGAACGCCCGGAATGCATCCGCTTTCAACGGGTCCTGGTCTTCCGGAACGAAGAAATCATAGAAATGCTTTCTTTTGATAATTTCCTCCATTGTATATCCGAGGATCTGGTATACCATGGCATTCGAATATGTGTAAACACCGTCCATATCCACTTCCCAGATCCATTCTCCGGCGCTCTCTGCGATCTGCTGGAAACGCTCCTCACTGTCATGCAGTGCTATCTCGACAATCTTCGCTTCGGTGAAATCCCTTCCTACAGACTGGTACTCGATCACCCTGCCGCTCTCGTCGAAGATCGCCCGGTCGTTCCACCGCTGCCAGCGGACTTCCCCGGATGACATGATGATTCGGTGATCGATGGCAGCGACCGGATTTTCAGGAGTTAGTGATGCGAGATGTTTTTTCATCAGCCGTGCATCTTCAGGGGGCAGGACGACACGATGGGATTTTGCAAGGCACTGGTTTCTGTTCAGTCCGAAATACCGGCAGTATGCATCATTGACAAACGTGAGCCTGCCATCAGGAGTGAACCGGCAGATGAATTCCGTCTGGTCTTCAACCACAGCCCGAAACCGCAATTCGCTCTTTTTCAGATTCTCTTCTACCTTCTTGCGCTCAGTGATGTCGGTGAGGATGATGATGGATGCGGGCGCTCCGTCAAACTCAATCATGCTCCCGTTGACAATCATATTCCTGCGGTTGCCCCGCTTTCCTATGACATCAATCTCATAGGGCTCAACCGGCTTGCCCTCCATCCTCCGGAGCACTGCGGCGGCAACGCGCTCATGGAATTCCGGAGCAATGAAATCCGCCACCCGCCGGGTAATCACTTCATGCGGCTGGTAACCCAGAGTTTCCACAGCCACTGGATTGGTATACAGGATAGTGCCGTTCCGGTGCACCAGGATAAGTTCTGGCAAATTTTCCAGAATGGATCGGAATTTTGCTTCGTTCTCCCGGAGCGCATCCTCCACATTTTTCCTGTCAGTAATATCACGGGTAACAGCAATGAGACAGGGTACATTTCCGAGAGTTGTGGTATCGGCATTTACCGATGCATAGAACGGTTCACCGGATTTACGCCGGTTTAAAACCTCGAAATGGGATACATTGCCGTGTTCCCGTACCTGGTCGATTAAGCGACTCTGTTCCTCTTTATTCTTCCAGATACCCAGTTCAAGGGGGCTCTTTCCAATCAACTCGTCACGGGAGTACCCAAAGGTTCTCGTTGCTGCATCGTTCACCTCAATGAACCGTCCCGAATCCAGCTCGCTGATCGTGATAGCATCGGGAACTGACAGGAACGCTTTTGTATATTTTTCCTGGATAACCTGTAATCCCTCTTCTGCTGATTTACGCCCGGTGATGTCTTCAAAGACTGTAGCAAAACTGCCTTTGAAAGGGCAAAATACTGAAATTGAGAAATGTTTTGCCATCGGAGGGAAGTAGGTTTCAAACATCTTCGGCTCTCCGGTCAGGGCTACCCGTGCATAGATTTCAAGGTAGGGTGGTTCGGCTACACGGTATGCCTCCCTGCTCGTCTTCCCGATGACAGCATTCCTTGCAATGCCAAGTTGTGACTCAAACGCAGGATTTACTTCAAGGATGATATAATCCTCCGGGATACCCTGGTCGTTATACATAAGTTCATGGAGGGCTGCTCCTTCACTCATATGCATGAAAAGGGATTGGAATTTCTCATTACTCCTTTCCAACACCTCTTCCCCATTCTTCCGGTCGGTGATATCCCGGCACCCGCCATAGAGAAGGTGAAATCTCTGTTCCTTTGCATCAGCGACGCACTTTGCATACGATGACAGCCAGATGATGCCGCCATCCTTTCTCCGGATCCGGAGTTCGCACCGGGCAGATTCTCCCGGTAAAAGTCCTGTCACATTCTTTTCAAACACCGGAATATCCTCATCAATGATAAGAAACTTCCAGCAGGTCATTTCCTTGATTGCGTCAGCGGTATATCCGGTGATCTGTTCGGGTTTTCCGGTGATCCAGTCTAATACAAATTCTCCGCCCGAAGCTTTTTTACTGGAATATGCAAAGTCGGGGATCAGTTCACTGATATACCTGAACCGCTCCTCGCTCTCCCGAAGCGCTTCTTCCGCCTTCTTGCGCTCGGTGATGTCAACACCCTGGGCAATAGTGGAGATCAGATCAGCTTCAGCGGTAAGGATATTTGCTGAATTCCACAGCACGGTGTGGATGATTCCATCGGATGCAAGGAGGGGGATCTCAACGCTCTCCCATCGTTCACCGGCAAAGGTCTGTTTGATCAGGGCAAGTGATGCATCCCTCGTCCCTTGCGGGAACAGGATATCCAGTGTTTGTCCGAGGACTTCCTGTTCAGCCCTGCCGGTCAGGTGTTCAGAAGCACGATTGAAGCGCGTGATCCGGAATTCCGGATCCCATACGATGATAGGGGCATTGGCAAAATCGATCAACTTGTGAAAGTACTCGTTCGTCTCCCGTAACTCATCATCCGCTATTTTGCGCTCGGTGATATCGATGAGAGATGCAACGCTCTTTTTCGTTCCCGGAATGATATCGACGTTCAGGAAAATATCCCGGATCTCTCCGGATCGCATGATAAACCGGAATTCATATTGTTTCAATGCTTTGTCTTTGTCGACCCTGCGTAGTTTATGCTGGCCGAGCATCCGGTCGAGATCTGTCTTGACAACGAACTCTGTCCATCTCTTCTTTCCTTCCAGTTCTTTTTTTGTAAAACCGCTCAGGTGTTCGAACCCGGTATTCACGAGACTGATGGTGTTGTCCTCTTCAATGATCATGGTCGCCGAACCGGTATTCTCAAAGACGGTCCGGTACCTCTCTTCACTGGCAATGAGCGCCTTATCAGCCTGCCGTAGGGAAACTCCGTGACGTATTTTGTGTATCAGTTCAGCGAACTGCGACTTTGGCTCGCCGCCTTTCTGGAGATAGAAGTCAGCCCCGCTGTTCAGGGCTTCGATCACCACCTCTTCACGTCCTTTTCCGGTAAAGATGATGAAGGGGGTTTTGTCTCCCCGCGCCCGGACGACCTTTAAAAATTCGATACCGTTCATCTCCGGCATCTGGTAGTCAGAGACGATTGCGTCAAACCTCTTCAGCTCAAGTATCCGGATCGCTTCGGGTGCGCTCGTTGCTGTTGTTACCGTAAAATCTCCGGAACGTTCCAGGAATATCTGGCAGAGATCAAGGAGTGCTGATTCATCATCGACATAGAGAACACGGATTGCTTCTGCCATCGCTCATACACCTCTGCCTGCAATCCGCCACATCCCCTTTGGCATAATAATCCCGAACCGTGCTCCCTTTCCTGGCTCGCCGTTCTCAGTAATCGTGATGCCGGTGATGGAAAGGATCTCGCGGGAAAGGTAGAGGCCGAGACCGGTATGCCTGCCGAATCCTTTCGTGAATAACTGCTTTTTATCCTCTGCACTGATACCATTTCCATCATCTTCAACAGTGATAACCAGCACCCCGTTCTCTTCGCGGCTCTTGACCCGGATTGAAGTCATCCTTTCTCCGCCATAGGTGAGAGCATTGTCGATAAGATTGAAGAACACTTTCTCGAACAAGGGATCGGCAAATATTTCCGGGCCGGGATCTTCGCTATCAACCCGGATATTCCGCATCGGGAGATAGGTGATAACTTTTCTGATAACCGTGTTTACATCCTGCCACACGGGAGTATTTACCCCCAAATTCTCATAGTCCTTGGTGAAACTGATCTGATGAACGATAGTCTCTGCGATCTTTTCCTCCTTTGCAATGTACTCGGACATGCGGACCGGATCATCAAGGGATTCTTTGGAGAGATCCAGATATCCTTTGAGTACCTGGATCTGGTTCTTGATATCATGCCTGTTGATTGACGAGAGGAGATTCAGTTTCCTGACCGCGAGGGCAAGCGCACTTTCGACCTGTTTCCGTGCCGTGATATCCCGGACATTGCACTGGATGATCTTGTGACTGTTCACCGTGTAGACATGGCTGATGAACTCGACGTCTATACTCCGCCCATCTTTTGTCTCCAGCGGGAGATATTCGTACCGGATATACCCCTTTTTTTTCAATTCAGTGAATGCATTCTGGGCGAGGTTTTTATCCTTGATGAATCCGAGTTCCCAGAGATATTTCCCTACGAAATATGAGAGTGGGTATCCCAGGAGATCAAGAATAAATTTGTTTGCATCGACAACCTCACCGGTCTCCCCGTTAAGGATCAGGATTGCATCCCGTGCATTTTCAAAGAGGCGGCGGTACTTCTCTTCGCTCTTCTTCAGTGCCTCTTCTGCCAGCTGTTTCTCCCTGACCAGCACCTGTCGTTCGATGCAGTCCTGAACTTTTGCGAACAACTCGTCATTATTGACAGGTTTGACCAGGAATCCCGATGCCCCTGCATTCAGGGACTGAACAGAATTTTCCACTGAGGCAAAGCCGGTAACCATAATGACTGTCATGTCGGGATTGATATGCTTTAACAGGGCAACCAGTCCGATACCGTCAGTGTCGGGCAGGTTAATATCGACAAGAGAAACACTGATTATTCTGCCTTGTGCCTTTTCCAGCGCCTCTTTCCCCGTTCCGGCAGATTCGACTTCGTAACCTTTCTTTTTCAGGATAAGTGAAAGGGATTTCCTCTGGCTATCCTCATCGTCTACGACCAGGATGCAGGCTTTTTCGTGCATATCAGTTACATGTTTCAATAGTATCCCTTTGACTATGACAGGGATACACCCAGCTCGGCAAACAATTTCTCTATCTCTCGCAATCGTTCTTGATCTTTAGCAAGATCCCAATGTATCGTGAAACCCTGAAGGGCCAGGCTGGCGGATATCCTCTGGTTCAGTATGACCCGATGGTTAACAATGAGATATTCTTCGATGATTACAGGATCAATTCCTTTATTCCTCGCTGCTTCTGCATCCCTCTGCACTTTGTTATGAGCATCAATTACCTGCCCCGATAACAAGATAATTTTGCTTTTGGATAGCGGTTTTACAAGGTAATTTTCAAAAAGCATCCCATTAGACTCGAACTCTTTTTGCGACAATGCCTTTCCGGTAAGCATTGCAACCGGGATCTTCGCC
>Ga0182017_10002144_pt1 | contig 15081 bp, 11 predicted proteins | sample 712E3DmetaG_FD_120492 | JGI IMG/M metagenome (GOLD analysis project Ga0182017, IMG submission 120492) | Permafrost microbial communities from Stordalen Mire, Sweden - 712E3D metaG | ecosystem: Environmental > Terrestrial > Soil > Wetlands > Permafrost | place: Sweden: Stordalen | collected... | reverse complement strand
CCAGGATGCCCTGATCACCGGACGGGAGATCGCGCGCTGGCGCGAGGCCCAGGCCTCCGGTACGGGGGCGCCGGTCCGCCGGAAGAGAGCCCCGGGCCGGTCTACTCCCGGAGACACCGTGGGAGCAGTCGCGCTTGATGCGAAGGGGACCATCGCATCGGGCAATTCGACGGGGGGGACTCCGAACAAACACCAGGGGCGCGTGGGTGATTCGGCGTTGATCGGATGCGGAACCTACGCGGACAACGCCGTCGGGGGTGTTTCTTCGACGGGCTGGGGGGAAGCCATCATCAGGATCGTTATGGCGAAGAGCGTCATCGAGATGATGCATTCGAGCGGGGATGACCCGGAACGGGCGGCGAAAGACGCAATCGCGGTCCTGAAGAAAAGGACGGGGGGCCAGGGGGGTGTGATTGTCCTCGGCGCCTCCGGCGGGGTGGGAATCGCTTTCAACACGCCGCGGATGGCCCGCGCGTACATCACCTCATCGATCAAGGGCCCCATTGCCGCAGTCTGATCCGCTCCTCTCCTGTCTCCAGTTGTGAAGACCTCCTCTCTTATTGGTCATGTTGTCGAGGTCCTCGATTTCGTCCTTGCCGGCCGGCGGCCGGCGGACGCGGTGGTCCGTGAGTTCTTCCGTGCGAGGCACTACCTGGGGTCGAGCGACAGGCGGTTCATCGCGGAGCGCACGTTCGACATACTCCGGCACCACAGGCTCCTGACGCTCCGTTGCCGGATGGCACTCGAGGCCCTCCCGGGGGCGCCCGTCATGCCGGCAATCCCGACGGTGATGCTTGTTGCCGCGCACGAGGCTACGTGCGCCGCGGGGGAGAGTAACGAACTTGAGTCCGATATCGGCCCGCTCTGGGGGGCTTCGGTTCGTGAAACCGATTGTGCCCTGTTTATCGGGGCGCTCGCGCGCGTGGAACTCCCGGAGGAACTCCTCCGCGACGGGATGAAGATGATCGCGGTCCGCCATTCCATGCCGGATTTCGTCGTCGCGGAATGGCTGGAGAGATTCGGTGCCGAAGAGACCGACGCTCTGTGCGCCGCTTCGAATGGCAATCCGCCGGTTTCGATACGCGCCAACACGCTGAAGGGGGGAGTTGCGGAGTGCCGCGAGGCGCTCGTGAAGGAAGGCATCGCCGCGGTCTCCGGGACTCTCTCTCCGGTGGCGCTGGTATTCCCCAAGCGGATCAACGCGCAGGGGCTCCGCTCATTTCGGCAGGGTCTCTTCGAGATGCAGGACGAAGGGAGCCAGATTCTCTCCATGCTGCTGGAAGTGCGTCCGGGCATGACGGTGCTCGATGCGTGCGCGGGTGCGGGGGGGAAGAGCCTCCACATTGCGGCGATGATGCAGAACAGGGGGAAGATCATCGCGCTGGATGTGGACACGAAGAAACTGGAGAACCTCCTCGTGCGCAGCCGGCGTGCCGGCGTCACGATTGCAGTGGAGGAGGTCGTCGCGGAGGAGGCCGTTTCCCGGGCCGTCCCTATCGCAGACGCGGTGCTTGTCGACGCCCCCTGCTCGGGGGTGGGGACATTCCGGCGCAACCCGGGGGCGAAGCTTCTTTGCACGGAGGAGTATTCAATTTCCCTTTCCCGGCGGCAGAGGGGGCTTCTTGAGCGCTACGCACCTTCCGTCAGGAGCGGGGGACGACTTGTGTATTCCACGTGCACGCTCGTGCGCAGGGAGAACCAGGACGTTGTCACGGAGTTCCTTTCGCTGCATCCGGATTTCTCGCTCCTCTCCGCCGGCGACATACTCCTCCGGCAGGAGGTCAGGTGTCCCGGGCAGGAGACCTATTTCGAGCTGTTTCCGCACTGGATCGGCACAGACGGCTATTTCGCCGCGGTGATGGTACGATCATAGCAGGCACAATCCGGAGAGCACTTCCATGGTATGGTTCCGCTTTCTCTGTCTCGTCTTTGCGGCGGCAGCGGCCGGTTGCAGCAAGCCGAGTGCGGAGGACTATTTCGCCCGGGCGCAGCAACAGGCGCAGACCGCCGCCACGATGGCTGATACGCTTCGCTCCCCTGATGCAGTGCGGGAAGCGTTCGGGCCGGCCATCGGCCTCTTCCAGGATGTGATCCGCGAGTACCCGCATCACCCGCTCGCGGAGGCGGCGATCTTCGAAATTGCAAATATACACAACAGCAACCTGCACATGCCGCAGGAAGCGATTGACGGATACAGCCTTTACTGCCGGGAATACCCCGCGGGGAAGCAGACGGCGATGGCGATGTTCCTCATCGGATACCTCTACAACAATGAGCTGCATAAGTCTGACAGCGCCGCGGCGGCATACGGGCGGTTCCTTGACAGGTATCCTGACAACGAGATGGCGACGTCGGCGCAGTTCGAGCTCAACAATCTCGGGAAGAGCCCGGAAGAAGCGCTCCCCATCCCTCCCCCCGCGCCGCCCTCGAAGAGCGGGAAGAAAAATACACCACAGACACCCGCCTGATGTCCGGCTCAGCCCTTCAATTCCTGGATCCGCGCGTCGTCACGCGACTCGCAAACATGGAGCTGCGTGCCAGGCTCGTGGTCGAGGGGTTCATCACCGGACTCCACCGGAGCCCGTACCACGGGTTCAGCGTCGAGTTCGCGGAACACAGGCAATACATGCCGGGTGATTCGATCAGGTTCGTCGACTGGAAAATCTACGGTAAGACGGACAGGTACTACATCAAGCAATACGAAGAGGAGACCAATCTCCGGTCCACGATTGTGCTCGATACCAGCCTCTCGATGGGCTATGCCTCCGGGGAACAGGTCTCCAAGCTGGAATACGGGGCGTCGCTTGCGGCCGCGCTCGCGTACCTGATGATCAGGCAGCAGGACGCGGTGGGGCTCGCGTGCTTTGACGAGGAGCTCCGGAGCTACCTGCCGCCGCATGCGACGCGTGCGTACCTGCGCCGGCTCCTCGTCAACCTCCAGAATGCCCGCCCCTCCGGAAGGACGGGCGCGGCGCGGTCGCTGCACCAGGCGGCCGACAGGATGAAGCGCCGGGGGCTTGTGATCATCATCAGCGACCTGCTTGACGACCCGGCGGGGGTGATCGGGGCCCTGAAACACTTCCGCCACAGGAAAAACGAGGTCATTGTGATGCACGTGCTCGATCCGATGGAACGCTCCTTCGCGTTCGGCACCGACGCGGTGTTCAGGGATGTGGAGACCGCAGAACGCGTCACGACGCTCCCCTGGCAGATACAGGAGTCCTATCGCGGCGCCATGGCGCAGTTTCTCGAGACATACAAGCGGGAGTGCCGCGAACACGCCATTGACTATGTGATGATGGATACCGCGACTCCCTTCGATGTCGCGCTGACCGGGTATCTGGCACGGCGCGAGCGCCTGCACTAGCCCCCCTGTCATTGCGAGTGGCGCCGCAGGCGCCACGAAGCAAGCTGCCCGCCGAAGGCGGGCCGAAGCAACCCCACCCTGTTTGAAAATCCCCCCGATTTGTGGTATACTAAATCTTATCCTTTTCCTTCTTTGCGAGAGGCATGCCGGACCGGGAATCCATTGTCATACGCGGGGCGCGGGAGCATAACCTGAAGAATATCGATGTCGATATCCCCAGGGGGAAGCTCGTGGTGATGACCGGCCTCTCGGGATCGGGGAAATCGAGCCTCGCGTTCGACACCATATACGCCGAAGGACAGCGCCGATTCGTCGAGAGCCTCTCGGCATACGCGCGCCAGTTTCTCGACATTATGGAGAGGCCGGACGTCGACTACATCGAAGGGCTGAGTCCGGCGATCTCCATCGAACAGAAGACCGTCAGTCCAAACCCGAGGTCAACTGTCGGCACTGTTACCGAGATCTACGACTATCTCCGGCTCCTGTTCGCCCGGGCCGGGACGCAGTATTGCACGAATTGCGGGAAGAAGGTACAGAAGCAGTCGACGGACCAGATCATCGACAGCATACTGGATCTTCCCGGGGGGACGAAGGTGCAGCTTCTCGCCCCTGTCGTCCGCGCGCGGAAGGGGCATTACCGTGAGCTGTTCGGGGAGATTCTGCGGGACGGCTTCCTCCGGGTCCGCGTCGACGGGACCATGCGCGAGATTTCCGAAGGGATGAGCCTCGACCGCTACAAGCTCCACACGATCGAGATCGTTGTCGATCGTCTCACGGTGAAGAAAGAGGCCCGCGCCCGCGTTGCCGATTCGGTCGAGGTGGCCCTGAAATTCGGCGCCGGTGTCCTCATCGTCTCCACAGAGAAAGGGGGAACGCTTGCGGCGCCGCCGAAACGTGCCGGGCGTTCCTCCCGGGGCGTCCCGGCAACAGGGACAGGGACGGGAGACATACTCTTCAGCCGCCACCTCTCGTGCGCATTCTGCAGCATCAGCTATGAAGAAGCGGCACCGAATTCCTTCTCGTTCAATTCCCCGTACGGCTCCTGCCAGACCTGCAAAGGGCTCGGTGAGATCAAGGAGTTCGATTTCGACCTGATTATCCCCGACTGGGAGCGTTCGATCAACCAGGAGGGGCTCGCCCCCTTCGGTAAGCCCCGGCAGACATGGGCGTACAGTCAGTTCCGGGCGGTCGGGAAGGCCTACGGATTCGACTTTGACACTCCGCTGAAGAAGCTTTCGAAGAAGGCTCGCGAAGTCCTCCTCAACGGCGGCGGCGACGAGAAATTCGACATGGAGTACCGGTACGCCAGCGGCCGAAACGTGGTGTACAAGCACCGGTTTACCGGCATCATGGATATACTCAGGCACTATTACGACGACTCCTCCTCCAACAACATCCGGGAGTGGGTGGAATCCTACATGGACGTCACGCCGTGCCCGGTCTGCGGAGGGGGGAGGCTACGGAAGGAGAGCTTGGCAGTCCGGATTGAGGAGGCCCCCGGTGGGAAGCTCTGGAACATACACGACGTCGTCTCCCTGCCGGTCAGCGGGGCTGTGGAGTTCTTCGACCGCCTGAAGATGCCCGACCGCCAGATGACTATCGCCGCCCCCGTCCTCAAGGAGATCAGGGAACGGCTCCGCTTCCTCCTGAACGTGGGTCTCGAATATCTTTCGCTCGACCGGCCTGCGCGGACTCTCTCCGGTGGAGAAGGGCAGAGGATCCGGCTCGCGACGCAGATCGGCTCCCAGCTCGTCGGCGTCCTCTACATCCTCGACGAGCCGAGCATCGGCCTCCATCAACGGGACAATATCCGGCTTATTGCTTCTCTGAAGCAGCTCCGCGACCTGGGGAACACGGTCATCGTCGTGGAGCACGACAAGGAGATGATCGAGAGCGCGGACTACGTCATCGACCTTGGCCCCGGCGCGGGGCGGCACGGAGGCTATCTGGTGACCGCCGGACGACCCGATTCGCTGGCGCTCCGGAACGATACGATACCGGTGAACTCTCACGGGTTCGAGCCGGTCTCCTATACCGCCCAGTACCTGAAGGGGGAAAGAAGGATTGAGATCCCGCGCGAGCGCCGGAAGGGGAACGGCAAATCGCTCGTTCTCAGCGGGGCGACCGGCAACAATCTCAAGGATGTCACGCTCAAAATACCGCTCGGGACATTTATCGCCGTGACCGGCGTGAGCGGGTCAGGAAAATCCTCCCTCATCAACGAGACGCTGTGCCACGCACTGGCGAGAAAATTCTACGCCGCCAGGGCTGTCCCGCTGCCGCACAGGAAACTCGATGGGATATCCCATATCGACAAGGTGATCGATATCGATCAGTCGCCCATCGGCAGGACCCCCCGCTCCAATCCCGCGACCTACACGGGGCTGTTCGGGCTCGTCCGCGACCTTTTCACCCAGATGCCGGAGGCGAAGATCCGGGGCTATGAGGCCGGGAGGTTCAGCTTCAACGTCGCCGGGGGGCGGTGCGAGGGATGCGAGGGAGACGGCGTCAAAAAGATCGAGATGAACTTCCTCCCCGATGTCTATGTCGTGTGCGACGTCTGCAAGGGGAAGAGATACAACAGGGAAACACTTCAGGTTTTCTACAAGGGAAAATCGATCGCCGACGTGCTCGATATGACGGTGACGGAGGCCGTGGATTTCTTCAGCGAGATACCGGGGATCGAGCGGAAGCTCAGGACCCTCTTTGATGTGGGACTGGGATACATCACGCTGGGGCAGCAGGCCACCACGCTGAGCGGGGGTGAGGCACAGCGTGTGAAGCTCTCGACGGAGCTCTCAAAAGTGGGGACGGGCAATACGCTGTACATACTGGACGAGCCGACAACCGGTCTCCATTTCGAGGACATCCGGATGCTCCTCTCCGTGCTGAACAAGCTCGTCGACAAAGGGAACACGGTCATCGTGATCGAGCATAACCTGGACGTCATCAAGACGGCGGACCGGGTGATAGATCTTGGGCCGGGAGGGGGGGAGGAGGGGGGGAGTATCATAGCCGAAGGGACGCCCGAACAGGTCTCGAGGGGAAGAGAATCCGCGACCGGTTTCTACCTGAAGAAGGTTCTTAACGCGACGTGATGCAGCCCACACGCCGGTCCTCGTCGGATTTTACTGTTGCGCATGTTTCCGCGGCGGACTATATTGATTGCAAAATATAATTCCCATGCGTGGCCTTGTTTTCATCCTGGCGGTCCTCCTCGCCGGTTGTGTGGCGACGGGGCCGCAGTTGACCCCCCTCGAAGTGGAGAAACTGGATCCGGCGCTCCAACGCCTGGTTCTTGGAACTCCTGAGAGCCGGACCGAGTATGATATTACACCCGGGTCCGCCGGCGAAGAAAAATTCGGTGTCCTGGTGCGCTCGGACAATATTGACGACGTGAGAAACGGGGGATACACGGTGACAAGCGCATTCGGCGGCGTGGCGGTCGTCCGCGTGACGATCGCCCAGCTCCGCTCGCTCGTGACGCTCCCATCTGTGAAAAATGTGACAAACGGATCGAAAAACCACCCCCTGTAAGCCGCTGTATTCACAAAGATAAAAGATAAAGGAGGAACTGCACATGAAACAATGGATACGTCTCTCCGCACTCGCGCTTCTCATCGCGGGCGCGGTCTCGCTGGCTCCGGCCGCGACACTCTCGACGCAGGAGCGCGCAAAAATCCATCCGGATTTTCAGGTGCTCCTTGCGATGACGTATCCGGATCTGCGGGCTGGCGGCGGAAGCGTCGAGCGGCTGGCGAAAGTCAACGCCCCGGGAACGGAGAGCACTTATCACGCCATCGTGTACACCGGCGATCCCGGGGGAGTCCGCTCGACCGGTGCGACGGTGAATTCGGTGTATCCTTCCTTTGTGACGGCTCAGGTGACTGCCGGTCAGATACTCGCTCTTGCGCGCCTGGAGGGGGTCAGTTATATCGATGAAGGATCACTGAATTACTCCGCCAACGACGTCAGCATCCCCGAAACCGGTGCGAGCCTCGTACAGGGGGGATTCCTGAACAACACGCAGTACAGGGGAGCCGGAGCGATCGTCCTCATCTATGACACCGGGATAGACTGGAAGCACAAGGACTTCCGCTCACCGACAGATTCGACGAAATCGCGGATACTCTCGATCTGGGACCAGACGCTCACGCCGATCTCCGGCGAGTCGTTCCCTTCCGGGTTCGGCTACGGCGTGGAGTATTCTCAGGCGCAGATCAGCGCGGAACTCGGCGCATCTCCTCCCGGAATCGTCCGGGAGAAAGACACGAACGGCCACGGCACGCATGTCGCCGGAACCGCAACCGGGAACGGTCTCGCCCAGTTTGGAAAATTTTCCGGCATGGCCCCCGATGCTGACATCATCGTGGTGAAGGGGGGCAACGGTTCATTCTCGGAATCCCTGATGATCGACGGGCTCACATATGCGCAAAACAGGGCGGCGGCGCTCGGGAAACCTATCGTCGTCAACTGGAGTATTGGCGGGCAGGTCGGTCCGCACGACGGAACGAGAGCGTACGAGACTGCGGTCAATTCCTTCGTAACGAACCCGGGGCGTGTCGTCGTCATCGCCGCAGGGAACGACGGCGCGACTCCGATTCATATCGGGGGGAATGCGGGAGCGACAACCACGTTCACGTTCACAGTCCCATCCTATACTCCGGCCGGGGTGTCCGGGACAAACCAGTTTGTCTTTGACATGTGGCTGAATTCCAATACGAGCGTCTCGGTCTCCGCCACATCGCCTGACGGATACACCGCCTCCGCTCCCTACGCGCTCGCCGGGACATCCGGGAACGGTACGAGCGCTGCAGACGGCGTGTTCACCGTGTACAATACCCCCTCCTTCACAGCCGACGGGGCATGGAATGTCCAGCTCTGGGTGAGGGATGACGGCGTGAATTTCCCCAAATCAGGAACGTGGACGCTGACAGTGACGAATCCCGGCTCGGCGGTCCGGTACGACGGGTGGCTCGCCTCAAAGACCGTGGGGAGCGGGACTGTGACGCTGACCAACGGAGACGTCAATGAAACACTCACCATGCCCGGGACCTCAAACGGGGCGATCACGGCGGCGGCGTACGTGACGAAATGGAGCTGGCCTGTCTACGCGAATCTCCAGTATGTCTACAACGGGACGGACAGGACGGGGAACATCGCGACATTCAGCGCCATGGGCCCGACACGTGACGGCCGGCAGAAGCCCGACCTCGCGGCTCCGGGGATGGGGATTACCTCCGCGCTCTCGACATTTGAAGACACGACAGGGCTCGCCTCGATCATCTACCCGGGGCAGAAACACTTCGTCGACCAGGGGACGAGCATGGCGACCCCGCACATCACGGGGGCTTCCGCGTTGATACTCGGGGCATTCCCGACCGCGACGGCGGCGGCAATAAAGTCTCTCTTCACCGGCGGAGCGGTCGTGGATGCGTTCACCGGCGCTGTTCCCAATATGACATGGGGATACGGCAAGCTCGACATGCTTCAGGCGATGGCCAAGAAGCTCTCCGCGAGCGCGGTCGTCACAAGGTCCCAGTACGGGTACGACGGGACCGGGGCGAATATGCTCCTGACGCTCACAGGCACGACAAAGTACGCGGTAAGGATATCGCCGACAGTCACGGGGAAGCTTACGGGGATCACGCTCAACGTGACGACACCCAACAACAGCCCGATACAGGGGACCGGGAACATTATCGTCGAGGCGTATACAAACGTCTCGGGACTCCCCGGCACAAAGATCGGTTCGAGCGTGACATTTCCTCTGACGCGACTGAATGCGGGGACGCCGAACTACATACAGATGCTTGGCGCCGGGGTCAGCATTACCTCGGGTGTTGACTTTCAGATTGTCGTCTCCATCGCCACTCCGTCCGAGACGCTCCTGTTCCGGACCGAAAACGTCGGAACGGGGACCCGTTCCTCGGCATACAACGGTTCCTCATGGGCGGCCGTAGCCACAAACCACAGGATACATGCGATTGTGACGACCGCGACCGGGGTCAATGCCATCGAGCCGGGGACGGCCGGGGTGCCGGTCGCGTTCGAGCTCGGGCAGAACTACCCGAACCCATTCAACCCGTCGACGCGCATCGGCTACACGATCGGCGAGAGGGGTCTTGTGAACCTCGAGGTTTTTGATATTCTCGGGAGGGAGATCGCGACGCTCGTGAACGAATCAGAGGCCGCTGGTTCATACCAGATCGTCTGGAACGGGCGGAACAGCGCGAATATGCCGGTCACGTCGGGGGTCTATTTCTACAGACTCCGGAGCGGGGGATTGTCGAAGACGAACAGCATGGTCCTGCTGAAATAAGTGACGAAGTCACTGCGAGCGTAGCGAAGCAATCTCCGCCTCAGCGCGACACGAAGGGATTGTCTTTCAGGTAGAACCGCCAGGGATGTTCGCGCCCCTGCGAGATGCCGATCCGGGTCGAGCGGATGATGTTGCGGGGGGGACGCTCCCCCCGCTTCCGGGCGAGCCAGATCGTCTCGCCGCACAGGTCCGTCCCGTTCTCTCCCCGGGCGATGCCGAACGCCTGGCAGAGTTTCCCCGGACCGTTGCAGAGTTCGCTGTCGCCGCGGATCCGGGGGCGACCGGCGCTCCTGAGATCCCGCATCCGTTCAATCCCCTCGAGAGGCTCCACCGCGCGAATGAGGACCGCGTATCCCCTCCCTTTCCCCTCCGTGACGACATTCGAGCAGAAGTGCATCCCGTACGTGAAATAGACATACAGGTGTCCTCCGCCGGAGAACATAACCTCGTTGCGCGGCGTCATGCCCCTGTACGTGTGGCTGGCCGGATCACGACTCCCCAGATAGGCTTCCACCTCGACGATACGGCCGATGAGCGTCGTGGATCCGAGCCTGCGTGCCAGGTATTTGCCGGGGAGGTCCCGTGCGACGGTGAGCGTGGGGCGGAGGTAGAACGTTCGGGGTAGTTTGATGTACGACGCTGCGGGAGGGGGGGGCGGATCCGGGTATCCGCGGTCATTTGTCACAGCTCATCCCCGGGAAAGATCGCGGACGAACTTCGCGACGATCCGGTCGACATCGTCGGCGGAGAGCCCTGACCCGAACGTTTCCTTTCCTCCGCTCATCGGCTGTTCCTCCTTCTTCCATGCGGGCGTATTCCCCGCTTTCATGATTATCCTCTTGTCGATTTCCTGCATCCATGAGCCGGCGGGCCGGGGGGGCGCAGCCTGCGCCCGGGAAGTTTGAGAAGGACCCGGGTTGATCGGATTGGTCTCGAACGCCAGTCGCTTGTAGTTCATCAGGTGCCTGGCTGTTACGTTGTCGGAGATGATCGAGCCCCCCCAAGTCCCGGGCCCGAGCGTCAGCGAGGGATCGAGCCCGTTGGTGTAACCGACGGCTCCGAGCGCCGCCTGTGTATTGACAAGTATGCGGAACGCGGGCTTTTCAAGTGCAAATTTCATGATGATCTCCCTGTCGGCCGAATGTATCGAGAGCGTGTGACCTATGCCGCCGAATTGAAGCAGTTCGATGCAGCGGCGGCAGGCATCCCGCCACCCCTCTTCTGTGTAAAACGAAAGGACGGGGGAGAGTTTCTCTCTGGAGAGGGGGTGTTCCTTCCCGACCTCCTGTTCTTCGGCGATGAGCACGGTCGTGGATTCGGGGACCATGAAACCCGCCTTCCCGGCGATATAGGCCGGCGACTTTCCCACCATCGCGGGGTTGATCGCACCCCTGTCATCGAACATCAGGCGCCCCAGGCGTTCCTTCTCCTCTCCCGCGGCGAAATAGGCCCCCTGTTTCCGGCATTCTTCGAGAACCCGGAGCTTCAGGGGGGCGTCACAGACGAGCGCCGATTCCGTGGAGCAGAGCACACCCCAGTCAAACTGTTTCCCGGAGATGATGTCTGCGACCGCCTTCGGGACATCGGCCGTCCGCTCGATGAACGCGGGGACGTTCCCCGAGCCGACCCCGAACGCCGGCTTCCCGGAGCTGTAGGCGGCCCGGACCATCTGGTTCGACCCGGTGGCCAGTATGACCGACGTAAGTTTGTGCCGCATAAGCTCGTTCGTCCCCTCGATCGCCGGTGTGGCGATGGCCGCCATCAGGTGCTTCGGCGCGCCCGCCTTTTCCGCCGCGTCGCAGATCACGTTCATCGCCTCCAGCGTACAGGAGACGGCTCTGGGGTGGGGGCTGGCGACGATCGCGTTGCGGGCCTTGACCGCAATGATCGACTTGAACATCACGGTGGAAGTCGGATTCGTGGAGGGGATCAGCGCTGCGACCACGCCCATCGGCTCTGCGATCGTGAACACCTGCCGCGCGGTGTCCTCGGCGATGACGCCGACGGTCTTCAGAGAGCGGATGGATTCCCAGACGCGGCGTGTGGCGAATTCGTTCTTGGTCTTCTTGTCTTCCGGCTTGCCGAATCCCGTCTCTTCGGACGCCAGGCGTCCGAGGCGGCCTGCCTCGGCGAATCCCGCTTCGGCCATCGCCTCCGCCACGCGGTCGACCTGCTCCTGGGAGTAGCTGTGGAATTCAAGCTGCGCCGCTTTCGCGGCCTGGAGGAGGTCCCGCACTTCCTGGATTGAGGAGAGGTCTTTATCGAGTGCCATGTGTCATTCCCCGTCATTAACAGTGGCGCCGGAGGCACCACGAAGCGACCTACTTGTCATTGCGAGGCCGTCGCGGGCGGCCGAAGCAACCTGCTACGAAAAAAGCCCCGGCCCCTCCGGGCGGCGCCGCTTCATCTTGAAATGAGCATAGCAGAGATCTGTGGCCTCCCTGCCGCGCGGGGTCCTCTTGATGAACCCTTCCTGTATCAGATACGGTTCGTACACCTCTTCGATCGTCCCGGCCTCTTCTCCCACCGCTACGGCAAGAGTGTTGACTCCCACCGGCCCCCCGCCGTATTTCTCTATGATCGTCAGTATGATCCGCTTGTCCATCTCGTCGAGCCCGTGCTCGTCCACTTCGAGTTCCTGCAGCGCATAGGAGGCCACGGCGAGCGAGACGGCCCCCCCGTGCTCCGAGACCTTCTTATCTGCCTGGGCGAAATCCCTGCAGCGCCTGAGCAGCCGGTTCGCGATGCGCGGCGTCCCGCGGGACCGCCGGGCGATCTCCGCCAGTCCCGCACTTTCGTTGTCGATGCCGAGTATCCGGGCGGACCGCGCGAGGATTTTCTCAAGGATGTCGGAAGTGTAATAGTCCAGCCTGTTCGTGATCCCGAACCGACCCCGAAGAGGTGATGTCAGGAGCCCCGCCCTCGTCGTCGCCCCGATGAGCGTGTATTTCGGCAGGCTCAGCTGCACCGTCCTGGCGCTCGGTCCCGAATCGATCATGATGTCAAGCCGGTAGTCTTCCATCGCGGAGTAGAGGTATTCCTCCACCACCGGGTTGAGCCTGTGGATCTCGTCGATGAACAGGACGTCCCCCTCCTCGAGATTCGTCAGCAGCCCGGCGAGGTCGCCCGGTTTGTCGAGCACCGGGCCGGAAGTGATCCTGATCTTTACCCCCATCTCGGCGGCGATGATATGCGCGAGCGTGGTCTTCCCGAGCCCGGGCGGACCCGTGAGGAGAACGTGGTCGAGTGTCTCCCGCCGCCCGCGCGCAGCATCGATGAAGACCCGGAGGTTTCTCGTGATCTTGTCCTGCCCGAAGAAATCACCGAACTTGAGCGGGCGCAGGGCACGGTCGAATTCCACCTCGGCCTCGAGGCGTTCGGGGGATGTGTTGTCGTGCTTGCGCATCATGGGAACATAGCATTGATGGGGCTGAAAGGCAATCCCGCTCCGGTTCATCCGGCGGTCATTCGGTGGTCACCCGGCTGCGTGCCGGAGGGCGGCTTTGATCAGCGCCTCCACGGAGGACTCGGCATCAAGCGATTCCTGTACGGCCCCCCTGATCGCTTTCTCGGCCGCCGCGCGGTTGTACCCCAGGGATGTAAGTGCCAGGAGGGCTTCCGAGCGGATGCCGGACCCGTTCAGCGTGGAAGCCCCGGCGGAGAGGGTTGTGCCCTCGGTCTTTGAAATCCTGTCCCGGAGCTCCACCACGAGCCGCTCAGCGATCTTCCGTCCGACGCCGGGGATCGCGGTGAGGGCAAGCGAATTCCCCGAGAGTATATGCCCCTTCAGGTCTGCCACGGGGATGCCGGAGAGTATCCCCTGAGCCATTTTCGGCCCGATCCCGTTGACGGAAATGAGCGTGCGGAAAAGGTCGCGTTCTTCTTCGGTGAAGAATCCGTACAGCTGGAGTGCGTCTTCACGGACATGAAGATGCGTGAAGACCGAGACCGGCCCCCCCGCTTCCGCAAGTCGTTCGAACGTCGAGAGTGGGATACTGAGCGCGAAGGCGACCCCGCCGACATCCACGACGATTTCCGTGGGGGTTTTTGACGCGAGTTTCCCCGTAAGTCGTGCGATCACCGGACGACCCTTTCCGGATGCGCGGCCACAAAGGACGACCAGTTACGGTGCTTCACCGAAGCGCCGGAGAGCCTGTGCATGTGGCAGAGCGCGATCGCGACGGCGTCCGATGCATCCAGGCCCATCGGCGCGCGGTCGAGAGAGAGGATCGACCTGACCATAAACCGCACCTGCTCCTTGGAGGCGGTTCCATTCCCTGCGACCGCCTTCTTCACCTCCCGGGGAGAGTATTCTGTGACGGCCAAGCCCCGTTCGACCGCGGCCAGCATCGCCACCCCGCGGGCATGCCCGAGCTTCAGCGCCGACTGCGCGTTCTTTCCGTAAAACGCCGATTCGATTGCGAATTCGTCCGGGTGGTTGCGGTCGATCACATCGATGATCCCCCCGTGGATGCGGCGGAGGCGTGAAGCCATCGGCGAGGCCGCGTCGTTCCTGATCGAGCCGTAATCGACGAGCGTCAGGCGTCCCCCGGTCCTCGCGACGATGCCGTAGCCTGTGGCGAGCGTCCCGGGGTCGAGGCCGAGGACCACGACAGTCTCCGGCCCTGCCTGGTCCCGTTCAACTGTTGAGCGACGCAAGTTCCTTGTCATCGATGTCGAAGTTCGCGTAAACGTTCTGGACATCGTCGTGCTCTTCGAGCGCCTCCATCAGCCTCACGAGTTGTTCGGCCTCTTTCCCCGCCACTTTGATTGTGTTCTGGGGGACCATCTGGAGTTCGGCGTGCTCGACCGATATGTTCCTGTCTTCCACCGCCTTTTTGACGGCATCGAACGTCTGCGGGGTGGTTGTCACGATGAATTCCGCCTCGTCGCTCTGCAGGTCGTCGGCGCCGGCGTCGAGTATGATCCCCAGGAGATCGTCCTCGGTCAGGGGGGTCTTCTGGCCCGCCCGGGGGATGGCGATCGTCCCCTTCTTGTGGAACATCCAGCCTACGCTCCCCGACGTTCCCAGGTTGCCGTTGTTGCGTGAGAAGACATGCCGCATCTCTGACACGGCCCTGTTGATGTTGTCAGTGACGACCTCGACAAGTATGGCAACGCCACCCGGACCGTATCCCTCGTACGTCACCTCTTCGTACGCTACTCCGGGAAGTTCCCCCGTTCCTTTCTGGAGCGCCCGCTTGATGTTATCTGCGGGCATATTCGAGGCCTTGGCGGTCTGTATCGCCAGGCGCAGACGGGGGTTCCCGTCGATACTCCCCCCCCCGCTCCGTGCGGCGATCGTAATTTCTTTGATGAGGCGGGTGAAGAGGCGTCCGCGGGCGGCGTCGGTCGCCCCCTTCTTCCGTTTGATCGTTGCCCACTTCGAATG
>Ga0182017_10002143_pt1 | contig 15088 bp, 17 predicted proteins | sample 712E3DmetaG_FD_120492 | JGI IMG/M metagenome (GOLD analysis project Ga0182017, IMG submission 120492) | Permafrost microbial communities from Stordalen Mire, Sweden - 712E3D metaG | ecosystem: Environmental > Terrestrial > Soil > Wetlands > Permafrost | place: Sweden: Stordalen | collected... | reverse complement strand
TCGCGCGCGGCCCTCCAGCACGTCGCGCGCGGGCCTCCGGCACGTCGCTCGCGGGCCGCTTCGTCCGGGATTGCGACGTCATCATTGGCTCCGAAGTCCGTCGATGACCTGAAACGAGGCGGTCTCATTCCACGTGTGCGTGCCAACCAGTCCCGGCATCCATGACGGCAGGATGTGGCTGACGGGGCGCTCCTCGAACTCGTCCGGCGTCAGCCGCAGCACCTCGTTCACCTGGATGGCGAAACCGTAGCGGACCGAGCAATCCTGCGTGGGCCTGAACAGGCGCCCGTTTTTCCACCACAGATTCCCGGCGGAGCGGCTATTCCTCACCGAGCGGGAGACCGGGCTCGCAGGATGCAGATGCCAGGCGCCATCCAGGCGGTCGGCCGAGAAAAGCAGAGTCTCCATGAAGGGCTCGACCGTGGACGTGAAGAAGTACCAGCGGCCGTTCAGAAAAATGGGCGTGGTGTCGACCAGCGGCAGGCCCTCAACCAGCGACGAGACCAGCTCGACTTCCCACGGAAAGCGGGTAAAACGGTACAGATCCACCCGCCCGGCTTCCGCGGCCTCCGGCAGCAGAAAGAACTCGCCGCCTGCCGGCACGACGCACGGGTAGGAGACGTGATAGCCGCATTCCAGAACGACCTTCATCTCCGAGTAGGTGCCGTCCGCGAACACCTCGATACAGCCCAGCCTGCCCCGGCGCGATACCGCGGGCGCCTCCTCGAAGAGCAGGTAGGTGCGCCCGGCGCATTCCGCGAGGAACGGATCCGCCATGGTCTCGCTCCCCGGAGGACTCGGGACCTCCTTGAATCCGCTCAGATTCAGCCGTGCGGGATCCCAGATGCCGACGCCCGAGTTGGGCCGCGCCGCCAGGAACCATCTCGGCCGTTTGCCGCGGGCCTTTGAGCGTTGATGCGCGCTTCGCGCCAGTTTCCTGGCTATGAATCGCCCGACCTCGAAGGTGGACGGATGGTCCGGAGCCGCCGGCCCGTTCACGGGCTCGCTCGGCAGGCCGCGGAGCTTCTCTCTGTACCCGGAGCCTCCCTGCCCGATCTCCAGGCACAAGGTAGCGAGCATCCTGATGGCTGCAACCAGAGGTGCCTCGGCGTTCCGGGTGAAGTAGAGTCCCCTTTCGGTCGGGGTTTCCGCCGTGCAAACTGCGTGGCCGTCGAGGAACGAGGAATCGTGCCAGAAGACCGTAACGGTCGAAGTCACGCAATCGTTCGCAACCTCGTACCAGAACGGGACGAGCTGATTCCGTTCTCCCAGGCGTACGGTAAAAGCCCCGCACTCCGCCAGGCTCCCGGGTTCCACGGAAAAATCTGCGGTGCCGGCGAACCAGATCAGCACCCCACACTTGGCCGCTCGGATCTTTTCGACCGATCCCACCACGCCGGCGTCCGTCCGGTCGCCGTCCGCATCCGCGAAAGGATCGAATCTCGCGCGGCTTGCGGCGTAGAGCCGGTCCATGAGCCAGCCGGGCCGCTCGGACTTGGCCTGACGCCGGCCGGTGTACTCGAGGAGGCGGACGTCGATTCCCGGCATCCCTCGCAGAAACGTCAATAGGGCATCCACCCACCGGGAAGGGCGGCCGCGGTCGAGGACCACCCCCACCCGCAGCGGCGGTGCGTTGCTCGGGGCGGCTTCCCTGAACGGCAACAGGACTGTTGCCTTGTCGGGCAATGGAAACATGCAATTCCGATTGATTATAGCGGCCGGCCGGCGGCCCCTGCCAGGCAGTAGGTCGCGGCAGTGGCGCACGCACTGGCGGGCGCGGCGTCGAGGCGCGGCCCGGGCGGAATGCTGGCCGGGCGTCATCGCCGGGGGAGTGGGACAGGCCTCCGGCCTGTCGCGGGCAGGCGGAACCGCCTGCCCCACGGCGCTCCAGCGCTTACCGCAGCGCGGCTTCGGTCGGCGCGCGCCGTTCGATGGCGACGAAATCGCGCTGCGGGTGGCCGAGGTAGAGTTGGCGCGGGCGCGCGATCTTCTGCTCCTTGTCGGCCAGCAACTCCTCCCACTGCGCCAGCCAGCCCGCCGTGCGCGCGATGCCGAACAGCACCGTGAACATCTCCGGGCGGAAGCCCATCGCCTGGTAGATGATTCCGGAGTAGAAGTCCACGTTGGGATAGAGCTTGCGCTTGATGAAGTAGTCGTCCTCGAGGGCAATGCGCTCCAACTCGATGGCGATATCGATCTTGGGATTGCGGCCCGTGACTTCGAAGACCTCGTTGGCGATCTGCCGGATGATACGCGCGCGCGGATCGTAGTTCTTGTAGACCCGGTGGCCGAAGCCCATCAGCTTGCACTCGCCATCCTTGACCCGCTGGATGTAGGCCGGGATCTTGTTCTTCGAGCCGATCTCGGCGAGCATGTGCAGCACTTCCTCGTTGGCGCCGCCGTGGAGCGGGCCGGAGAGCGCCGCGGACGCGGCCGCCGCGGTCACGTAAGGATCGGCGTGCGAGCTGCCGACCGCGCGCATGGTGCTGGTCGAGCAGTTCTGCTCATGGTCGGCGTGCAGGATGTAGAGGACCTCGAGAGCGCGCGCCAGCACCGGGTTGGGGCGGAACTTCGTCTCGGACTTCCGCCACAGCATGTTCATGAAGTTCTCGGTGTAGCTCAGGTCCGGGTCCGGCGCCACGAAGGCGTAGCCCTGGTACAGCCGGTAGATGTAGGCGGCGATGATGGGGACTTTGGCCAGCAGGCGGCGAATCTGGCGGGCGCGGACCTCCGGATCGTGGATGTCGCGGGATTCCGGATAAATGGTGGACAACGCGGCGATGGCGCTGACCAGCATGCCCATGGGGTGGGCGTCGTACCGGAAGCCCTCCATGAGCTTCTTGAGGTTCTCGCGAATGCTGGCGTGGCGGCGGATGCCGGCCTCCCACTCCGTGAGCTCCTGCCGGCCCGGCAGTTCGCCGTGGACCAGCAGGCAGGCCACTTCCAGATAGGTGCAGTGCTCGGCTAACTGTTCGATGGGGTAGCCGCGGTAGAGCAGGATGCCCTTGTCGCCGTCAATGTAAGTGATGCGGCTCTCGCACGACGCCGTGTTCATGAAGGCTGGGTCGTAGGGCATCATGCCGAAGTCGTCCGGACCGGTCTTGATCTGACGCAGGTCGGTGGCGCGAATCGCGCCATTTTTGATGGGAATGGTGTAGGACGCCGAGGTCCTGTTGTCGACTATGGTAAGGCTATCGTCGGACATGCCCGCTCCTTGGGTGTTGCATTTTGCTATGGCGGATCACTAACTGTTGCACGTATTATAGGCCCACTCGGGGCCTCCCGTAAAGGGCCTTAATACCCTGTGCAATCACAATCGCGTGGGAGGGAGCCTCAGCTCCAATCGATCCCCAGCGCCGCCAGGTCACGTTCGAGCTGAGGAACCGATTCAAACTGCGCGGCTTCCATCCCGGCCAGCCTGGCCGCCTGCACATAAGATGCAACATCGTCCGTGAAGAAGCATTCATTCGGGAGGCAGCCGGCGCGGTCGAGCGCAACCTGGTAGATCCGCGGGTCGGGTTTTGCGGCGCCTACCTCATAGGAAAGGATGAAGGCATCGAACCGCTTCAGGATGGGATAGTCGCGGCGGACAACGTCGAAGTGGATGGCGTTGGTGTTGGAGAGCGCCAGGAGCCGGTAGCGGCGGTGGAGGCCTTCGAGCAGGGAATCGGGAACGATCTCGCCCGGGAGGAAGATACTGCTCCAGAGCTCGCAGAAGCGATCATAGCCGATGTCGAGGCCCAGGACCTGGGAGAACCGGCGGACGAAGTCCTGGGGCGAGATCTCTCCGGTTTCCAGGCGCGGCACGATGCCGGTCGGGCGCACCAGGCTCGCAATCTCGGCCGGGGCATGGCGGCAGTAAGGCTGGAGGGCTGCGTATCCCCGCTGGATGTCGAAGGGAATGATGACCTTGCCGAGGTCGAAGACGATGGTTTTGAAGTGCGTCGCCACACTTCCAGTTTACGGGCGCCAAACGTCCGTGGGGCGGGCGGTTGGCCTGCCTCGATCCGGTGGCCCAGGGGAGGGCGCCAGGCGTCCGTGGGGCAGGCGGTTCGCCTGCCTGCGTCCGGCGCGCCCCCGCGAGGCCGGGGTTTTGGTGTAAAATCGCAATCGGCGCAGGGCCACAACAATGACGGACTATGAACCCTCTCGGGCCAAAGGAATAGCAATGGAAAAGCCGGCGCAGAACATCCAGGAAGCTTTTCTGAACAACGCGCGAAAGGACAAGACCTTTCTAACCATTTACCTGATGAGCGGAGTGAAGCTCTCGGGGCGCATTAAGAGTTTCGACAAGTACTCGCTGATTCTGGAGTCCAACAGCCAGGAGCAGCTTATTTTCAAGCACGCGATCTCGACGGTGGTGGTAGCCAAGACGGCGCACAGCTTCGCGCCGGCCAGCCAGGGATCGGGCGCGGGCTCGCAGGCCGGCGGCTCTTCGGCGGAAACGGCGGAGGGCTGACCCTGCGCACCGCGCCGGTTCGGGAACGCGCCCTGCTGGCCGGTCTCGAAATCAAGGGCCGCGCCGGCAAGCGCGGGGGCGCGCCAGGCCAGGCCGATTACTCGGCCCAGGAGTCGATCGAAGAGCTGGCGGCACTGGCGCGCGGGGCCGGAGCCGAGATTGCCGGCTCGTTCCTGCAAACCCGCGAGCGCCCCGAAGCCGCGACCCTGATCGGATCCGGCAAGGTCGCGGAAGCGGCCGAGCAGGCCAGGGCGGCCGGCGCCAGCCTGATCGTCTTCGACCACGACCTGACGCCCACGCAGCAGCGCAACCTTGAGCGGTCGTTCGACTGCAAGGTGATCGACCGCACCCAACTGATCCTGGACATCTTCGCGCGGCGCGCCCGCACGCGGGAGGGCCAGTTGCAGGTGGAACTGGCGCAGTTGAGCTACCTGCTGCCGCGGCTCACGGGCCGGGGCGTCGAGATGTCGCGGCTGGGCGGCGGCATCGGGACGCGCGGTCCCGGCGAGACGCAGCTCGAGACGGACCGGCGCCGCATCGCCGGCCGCATCAAGAAGATCCGGCAGAACCTGGACGCGGTGCGCTCGAGCCGCGCCGTTCAGCGGCGGCAACGGCAGGCGGTGCCGCTGGCGACCGCGGCGCTGGCCGGCTACACGAACGCCGGCAAGTCCACGCTCTTCAACCGGCTCACGGGCGCGGCGGTGGCGGCCGACGCGCGCATGTTCGCCACGCTCGACCCGACCGTGCGCTCGATCGTGCTGCCTTCGCGGCGCCACATCCTGCTGAGCGATACGGTGGGGTTCATCCGCAACCTTCCGGTGGATCTGGTGAAGGCCTTCCGGGCCACGCTGGAGGAAGTGGTCGAAGCGGCGCTGGTGCTGCACGTGGTGGATGTCTCTTCGCCGCACGCGGAACACCAGATCGGGCAGGTGCTGCGGGTGCTGGCGGAGATCGGCGCGGGGGCGACGCCGCAGTTGCTGGTGCTGAACAAGACCGACCTCGCGCCCGAGGGCGAGGCGGCGCCGGAGGCGGTGCGGCGGCGCATTCTGGCCGGCGTCGAGTCCAAAACCGAGACCAGGGCAGTCGCGGTTTCGGCGCGCACCGGCCGCGGCATCGAGCGGCTGCTCGAAACCATAGACGAGATGCTGCCGCTCGATCCGCTGGCCAGGGTCGCCTTCCGCGTCCCGGCCGGCGACGGCGCCACCATCAACCTGATCCACGAGCTGGGACGCGTCCACACGCAACGCTATGACGGGCGGATGTGCGTGTTGGAGGCGGACGTGCCGCAGTCGCTCAAGAACCGGCTGGCAGCGTTCGTGGCGGGATAGGGGCTCCGGCGGCGCACGCTGGAGCGCGCTCGCGTGGACTTCAGCCCGCCCTCAGGCGTGCCCCTCCCTACCTCCCGCGCACCCACTTGGACAGGAACGTCTCGGAGGCTTGGGCCTCGAGTTCCCGGTTGAACTCGATGGTCCACTCCGCCAGGCGGCGCTCTTTGAGGCGTTCGAGCAGGCGAATCTTGCGCTCGGCTTCGGCCACTTTCCGTTGCTGGAGGGCGATACGTTTCTCGCAATCCGCGCGCCGGCCGGCGATACGCCCGGCTTCCCGCTCGAGGTGGCGGCGGTGGAAGGAGAAGGCGGCCAACTGCTGGCCGTCGAGCGTCTCGGCCGTGAGGACCCGTGCCGCATCGCGGCGTCCATCCTCGATGGCCAGCGCCTGCGCGTCCCAGTTCCGCCGCTCTGCGAAAAGCTGCTCCAGGCGGCCCTCCTCGATCTCGAGTTCGACCGTCCTCCAGCCCAGGACGCTGTCGAGTCTGAACTGGAAGCGGCGCATCGGCTAAGAAAGCTTAGCGGCGAGATCGCGCATCCGCGCCGCGGTCTCCGCGAGAGGCGATTTGGCGGCGGCGTCCTGCCGCAGAAAGTCGAGCAGCAAGGGGCGCGCGCGCAGGGCGGCGTCGAGCTTGGGGTTCGATCCGGAGACGTAGGCGCCCAGTTGAATCAGGTCCTCGGACTGGTGATAGGCCGCCAGCGCCTCGCGCAGCCGCCGCGCTTCCTCCCGCTGCTCGCCGGTGGCCACCGCCGAACTGAGCCGGCTCACCGAGTTCAGAATGTCGATGGCCGGGTAGTGCCCCATGGAGGCGAGCTGCCGGGAGAGAACGATATGGCCGTCGAGCGTCGCGCGCGCCGTGTCCGCGATGGGGTCGTTCATGTCGTCGCCCTCGACCAGCACGGTGAAGAAGCCGGTGATCGATCCCTTTGGGAACCTGCCCGCGCGCTCGAACACGCGCGGCATCAGGCTGAAAACCGAGGGAGTGTAGCCTTTTTGACTGGGCGGCTCGCCGGCCGCCAGGCCGATTTCCCGCTGCGCCATGGCCAGCCGCGTGACCGAATCCATCACCAGCAGCACGTCGGCGCCCTGGTCGCGGAAGTACTCGGCGATCGAGAGCGCGACGAAACAGGCGCGGACGCGCAGCGGCGCCGGCCGGTCCGAAGTGGCGGCAACCACCACCGCGCGTTTCATGCCCTCCGGCCCCAGATCGTGGTCGATGAAAGCCCGCACCTCGCGGTTGCGCTCGCCCACCAGGCCGATCACCGTCACGTCGGCGAAGTTGTGCTTGGACATGGCGCCGAGCAGGGTGCTCTTGCCCACGCCGCTGCCTCCGAAGATGCCGATCCGCTGCCCCTTGCCGCAGGGGAGCAGGCTGTCGATGGCGCGGATGCCGGTCGCGAGCGGCTGCGTGATGTGCTCGCGTTCAAGCGGCCCGGGGGGCGCTCGAAACAGGTCGTAGGAGTCGCGGGCCTCGATGGGCGGGCCCGAATCGATGGGCTTTCCGAAGCCGTCCAGCACGCGCCCGATGAGGCCCGGACCGACCTCGACGCGGGCCGCCTCCCGGCGCGCCACGATGCGGTCCCCCAGTTGCAGCCCGCTGGTTTCCTCGAGCGGCATCGAAAGCACGCGTCCGTCGCGGAACCCGATGGTCTGGGTGCGCAGCCGCTGGCCGCCGGCCGACTGGATCTCGCAGAAGTCCCCCAACGCCACCGCCGGACCCGCCGATTCGATCAGCAGACCCACCACGTCGAGGACCGTGCCGGCCCAGCGGAACGGTTCCGCGCTGCCGACGTAGGCGAGATGCGGGGCCAAGTCGAGTGGTTCCATGTCAGGCCGTGATGCGGTCGATGAGTCCACGCTGGATCTCGTCGAGCTGTGTCTCGATGGAGGCGTCCAGGCTGCCCCGGGTGGTCTCGAAGATGGCCGCCCCGCGCTCCAGGCGCGGCTCCGCGACCACCTCGAACCGGGCCGTCATGCCCACCAGGTCGAGGTGTTGTTTGACGGCTGCGGCGTCGGCCGGATGGACGCGGACGCGCTCGACCTCGCGGCCTTCGAGTTTCTCGAGCGCGGCCTTCACCAGGCCGCGCATGGCGTCCGGGTCGGTCGCCAGTTCGCGGCGAAGCACGCGGCGGGCAATCGCAATGGCCAGTTTGACCAAGTCGGTTTCGGCGTCGCGGCGCAGTTGGCGGCGGTGCGAAGAGAGCTCGGCGATGGTCTGGGCGAAGCGGTCGAGGATGGGTTTCAGACGGGCGGCGGCTTCCTGCTCGCCGGCGGCGCGGCCCTGATCGAGGCCCTTGCGGTAGGCGGCCTGCTCGCGGCGCTCGGCTTCGCGCTCGAGTTCGGCCACTCGCGCCTGGAGAGCGGCCGATTCGCGCGGGTCCGGCCCGCGGCCGGGCACCGCCGGGCCCGACCAGGGGGCGCCGACGCGGCGCCACACCACCGGTTCGGCGGCCAGCGCCGCTTCGCCCCGGAGGATCTTCGAGTGCATCGACTGCATCGTCTCTCCGTCAAACCACGTACTGCTCGCCTACGGCTCCCTTGAGGCTGATGACGCCTTCCGACTCCAGTTGCCGCACGATGGCGATGATCTGCTGCTGCGCCGCCTCGACCTCCTTGATCTTGACCGGCCCCAGCGCGTCCATGTCCTCCCGCATCATCTCCGCGCCGCGCTGGGACATGCAGTCCATATAGTGCTTCTTCAGCTCGTCGCTGGTCCCTTTGAGGGCCAGGGTGAGCAGTTTCCGGTCCACGCGCGAGAGGATCTCCTTGATGCCGCCGGGATCGATCAGCAGCAGGTCTTCGAAGACGAACATCAGGTGGCGGATGGTCTCGGCCAGGTTTCCGTTCTGCTGGTCGATCTTCTCGAGAATCTCTTTGCTGGTGGAGGAATCCAGGCGGTTGAACATCTCCGAAACGGCGCGCACGCCGCCCACCGTCTCGCGGCTGAATTCGCCCAGGGCCTTCAACTTCTGCCCGATGATCGAGGCCACCTTGGAGATGATCTCGGGGGAGATCTGGTCCAGGCTGGCCATGCGCAGGGCGACGTCGGCGCGCAGTTCCGAGGGCAGCGAGACCAGCAGCGCCGCCGCCTGGGACGCGCTCAGGTGCGACAGAATGAGCGCCACCATCTGCGGGTGCTCGCTGTGGATGAACTTGGCGAGCTGCTGGGGGTCGGCCTTCTGGAGAGCGTCGAAGGTGGTGATCTCCGATCCAAGTGTCTTGACCAGGCGGTCCAGCAGCTTGCGCGCGGATTCGGGGCCGAAGGCGTTGATGAGGAGCTTGCGGGCGTAGTCCAGGCCCCCCTTGAGCACGTAGTCGTGCGCGAGGGTCATCTGGTAGAACTCCTCGAGCACGGTGTCGGACTGTTCGGCGGTGATCTGGGTGACGCGGGCCACCTCCCGGCTGACCGCCTGCACCTCCTCCTCGTCGAGCTGTTTGAGGATTTCGGCGCTGGCCTGGTCGCCCAGGATCACCAGCAGGATGGCCGCTTTCTGGAGGCCGGGCACCCGCTCGTCGGAGTACTGGGTGTTGATGACCATGCCTCAGATTTCCATATCGTTCAGCCAGGCCCGCAGGAGCTGCGCCGCTCCGACCGGGTCCTTCTTTACGGTCTCGGCGATGTGTTTGGTCAGCACCTCGGCCTTCTTGGTGGTGACGGGCGGAAGTCTCAGCGAACTGAGCGCTTCGGCTTCCATACGCTGCTTGGTGGCCTGCTGGTCGGCGAGGCGCGACTCGAGCTCCCTTTGCGCAACATCCGCGGGGCCGGGCGCGATCTCGCCCGCCGCGCGGCCCGACAGCGCGGCAACCATGCCCACCTCCGCCCTCCTCTTGCGGCGCGCGAAGAGCCAAGTCGCCACCACCAGCAGCACAGCCCCGCCGGCGGCGAGCGCATGAACTTTCTGCCCGATGATGCGCTCGAGCCAAGGCGGCAGCGGTATCGCGCCCGGCGGAGCCGCCGGCGGGGCCGGCAGCGCAGGCGCCTCGATCGAGAGGGTCTGCTCGAAGGGGATGGTCTCGATGATCAGTTGATCGCCGCGCGTCGGTTCGAGGCCGATCGCTCCGGCCACCAGTTCCCGGATCGCCTTCATGCGCTCGGGAGAAGGCGGATCGAGAATGCGCTTGGCCCGCGGGCCCGCGCCTTCCCAGCGCAGGGTGTAATCGAGGAGAACGGCCGCCGAGATTCGCTTCAGGTTCCCTTGAGGGAGGCGGAGGCGGCGCACGGTCCGGCTGCTCTGATAAGCGATGTTTTCGGTGCGGCGGGTCATCCCCAGACCGCTCGACCCCGGCCGCGACGATGGCCGGGGCAGGGCCGAGGCCGTCCCGGGAACGCCCGAGGCCGAGTTCGCTCCGCTGACGTCCTCCGTCTTCTGCGAGCTGGTCATGACCGACCGCGCCGGGTCGAAGGCCTCTTCGGTCTGCTCGCCGCCGCTGAAATCGCACTCGACCGAGACGCCGGCGCGGTATTTCTCCGGCCCCGCCACGGCCTCGAGCGTGGAGTGAATCTTGGCAAGCAGGTCCCTCTCCACGTGCTGCTTGTAATCGAGCGTGGCCTCGGAGGCCTGCTCGCCGTCGGCGGACGCCGCGCGGGGCCGGTTCAGCAGGTTGCCGTTCATGTCGAGAACCGACACCGCTTCGGGCGCCAGACCCTCGACGGCGCTCGCCACCAGGTGACAGACCGCCAGCACGTTGGCCGGCGCCAGACGCGCTCCGGGCTTGAGCTTCACCAGAACGCTGGCCTTGGCGGGCTGCTGCGATTCCAGGAAAACCGAGTCCTTGGAAAAGGTCAGGTGGACGCGGGCGCTCTCGACTTCGGCCAGCGCCATGACCGAGCGTTCGAGTTCGCCTTCCAGAGCGCGGCGGAAGTTGATGTGCTCGGCGAAATCCGTAACGCCGAAGTTGGTCTTGTCGAACAGCTCGAAGCCGGCGCGGCCGCTTCTGGGCAGGCCCGAGGTAGCCATCTGGAGACGCAGTTCGGCCACCTTCTCGGAGGGCGCCAGCACCGTGGTTCCGTCTTCCGACAGGCGGAACTCGGTGCCGCTCTCGCGCAGTTTCTGCACCACCGCGCCGGCGTCCTCGGCCGCCATGTTGGTATAAAGCGGCCGGAAGTCCTGCTCCCGGCGCCAGCGGGTGAAAGCAACCAGAGCGCCGGCCACCAGCACCGCCGCGGCTACGATCAGGATGCGCTGCCGCAGGTTCAGAGTCGCAAGAAGAGCTTTGAGCTGATTCATTCGTTATCCGGCGGGTCGCCCCCCGTGCGCAAGACGGCGGCGGCTCGCGACGCGCCTCCGGCAGCGCGTCAGATCTGCATGCGCATGATTTCCTGGTACGCAGACACCACCTTGTTCCTCACCTGGAGGAACAGCTCGAAGGCCAGGTCGGCTTTCTGCGTGGCTACCACCATCGAGTGCAGTTCACCTCCTTCGCCGGTCAGGAAGCTCTCGACTTGCTGATCGGCAGTTTGCCTCAGGTTCTCCACCCCGGCGACGGCCTTCTCGAAGACGTCCTGAAACCCGGAACCGCCGCTCGCGCCGGTGGCCGCGGCGCCCGGCGCCACGATCCCTTGAACGGCGGACACGGCACTCACCGGCGGCACCATACTCCCCTCCTTACCGCAGCAGATCGATGGAGTGCTGGATCATGTCCTTGACCGCGGAGATGGCGGCCACATTGGCCTCGTAGCCGCGGGAAGCCGACATCAGGTCCACCATATCCTCGGCCGGGTTGATGTGCGGGAAAGCGACGTAGCCCTGGGCGTCCGCATCGGGGTGCCCGGGCATGTAGCGGCGCTCCGGCGCGCTCGTGTCTTGAATCACTTCCGCGACGGTGACCCCGGTTCCATCGGCCCCGATTTCATTGGCGAACACGCTCGAGAACGGCGAAGTGGCCGGTTCGGCGGCAAAGACGGCGTCCTTGCGGCGATAGGGCCCTCCTTCGGGGGTCCGGGTCGTATCCGCGTTAGCCAGGTTCTCGACCAGCAGTTCGGCGCGGGCGCGTTGGGCCGCCATGCCCGAACCGCTGACCGAAAGCGAGCCGAACAGGCTCATCCGCTCCCACCTCCCGAGATCGCTTCCCGCACCTCTTGCAACTGCGACTTCAGCAAGGACGCGGCCACATTGAACCTCAGCGCATTCTCGCCCAGCAGCCGCGCCTCCCGGTCCAGATTGACGTTGTTGCCGTCGTGGTTGACCGCCAGGCCGGAGACCTCGACCACCTGTGGCTGGCCGCCCGGGATCTGGCTGCGGAACTCGCGCTCGAAATCGATGTCGGCGGTGCGGTAGCCGGGAGTCTCGGCGTTGGCGATGTTGGAGGCGACCAGCTTTTGGCGGGCCGCCAGCAGGTCCATGTAGCGTTCCAGGCTGCCGGCCACCGGATCGAGCATCGCAGCCCGTGATGCACGCGCCGGGCCGGATCGCAGGCACGATCTCTCAGACACTTAGAGGGCGGCGGGGCGGCAGGAAAGTGGCACCCGCCAAAAACTCAGTCGCTGTAGACGCCGGGGTAACTCTCCCGCATGTCCGCGGCGATGCGGTGGGCCGTCTCGATAGCGACCACCGGGCCGGCCCCGATGCCGGGACAATATCCAGCGGCCTCGCGCCAGGCCGCGCGCTGGCCGACCAACTCGGGCCAGAACGGGAACGCCACGCACTGGGTGGGCTTCACAGGATGAATGGCGCAGCCCCGCTCGCGCAGAAAGTGGCATTGGGAGCGGCGAGGCTTGCGAAGCCGCAGCAGGGTCCTGGTGCGGTAGACGTACTTGCGTTCGAACGCGGATGCGCTCAGGCGCAGGAACGCCGCCGCCCGCTTCAGGTTCTCTTCGGTCAGGTAGACGAACCCCCTCTGCTGGCAGCACCTGGTGCAGGCCGGCAGGCACTTGAAACGGATCGGATCCATCAGAATGAGGATAACGCGGGATAGAGCGGCCCGCCGGTCCGCTTCCCGCACCGGGCGGCCACCGAATGGTTCGAGCCAGGATCGGGGCCAGGCGAACCGGCCGGAACCGCGGCGTGTGCCGGAGGATGCCCCGAACGTTTCGAAACCGCCCGCGCACCCGGTTTGACCGCACCTAACCCGTTGGGGTCGCTGAGGGCTGCGCTCGATGACGCGGGGCGCCCGCGCACCCGGTTTGACCGCACCTAACCCGTTGCGGTATCCTGACTTCTGAGATTTCTCTCCGGATTCCGAACTAGATGGCAAACCATTTCTCTGCGCTGAAGCGTGTACGACAGGAAGAAAGGCGGACGGTGGTCAACCGCGCGCGCAAGTCGCGTCTGCGCCACCAGATCCGCGAGATGCGGCGATTGCTCGAAGGCAAGGACGCGAGCGGCGCCCAGGCCCTGATGCCGAAGACCTTTTCGATCATCGACCGGGCCGCCCGGTGGGGCATCGTGAAGAAGAACACGGCCGCCCGGTACAAGTCCCGGATGACCGCCCGCCTGAGGAGCCTTTCGCCCGCGGCGGCGTAGGACGGCGTCAGGCCGTCAGCCGCAGGATGAACTCCTCCATCACCACCCGGTCGTCCGGGCGCGTGTCGCGGAGCGATTTGTCGGCCTGGAAGATCAGCTTCAGCGCCGCCAACAGACGCTTCTTCGAGAAGCTGGAAACCGTCTGAAACACCTGCTCGGCCCGCGAGCCCCACATGGGCACGCCCTGCCTGGCGAAATGCGCCTGGATCTGCTGCGGGCTGCGCAATCCGGCCTCCCGCGCCGCCAGCGCGAGCCGGAACTGGGTTCCCAGAAAGCTCAACGCCAGCGGCAGATACTCGCTTTGGCGGATGAGCGTGTCGAGGATATCGAGCGCGCCGCCGCGGTCGTTGCGGCCGAGCGCTCCCACCAGCGCGAAGATGGTGGATTCACGGGCTTCCGGAACCAGTTCCGAGATCTCGGCCGCCCCGATCTGTTTGGCGCCTCCGGAGTAGATGCGCAGTTTCTCGATTTCGGCGGCGATGCGCGCCGCTTCGCAGCCCAGGTCGCTCACCAGTAGATCCAGCTCGGCAGCTCCGATCTTCAAGCCGGCGCGCTGGGCGAGGTTCTCGGCGAAGTGCCGCGCCTGCGCGTCCGACATCTGCGGGAATTCGACCTGGCCCGGCACGGCGGCATAGAACTTGCGCACCCGTTCGAGCTTCCTCTTGTCGTCGCCTTCGAATCCGAAGCGCGCGGCCTCGAAGACCAGCACGACGTCGGGGGGAGGGTCCTTGAGGTAGGCGGCGAGCGTTGAGGCGCCGCCCTTGCCAGAACCGGCTTCTTCGTCCGTCTCCTCGGCGCCGGCGCGCGTGCGCGGCAACGCGGCCTCCGCGCCCGAAACCACCAGGACACGCCGCGGGGCGAACAGCGACGGCGAACAGGCGTCTTCGAGGACCGCAGCGAGCGAGACCTCGTCGAGGTCGTGCCGCGCCAGGCCGCCCTCGCGGTCCTGGGGGCCGGGCAACACGCGCTCGATGAGCGCGCGGCGGCAGAACTCGCGCTGGTAGGGCTCCGGCCCGAGGAAAAGATAGGCCGGCTCCGGCTCCCGCTGTTTGAGTTGGGCCAGGAACTGCTGCGGAGTCATGGTAGCCTCGCTCCTACTGCCGCTCGCGTACGCGTGGGGCGTCTTCCACTAGAACTTCTCAAGGATCGCGCTCACTGTATCGCGCGCCACTTCGCGGCTGAGACGATCGAGGGCGGAGTCGGTTTCTTCGAAATAGGCGCGCGTGTCCGTACTGACCTCGTAGCGCTCGCGCGCTTCGAAGTTCCGGGAGTAGATGACCTTGCCGGTGGCGCGATCGGTCAGCGAGATGAAAAGGGTGACAGTCATCTGCGCGCTGGTGGCGCGGCCGACGGTGGGATCGAGAGTGGCGGCGCCGGAATAGACCTTGATGACGGAACCGCTCATCACCGCGTCTGCCTTGTTCGGATCCGTGACCACCGCATAACGCGTGCGCGAAATGAACTCGCGCGCGATGTCGGCCGGCAGGCGCTCGGTCAGGCGATACAACGTCGTCGCATTGCCGAATGCCGGGATGGCGATGGTCTTGATATTCTTCGGCAGCGCGTCGGCATGGCCGGAGACGCGGTAGCCGCAGGCGCCGCACAACAGGGCGAACCCAACAGCGATGGCCGGCCGGAAGCGGTTCATCGATCGGCCTCCATCCCCGCCAGGCCGGCCAGCGATTGGGCCACAGCGACGGCTTCCTCGGCCATGATTCTGATATTGTCGGCGGCCACCCAGAACCAGGCTGCGTGCGGGTCGTTGCGGTCGCAGGCGATGGCGCCGACCGCGATGCCGCTCTGCCCGGCCATACCAACCACGGTGGGCGGCTCGACGCCG